>Ga0182030_10008513_pt1 | contig 21223 bp, 28 predicted proteins | sample 812S3MmetaG_FD_121299 | JGI IMG/M metagenome (GOLD analysis project Ga0182030, IMG submission 121299) | Permafrost microbial communities from Stordalen Mire, Sweden - 812S3M metaG (Illumina Assembly) | ecosystem: Environmental > Terrestrial > Soil > Wetlands > Permafrost | place: Sweden...
GCATTGAACTCGTGATTGCCCATCACGATCTGGGCGCTCTTGCTTTCGACCATCGCCTGAACAAGTTCCAACGTCTCGACCTGTTGGGGGCCCCTGTCTATAAGGTCACCTACAAAGATCGCCTGACGGTCGGGGCGATGGTATCCGTTTCGGAACTTCTCGTATTGCAACATCTGAAGAAGTCCTTCTAGCTTGTCGGCGCAGCCGTGAACGTCGCCAATAATGTCGTAACCCGCCATGTGCTGCATTCTCTCATCGAGTGGAACTACTTTCCAGAGCCACCATGGACGGGGCACTAGCGAGGCGTCGAATCATCATTATCGCCCCACGCGACAGATGTGCGAACGCTCCAAACCCGGGAAGTACCTCGTCGAGGAGTTCCTTCCACATTAACCTTATGACTCGAAAGGTGCCGCGGGGTGCGCGTCCATGAAAACCGAAGCTCTAGCCATCGAAGTAATCGACGGTCAGCGCCTGATCACTGGCGAGGGCCCTTATGGCGGCGAGAACGACCCTCATCTGTACTTCAACGTCTTTATCTTCGATCCAATGCGCCCTTCTTTGAAGAAAGAACAAGGTGGCGCGCAGCAGATCAAGTCCGGCCCACGTCGGGGGCTCTTGATGGTCTTCGACGGCTTTCAGAACTGGCCGAACGATGTTGCCAATGTGGTGAAGGTCGGCCAAGCGCTTGTATGCGTCGTAGGTGAGTGCGAACTCTACGAGACCGCTAAAGTCCACATCGTCGGGCGGGCATGGCACGCTGCTCACGTTTAGTGTCACACCACACTTTATGGCAAGACATGCGTGTCCGATCCGGACGTCACTTCCCAAGTGGGGTGGGCAGAGATGTTATCCCATTACTCCGTCTTCCCACCTGATGAGTCCCTTGGGTGGGGCCCCAATCGAATCGGATCCGCTTGCTCAATGATGGGTGGGGGTCGATTACTCCGCTGACTCATTTCGCTGGGGAAGTGTGCGCTCGGGATAATGGCTGTGGGTTCTCGGATGCCGATGGTGACGCTAATGGTGTCGTCCCATGGTTTGGCGGAGGGAATGAGGCTCTCGGGCAGTAGGCCCATCGGACTTGCCGGGACGTGCGTGACGATCGTCTCGAAGGTGACGGTCATCTCAGCCACTTTGACCGTCCCCGGCGTAGGTGCCCGTCACGCCACCGATGGTCACCGTGATGGTGATGGGGGGATCGACGCCTTCGATAGGGCCGATGAGCGAGGCAGGGGCGAGATACCCCCCGTCAGCGTCGGTCGTCACTGTAGAGGACGATGTACTCTCGATGACCCCGCCCCAGCCGTAGGTCACGGACATGGGGAGCGTGGTGTCGGGAGGGAAGCCGCCGTCAGTGAAGTACAGGTCGTACTCACAGCCCGGCGCGGACGACGCGCAGCCGGTGCTCTGGGCTACCGGGGCGTCGATGTGAATAGATGGTTGCGGTACTGGCATAGTGAAGGCGTAGCTGCCCGTCACGCTCGGACCAGAGTACGCCGCGAACGTCACCGTCACCGTGGCCTGCGCGCCATTGGCGACGAGGATGGTCGCGCCACCATCAGACGTCCAGCCGCTACCCAGGCCGGTCGCCGCGTAGCTCCCTGAGGCGTCAGTCGTCACGCAGGAGCAGCCGCTGTCCACGGGCAACCCGTTAATCGTGGTGGACCAGCCGCGGGGCGTATCAGGCGGGAACCCGCTCACCGCGAAGGAGTAGTTCAACGGGCAACCCGGCGAGCCCTGGTAGACACAGTACGTCGAGCCGTTTACCGAGGCGATGACGGTGATGGCCGGAGTGGGCGCTGGCGGCGTGGTCGTCGGCGTGGTCGTCGGAGTGGTCGTCGGAGTGCTCGTCGGCGTGGTCGTCGGCGTGGTGGTAGGTGTGGTCGTCGGTGCCGTGGTCGTCGGCGCAGTACTAGGCAGGGTGGTTACCCCTCCTGACGGCACCGCCGAACCGAAGAACGCCGAGGAACCGAAGTCGAATATGCCCCCGTCTGATGCGACGAAGCGGTACCCGGTCCCTGTACCGTTCGCCTCCATGCCATAGATCGGCTTGTCGAGCAGGATGGCTCCCGTCGATCCGAAGAACGGTGCGTCGAACGAGAAGATTCCGCCATCCGCCGCCACCAGCCAGTAGCCACCAGTGGCCACGTCGGGCGCCATACCGACGATGGGCTTGTTGAGCGTGACGGCGCCCATGGAACCCTTGAACGGCGCATTGAACGAGAAGATGCCACCGTCAGAGGCCACGAGCCAGTACCCACCGGTGGCTGGATCAGCCGCCATCCCCACGATGGGCTTGTTCAAGGTGATCGCCCCCGTTGAGCCCTGGAAGGGGGCGTTGAAGCTGAAGATCCCGCCATCGGAGGCAACTAACCAATAGCCACCGGTACTCGGGTCAACCGCCATCCCCACCACCGGCTTGTTGAGTCTGATGGCGCCGGTCGAACCTTGATAGACCGCATCACCAAACGTAAACACCCCGCCATCGGAAGCGACGAGGTAATACCCACCTCCATCCGGGGTGGCGGCGATTCCAACTATCGGATTATTTGGAGGAGAGGTCAGCCCGCCAAAGCTCTGTGCGTCGCCACACGCCACCACGAGGCCCTGATTATTCGCCACCCAGTAACCGTCGTCATCGCTTGTGGCCGCCATGCCGATGACGGTTCCGGCTGGAAGCGCTCCGTTACACGTGGGACTAGCAGCATGGCCACCTAAGTGAGCCAGCAACTGCGTGTCCGATGGCCTTCCACCCAACCCAAAGATCATGAGGGGGGCCATAACGATGCAAATCACAACGGCCAGTGGTGCCAACTGCCGAGAACGGTAAGTTCTCTCCATCGATGCTCCATTCCGCCCGAATATCTCTCAGCTGTAACGCATACTGCCACGTCGCTGGGTGTTTTGCTCAGGAGGCCGAAGGTGACGCCCGGCTGAGGAACTAGGCGGCCGACAGCCCGAAATGTCAGGACCTTCGCCTCTGGGTTAGTTGTTGTGGGACTGATACGGTTCGTGGCGAAGGGACGCTCGGTTGGCAGGACGACCGCTCAGGTTGCCGCCCCGTGCAGGCGTGACGCCTCTTCTGTCCGAGAAGAGGAGCGTCCCGTGTTGTCTCATAAAGAAATAACTGCCCCCAATCTCAGCGCGGCTAAGCATGGTCTCCAACGACCCATCGGACCGAAAACGCGGATCATGCGCCTTCCGAAAGCCCTCGGAGGCACTCTCTTGCTCACACTCTTGGTTCTTTCTTTGGGTGCTATTAATAGCGCTCACCCTGCGCTGGCAGATGCCACTGGTGGCACGGTGCAGGTGGTGTCGACACCTGAATCGCTCGAAGCCATTGCGTGTCCCAGCAGCACCACCTGTATCGCTGTGGGGGCGGACTCCAATGGGGGTGTGGTAGTGCCCATTAGCCCCGGAGCATCTCAAGCCAGTGTGGGCGTGGGTCTGGATGTCGCAGGGACCGTGAATCTGGTTGCGATTTCCTGTCCATCCACCACCTACTGCGTGGCGGTGGGCCTTGGGACACCAAGCGAGGGCGACGTCGTGGTGCCGATTACCGATGGAGTCCCCGGTACTCCGGAGGTCGTTTCGGGCACCGCACCAGTTCTGACTACTACGTTCGCCTTGAATGATGTGGCTTGCCCCAGCCTAAGCGCCTGCGAGGCGGTAGGTGGTGAGCAAGATTTCAACCCGACGAATTTGACTTACTCATACGCCGGTTTGGTGGTACCGATAACGAGCGGCGTACCTGGTGCCGCTCAAATAAGCCCGTTTGCCCCTGGGTCTCTTTCGGGTGTCGCATGCCCCTCTATCACGACGTGCGTAGGGGTTGGTACCCAAATGAGCAGTCGTCCGAGCGTTACGACGCCCGCGGGAGGTTTTGTGGTGCCCGTCGCAAGCGCGAACGTCATGGGTCAAGTTGATACCGTTCCTGGGACCACCTCTCTCGATGGAGTGAGCTGCCAGAGTGGCCTACTTTCGTGCGAGATGGTTGGCCAAAGCGGGGTTCAGGGCGTGACCGTGCCGTTGTCCAACGGAGTTCCGGGACCCTTCGTTGAATTCCCCGCTCCAAACGCAAACCCCGAAAGCGTGACCTGCCTGAGCGCCGACGAGTGCGAGGCGACAGGCAGTGAGTTCGTAAATGGGATTTATACCACCTCCCTGGGTGCCATCTGGCCTGTAACCAACGGGGTGCCCGGCACCATTCAGTCGTCTTCGAACGCGACCTCGTTCTCAGGTATCGCTTGCCCTAGTTCGGGAATCTGCTTGGCGGTGGGTATAGATTCACCATCCTCTGGAGTTGGCGTGGTTGCTCAGTTTGCACCGACTCCGGCTCCGAACCCCACACCAACTCCAAGCCCGGCCCCGAACCCCACACCATCAAGCGAACACGGTTATTGGCTGGTTGGCTCTGACGGTGGCATTTTCTCTTTCGGCGCGGCGCAGTTCTACGGTTCGACGGGGGCGCTGACCCTCCAGCGTCCGGTGGTCGGGATTACACCGACCGCGAGCGATGCGGGCTATTGGCTCGTGGCCTCGGACGGGGGCATCTTCTCATTCGGGAACGCAGGCTTCTACGGCTCGATCCCCGGAATCGGAATCGCAGCAGCCGGATCGACGAATCCGAAACGGTTGAATGCGCCGATAGTAGGAATGGTCCCGTCCGCTGACGGGGGCGGCTACTTCATGGTGGCCTCCGACGGAGGCGTGTTCGCCTTTGGAGATGCCAAGTTCGAAGGTTCGTGTCCTGGGATCGGTGGATGTTCTGGCGCCGCCGTCGCGGTGATGCCCGACGGCAGCGGGAGCGGTTACTGGCTCGTCACGGCAACGGGTCACGTCTACGCGTTCGGCGACGCCGTCAACTACGGGGCGCCCGGTCCTCAATCGGTGTCGGTGACGGCGGCCGTGCGCACGAAAGACGGAGGTGGTTACTGGCTTCTGTTCGCCAACGGAGTAGTCGCCCCGTACGGTGACGCGGCCGATCTCGGGAGTCCAGCCGGATCGGCAAATCTCGCAGCCACGAGCACCATTTTCACGACCTCCGACGGTGGCGGTTACTGGGTCGCTTCGGCCAGCGGGTCCGTGTTCGCCTACGGAGACGCACCCAACGACGGGAGCATGGCGGGTCAGCGCCTCAACGGGTCGATCGTCGCGGCAACGGGTTGGTAGGTGGCTGTTGTTATCGGATTTCGATAAGGCGCCGACCTGAACGGCACCTGCCGGAGTCCCAACCTGATCCATTGCGGCGACGATGGGGTGGGTCATGCCCACTTCCACATACGGTGCGCGGGACACGACGATGCAATGGTCTCTCGCTAGACCATTGATCCTTCATCGGCTCACTTTTAGCTGTTCCGCCTTTGGAAGGAACGTGATCCCCGTCTTGGGGTCGATCCAATTACGACACAGACGGATCCACGTTGCCACTACGTTCTTTCCCACGCCTGCGTGATATTGATCTCGATACCACTCGTCGACGGCAGGTCGCGGATGCCGTCGTGGCACAGATTGGGTGGCCTCCAGATAGGCGTGAGCTACGCCACGGAGGAATTCATCAGGCGTGCGGCGTCCGCGAATCGGCCGGGCAGGCCGAGGTCGGGATACGGGAGCGTCGCCGTCCGGCTCGGCCAGCTGCATCGCCCTGCCTCGGGCTCGGCGAGGCGTGACAGCTGCCGCTATGCATGCAGCTTCGAGGTAGACGCTGAGTCTCACTCTCCGGTACCCCGAAGGAGTTACCGGCTCCCACGCCTCGTCAATCGTTGTGCCCTCCGGCACCTCAATCGTGAGGCTTGTGCATTTTGCGATGCCATCATGCTCGACGAAAACCTCCAGACGAACATCCCACGGAAGGTCATCGTCCCGGACGAGCGCCCCGAAGGTCTCCGGTAGCGAGAAGCCACCGCTCCAGGAGATGTACGTTCTGCAGGCGGGGTCGATCTCGGGTTCCGCGGTAATAGCCACGGGATAGATGGTATCTGGCGTCTACGCATTCACCCCAGGGAGCTGGCGTCTGATCCACGTCCTCGCCATCTGGATTTCACCCAACGATAACTCGACGATCCACCTTCGTAATCGAGGGTGTTACTCGCGTGCGATTACAGGTATTACACGATTTTTCGATTCGGGAAACCGATGAGTCCCTTGGGTGGGGCCCCATTGGGATGCGCCTGCTCAACGATGGGTAGGTCATCTTTGCCGACTCTCGCCAGCTTCGATGCCGACCTCGACGAAACGGGTGACCTCCTTAACGAAGTCGCCCTCTCAGTTATGACGTCCTGAGGGCTTCTTCTTCAGAAGAGAGTCGAACAATCCTGCGGTAGAAGCCGTAATCTCGCGGACACCTCGTAACGTCTGCCGATCAACTGCGCGCGGATCTACCCCTTTCCGTTTATCGAACTTCAGGTCTGCCGTTCCCTTAGCCGTAATGAACTCGATCTCACTCAGTTTGTCATGGGGCACCGATACATCGTTCCGACATTTGGATAGTGGTTTTCTCGCTATGAGATGATCGGTTGCGTGCCAAAGTGGCTGGCCGAAGAACTGCTCTGCTCCCCATTGATCGAGAACTTGATCTACAACCAAACGCCCGATGAGGTGAACTGTGCCCTGGATGTTGGTCACCACGTACACGACATCCTCGGGACGGACACCACGCTTTACGAAGACGCTGTCAGCGGTGTGACCCATTGTACCGAGCCCTCCGTTTTCCTCGACCGTCTTGTTCGTCCAATAGTGGGTCCAGTAAGCCATCAGAGAGTTTCCCTTCTCGGAATGCTTGTTGCAACACGGCGATTTGTGCGTGTTCCGGAGTACTCGTGGTGCGAGCCGAAACGGCTGCGGGCGGGGTCGATTACTGGGCTTGAGCGGCTGGTTTCGACGAGTTGGATCGCAGGATCAGCCCCGACACAATCGCCACGAACGCGCCAATCGCAAGCAGCCAAAATCCGTAACCAACCGATGCCGTAACGTCGGCATGTGAGTTCAGTTGATTGGCGAAGTTGTGAAGGCTGCCATATCGATTGGCAAAAACGGCCGCCGCCGCTATGCCCAAGATAATCGGAGACCTTTGCAGTAGTGGAGGCGACGCGGAGTTCGTGAGTCGGACTACGCCGATGATTACAGCGACAACGCCGAGGATGATGCAGACGACGCCGTCGGCACTGAATCCGAAGTCGTTGCCCAGCTGAAAACCATTTCTGTTGATGGTGACGATCAGCGCCGTGGCCGTCAACCAAGGAAGGAATGAACTTACGCCAATGATGAGGCCCCCGATGATTGCCAACCACGCCCCAGCGGGCACCGTCGAGACGCCGGGTGCGGCAGCATGGGCAGGCACGCCTGCTGGGCGGGCTGGCGGAGCTTCGACCTGATCCGACACGTACCAGTTGCCGTCTTCGCTGAGGTATTGCCGCTCACCGCTCGGTGTCACCCGCCATTGCGTCATTTGCGCCCCCTGACTATTGGCGGCAGGGGGCGGGTACCACTTTCCATCGGTTGCCTGCCACCAACCATTAGCCTGCGCTATATCGCTCATCCGGTTACTCCTCTTCTTGGACTCAGAAGAGGCGTCGCGCCTGCACGGGGCGGCAACCAATAGTGGTCGTCCTGCCAACCGGGGCGTCCCTTCGGGCAAGACGCTACCAGTCCCTTGCACCCTCGCCTAGAGGAAAGCTACCAGGCAACCAGCTTGCAACCGGAATCGCGCTCACCTATCTGTATGGTGATCCTCGCGGAGCGAATGAGGGATTGCACATGGAAAGTCGTAGATCAATGAGAAGCCAGCTAAATCGAGGGCGCGTGTCATTGACAATGTTCGAGCGGCGACGAAAAGGCCGTCGTTTCATGCGGGCGACAATCTGATGGGCGTCATGGTCACCATCATCGGCGTGCTGGTCCTCATCGGCATCGTGGGCCGCGGGTTGTCGGAACAAATCGGACTTGTCCTGTCGGGCGTGAGGTCAGTGAAGATGCATCGTTCGCGATGGTAGAGAGAGTGTCATGAAGAAGATGAGCGGAATAATGGCCTCATTGGTACTGCTCATTGCGGCGGCCAATGCGTTGCCCGCGGGGGCAGTGTCGGCGTCGCAACTCCATTCCAAGCTCTTGAAAGTTTCGAATCTTCCTACGGGCTGGTCAGTAGATAGTTCATCGAGCAGCCCTACCGATCAGGACTGCCTGTCAAGCCTCAAATCATCTTTCAAGCATGAGGTGAAGGCGACAGCGGCCTTTGTCAACGGAAGCCTTCCCGCCCTTCAGGAGACGATCGAATCAGGACCCGGAATAGACGCTCGATTCGCCACTTTCGTAAAGACGTTGAACAAATGCAAAAGTGTCGAATACTCGTCGGGCGGCGAAACGGTCCACGGAACCATGGGCGCAATGTCGTTTCCCAAGGTTGGGAGTCGTTCGAATGCATTCGCGGCATCCCTGACCGTCCAGGGCATCAACGCGGGCGCGGACATCGTGCTTTTCCAAGTTGGGTCAATCATCGGCGATGTGGTCTACGAGGATCTCGGTGTCCCAGACATCGAAGAGCTTCAGGGATTCGTGGAGGAGGCAATCGCAAAGCTTGAGGGAGGAAAGATCCATTCCTCCCAGTCGACACCTACCACGGCTGTGCCGGAAACGACCACGAGTAGCCCGACTCATCCTCAGTGACTCCGATCGCGGCGTGGGTTATTGGGACTGCATGCTTGGTCGGCTCAATATGGCACCTGCGGAGTCCCACCCGATAACAAGGATCGGTGAAGTTGGGGGTGTCAATATGTCACTTGACGATCTAGACGTTTATTGTGACTCGCTGGGCGGTGCATCTTCGCTACCGTCACAGTCGCACGAGGCGTACTGTCCACCGCACCGTGGGCATTGCTCGATGCCACCGTTACGGACATGCAGCTGACCGACTGATCGGCGGCAATCCCGACACTTGTCGGACAACTCGTGCAGACCGTGACCCATTGCGCATTCCGAATCGTGAAAGGCTCCTGGAACCGCGCCGCAAAGGTGACAGGGTCGATCGCGCCACAGAGTTCCGTCGGCGTCGCGCTCAGCTCCATACGGCGCGTGTCAACCTTTTTGAGACGGTTTCTTCATTGATTTAGTGAGTCTGTGGCCTCCTTTTAGGGTTTGATTGATCCATGCGACGGCCGGGAGAGCCGGTGGAACTATTCCTCGCTGCGATGGCTTGGGGATTTGGTCCACGGAGTCCGAGCCGACGCCCAGCGACCGTCGTAGTCATAGCAAGTCCGTCTTCGGATATGGTCTTGGAGGGTAAATGAGAGGTGGATTATGGGATTGGCTGAGGACTGGGAACAAATACTGAACAGGTCCGCCATACACCAAAGTGTTAACCACGAGGGCGATATTGACCTCAAGACACTTGGGTTTTCAGCAACTACCGAAGGTTTCGTCGAGAAGCTCTTTAGCGAGATAGACGAGATTCAGCATTTTCTGCACCAGCTCTGTAAGGTGGTCGACGAGCTTGTGGATCGCGGGATGACGAACTCGTAGCTTAAGAAGACATGCGGAACGTTCCGCAGTTAGGATTTTGATATGTCAAGGTTCCTAACACTTGTGCCAGCCGCCGTCTCGGCGACAGAGTTCGTAGAGTTCTGGCGTCGCTTCTACACCGACACAGACGCTGCTTATTTCGGCAACATTGGCCCGGACGGAAATCTCGCCACGGATAATGTCCTCGCTTTGATGCGGTGGAAATCAGGTCCTCGACACGAAACGAGGGCTGAAGGATTCGGCCGAGCCGTCCCGCTGCAAGTCTTTAATGATGCACGCGCTAAGCGAACTTTCGACGATGTCGAACTTCGTGCGGCTTATGACGAGATCACCCATTTCCTGAGACGGGCCGGGCACCAGCGATCGGACGGCATCATCTGGCGGATATTTCTCTGTCACATCGCCCAACCACAAACGACGCCCATCTATGACGTGAACGTCTGGCGAGCGTGGGGATTCATCGAGGAGTGGCTCGATGCTGATTACCTCGCTCAAAGGCCCAACCGGTTTGCAACCTATCTCGACTACCGGAGATGGTTTAACGGCTTGGTATCCACTTATTCTTTGGATTCACGTGAGGTTGACCGGGCATTGATGGCATTTGGCCAGTTCCTCGGAAGCCGCTGGAGAGGTCTCTTGTAATCGGTCCGCTTAAGCGCTCGCTGAGTTCTTGTGCCAGCGGAGGTCGCAGCAGGGTGTTATCTGGTTTTAAAGAGGGTTGAGGACCCTTACCTCCTGCCCCGTCACTTAGACGAAGAGATCCCGTGAAGATGGGGGTCATCAGGTGGCCGATACGAAGAGGCCGCGTGTCCGGAGGCTACGCATGGGACTCTGAAGAAAGGAACAGGTGGCCAACCCCACTGGCCATCTATCGAGGAGCGACGAGGCCGGATTACTTCGGATCACCCGAGCGAACCCTAGCCAGCTCGTTGTCAACCGTCACGGACTGGACGACGTGCCTAACCGTTGACGCGTACCAGGTGGCCCCCTTGGCGGTCGGGACACCCTCGGCGTTTAGGGCTACCGCAATGGAGTTGAGCGATTTACCTTCGAAGTGCTCACGAGCGATCCGCAATCGGACCTCCTCAGGAAGGAGGGGCGCCTGACCGGCTCGCTTCCCTTGTGAGCGTCTGACGGCGTGCACTGATTTGGCCCTTTCGCCAATACGGCGGGATTCAAAAGAAGCGGCAGCGCTGACCACGTCCACGAGCAATCGTCCGGCCGCCGTAGTGGTGTCCACATCGGCATCGAGGACCACTAGCTTCCACCCCTTCTTCTCCGCCTGGTCGAGGAGGCGGGCAAAGTCAGTGGTGCTCCGGCTGACCCGGTCGATCTTGGCTGCCACGAGCACGTCGGCCTCATTTCGGTCGAGACGGCTCAGGGCGTCCAGGAGACCCCTACGATTCGTCATCTTGCGCCCTGAGAGCCCTGGATCGGTCAGATGGGCAATATGGACCCATCCCCGGCTCTCAACGACCTCTGCCAGCTTCTCGGCTTGATCGTCCAAGGAGATGCCCGAGGCGGCCTGCCTACCGGTGCTGACTCGGCCGTAGGTAATGGCCCTCAGCGCAGGATTTGTGCGTGGATCTGAGCGTTTCTGAGATCTTGCCACCAGCCAAGTATACACGGTTGTACACAACTATGTAAAGCGCATTCCCGCCATTACCCTGAATGTGGATTTGCGGCCGCTCTCAGGACTTCTGCGGCCAGATCTAGGCGCTCGCGAAAGGCAGCATCGGCCTGAGAATCCTCCGGCAATCCGGCCGTTAGTTCGGTGATTCTGCGGAGGGCATCCGCCGTACGACGCAGATCCCGAGGACTGGGCACGACAATCATCTTTTCACCGCTGGACAGCCGAAGACCGCCTCAAAAGCTCGTCGAGGCATGCGAAAATCAAGTCTAGGAATCTTCACCCTCTGATAACTCGACGGGTAGGTCGATTCCGTCCACAAGCACACTCGGCGGCACACCCAATGCGGTGGCCAAGCGAAGCAGTGTCGGCACGCTCGGCACCCGATAGCCCCGCTCGATGTTGGACACGAAGGTGGGGTGCAGGCGTGCCGCCTCGGCTAGAGCCTCCTGGGACAGCCCGGCCTCCTGGCGCGCAGCCCGAACTCGGTCGCCGAATGCGACGGCGATGGCCTGATCTCGGCTGCGTTCACGCGGGGACACCGCTCGGCATCACACTGGACCTTTTGGACCGGGACCACAGTCTACTGATAATCTGAAGCAGATTACCCCTCCTCAGAGGATGTCCTCCACGCAGGTGGGAGCAACCAGAGCGAGGGAGCTAGGAACAGACGTCGGGTCCTAATGGCGCAGGACGCCAACGTCGAAGAATGCACCGGAGGGGCCGCGTGTCTGAAGAAACTGACGGTTCTCAAAGGTACCGATTCTGCCCAGGTTGTGGCACTCAATCCGTCGATGGCGAGCCGCGTTGTCTCGGCTGTGGTCGTTCCTTATCGAACCGGGACTACCGATATGACGGTCGGGCCCCTCAAGCAGGATCCAGAGACTCTTCGATGGTCGTTCCGAGACCGCCTCCTCCTCCCAAGGAAGGCGACGCGTCCCGGGAAAGCGATAGGCACACCGTTCCGCAGAGGGGGATTCAAGCCACCACAACTCCCTCCGTTCCTCTAGCACGAAAAGCTCCCCATCCAGTTAGGAACACAGTCCGCATCATCGTCACCACGATAGGGATCATCTTGATTATCACCGGACTTGCCCACGGCGCCTTTGGGCAGATCTTCCCGGTTGAGAACGGATCGGCCGCTGATTACTCCACCAATACCAGTCCGGCGGTTTTTCACCTCTTCTACGGGATCGCCATCCTCGTCGGTTACTGGTGCGCCGCTCTGATCAACTGGATCACCGATCGGCACCAGATCGTCTTCCGCGCTGCGTCGGCCCGGATCCCCGAGCCCTACGAGATCGAACAGACCCTTTACGCTCAGCTGGGCCGCCAGCCCACCCTCGAAGAGGTGGGGGCTATCCACACCATGCTGATCGAGCGCCGCCACGAGGCCCAGCTCCACGCTGGTCTCATCATCGGCGGGCTTCTTTACTTCAGTCGGAACCGTCATCCTCAATAGCCCGCAGGAGACGGAGCCCGCCTGGGATGAGCACGAGGTCGGTGGCCTCGTCACCTCAGCCAGCGCCATCATCGACTTGGGACCACCCACGGCCAATCCCGAAGTGGCTGGGATCACTCTGTACCTCGAAGTCCGCGAATCGGACGGGTTAGACGACTCGGCGGATGATCAGGTGACCGGTTACTCACGGTCCTTCGCTTGGAACGTCAGCACCGACGAGGAAGCGGCGGGATTTGGAGACTCAGAGCTAGATAACGGAAATGCGACAGACATCGAACAGGCCAAGCGGGATTGTTGGAGAGCTGCGGTCGCGTATTTGCGAGAAGATTCCTACTCAGATGAAGAGATCGTTGACTCGATATAGGGATCGTTCGTCTCTCCGTGACCGTACTGCCCATTCCCGGGAGATAGGTGGCCAGTCATCAAGGAGTGATACGTCCAGTCAACGGCTAGGGGGCTGGTCTCAAATCCGCTTAATCAGTTCGTCGTCCCGTCGGACTTCGTAGCCTCTTTGTCTCAGTTTCTCGATCAGATCTACTTCGGTAATCGGATCGATGTACAAGTTCGGGAATCCTGGAAAATGATCCCGTTCTTCTCCGACGTCTGCCAAATCGCTGGGCAGATGCCCCAGGGCGATTGTCGCTGCAGGCGGAGGCCAGGCACCGTTCAAATACTCGTTAGTTAGGGCCGCGTCGTACGGATGATCATCCTCCGGTATTTCGTCATAATCCTCTTCATCGATCCCTGGTGCGACGTTCATACCTTGCGGATTGAAGCGCCGAGCGTCGCCGTACGTAGCGAGAGCCCAGATGCGCTCGTGGTCCGCTGCGTATGCCTTGGCCACGTCTTCGGGTAAGAGCACCAAGTTGTCGTTCAGGATGCCGTAAACGAGTTGGTTGCTGTCATTCATCATCCCACTCCCCGTCGGGATCAGACCCATCGATCGTAAACAACCTAATCGTCCATTCAAACGGATCATCGGGGTCTGCTCTTGGGTTGAGCTGATGGGCGATGAAGGCAGCGATGTCATCGCACTCCTCCCAACCGTCGTCCAGGCACGCCTTGAGCGAGGACATGATGGCACGCGTCACCGGAGCAATACGCTCCAGTTCGGAGACTCGCTTCTGCGTCACGACTTCTCCTTCGAACTCGGAACGACCTCAAGGCTCAGATCATCAGTCATTGCCGACCCTCCAATCCTTTCAGCGCCTCTCGACCGTCAATGAGGAAGCCCCCATGGCTCTGCATACGTTCAGCCAGCGCCTCCGGTGTTGCCGTACGTAGTGGCGTGAAATCACACGGCACCCACGGGTCGTCAGCATCGGCAATTGAAAAGAGATATCGAAAACGTGAGCGAAGGATCCTGTACCGTTCGCACACCGCCACATAACCACCTATTTTCACGAACTCGACCAATCGATCTGGATCACAGTTCCGATATTGTTTGACCTCGTCACCGAGATCGACGGTCACAACGATCCCCTCGACGGCGACCAACTTCCCGGAGCGATGAGGCTGCCCGGCGCTTCGACTAGCGGGAATCGGGTGGATCGTGTGGCCGGGGAAGTAAATCTGGCAGTGACGTGGGAGGAGGCGTCCACTCCTGGAATCTCGCTGTCGTTCCGGCACAGTGCCCGGCGGCTGCTCTACTTTGGGCGCGGCATTACCTGCGCTTGTCATCTTCGTCTCCTCATCGCCTGGCCTTGCCACAGTGCCCGAAGGTCCGCTGGCAGGAGGTCAAAGGCCCAGGTGCCTCACTCCATCTTGATGATTAGCTCGTCACTATAGCCGATTTCGTTCATCCGTCGATACGGGTATTGGTCGATCACCATCCGCGAGTTTGGTTGACTCACGAGGGTGCTTCCTTCCCGGCATTCAGGGCGACCGTTCATAGTCGTGCGCGCGCATTTGGGACAGTTTCTGCGATCGACCCAAATCGAGAACAAGGGCGCCGGTCGATTCGACGGGTTAGTGGGGCCACCAAACGCTAGCTAGGTACAAGCTAATGCCGATCAAGCTCACAATGACTCCCCAGGTCATTTGACGCTTGGCGGCGTTGGTTCGGTTTACTTCTGATTGTGGCACTGATGAAGAATCCGAGACGTTGGTCTTCGTGAGCTCGGCCTCCAGCGTTGCCGTCGCGTAGCCGAAGTTGCCATACGCAAGCCCGAAGAGAACGGCGGCGGCGACAACTGCGGAAACAGTTGCGGGGAGAAGGTATGCCGGGCCGCCCGATCCAAACCTTGCAGCAGTACCGAGTTGTGACAAGGAAATCAGGGCCACAAGTCCTGCCGCAAGGGCCTTGAGCAGCGTTGTCCGATAGTTGTTCGCGTTGATCTGGCCGCGAATGTTGCTCGCATTACTTTTGCGATCACCCATTGGCTTTAGCCCGGATCAGCGCAGCCCACGAATGTATTGAAAAATCGGATCGCGTTGGGAAGGAACTCTCGAACATCGCCAGGGGTCAGCGGGGGTTCGCCGTGTGCGATCCGCACGGCGGCCGCAGTAGCGGTCATCTCGCTGAGCAACTCTACGGCGTGCGGTTCTAATCTCTCGGCGTAGCCACCCTCGTAAAGTGAGCCGATGAGCGGGAGTACATGCTGCAGGACCGTTTCGTAGTCCGCCTCAGCTCCCGTCGTCCCAACACGCCCGATCCCCGACCTGACGCCAACGAGAAACGCTTCGTCGCGTCCTGGGTCGCCGAACGCTTCAACTCCACCCACGGTTGCCATTTCGGCCGCCCTTTCCGTCGTATGACGGCAGAATAGCTCAGGCCGGTCACGCCACGTTGGGAGATCGCGGCCAGCTCGGCGCCATCAAAGAAATGGATCGGGCAGGAGAAGGAGAAACGACCCGGTAATAGCCCTGGGGGGTCATTTCGGCGACAGCCACCTGGCGCTTCTTTGGGTTGACTCCCCAATCGGCGTGAGCGACGAGAATGGGCATGGCCATCGGTACACGATGGCATTACCAGGATCCTTTTGCCCATCTTTTTCGTTATTCGATGACGGCAAGTAAGGAGAACATAGGGCATTCATCGCAACGGGCGACGCGTCCACCTAATGCGTTCCTTCTCAGGGCGATGTCTGACCCGCCGACTGCTTTGCGTCGGGCCGGGAGGCCGGGCCCTTTTGCTTTTTTCCGCAGAGCCTCACAAATCGTTCACGTAAGATTTGCCGTTAATGGTCAGTAGCCCAACGTCAATGACAATCGAGGTTGCGTGCAACATCGCTCGGGGGGCAGTGTCTTCGATTCAGCGGGACATCGCACGAGACGAATGCCGCTTCCTGTGGAGGCCGTCGACCTACGGGCGCGTGTTCTCGCTGGCGGCACTGAGCCACGAAACCGCCGCTCTCGATGAGATTGTGAGTGCCGCCGAGAAGGGCACGGGTCCCGCCGTGATGGCCCTGCTAGTCCGGCACTTGTGGGAAACGTGGGTGACCGGAATGTACTTGCTCTTAGGAGGTGCGAAGGCGTTCGACCGATTCGCCGGAGCGCAGCGAAAGGCGGATGAGTCGTTCCAAAACGAGCTAGATGACCTAAAGGAGAGGGGATTGCTCGGCGGGTGGGACGCAGAGCCGCTCACCGGATTCGAGGAGTATAAGAAATGTGGTTGGGACTACCAGTCCGTAATGAGAGAGGTTGGAACGCTTGGCGTAAAGGCGGGTGTCTTCGCTACCGCTGGTGAAGAGTTGTACACAACCATCTATCGGACGCTGAGCGGACATATCGGGGCGCATCCGACGGCCCGGCTTCTTGACAAGTACATAGACACCGAAACGTTTAACTTTTCGATAGTGAAATCGAGACCCCAGCTCGTCCCGTTCGATGTCGATGCCGTTCGCTTGGCGGTTGCTCTGTCCTGCGTTCATGCTGGCGCATTTCTTGACCAGGTTGGCGCCAACGGAGTGGGCGAATACGCGACGATCATAGGTAAAGTACTGCCGAGCCTGTCATAGCCTGAAAGCTTCTTACGGGCGCAACGCTGACCCCGTCGGATCATTGCACCGCCGCTACGTGAATGCCATCGGGACGCCGATCTCGCGTGTATTACAGAGTCAATCGACTGAAAGAATCTTCTCATGGCAAAAACAACCAAGAACCTCCGCCGACCGATTCCCACGACAATAAACGGCCAGTCCTGCCTGATGCTCACCATCGGTCACCTCGCTAATGCGGTGGGGCGCACTCCATGGACTGTGAAGCACTGGATTCAAGTGGGGCTAATCCCACCTAGTCCTGTCCTCGAACGTCCTGATACTCCAAACCTTCGCAGGCGAATGTGGCCAGCCGAGTTCGTTGCCGCCATGAGGGAAATCGGCAAGCAGGACTACATGGTTGGTCGACTCGATCGTCGGGACTTCGGGCGATTTCACACAGAAGTAATGGAGGCGTACAAAACCCACATCGGACCACTACTAGGTCCGGGTGTTACGGAGGACTCGCCTATCACCATCGGTGCGGACAAGCGACCCCAAGCGATGTCCCGACAGACGTAGGACCGCCCACTGCTGCTTGTGCCTATACGGACCCCAAGTCCGATGCAGTCGATCGACATGGAGTGGCCGGTCTAGTAGGTGGGATTGCCAAGCAATCCGGCAGATGGAGGAGAGAGGCGTTTCCCTATCAGCGGCTACATCTCATCCCTCATTCGCTCGAAGCCTCTCAGAGCCCCACGCCATCCTTCCGACCTTGTGGCCGGGATGAGCACCTTGAGTACGTTGAGTACCTTGAGTACCTTGAGCTTCTTGTATTACTTCATCATTAGAAGTAATGAATCGAAGAACGTCCTCAACATGATCAAGGTACTCAAGGTACTCAAGGTACTCAAGGTACTCCTGCTCTCGGAAAAGGTTGCCCTTCAGGTGGCATCCTGGCTAATCCAAAACCAACCGCCTCCTGTTTTCTTGCTCTTTACTCCCAGTGATTCCTTCGCTCGCAAAAGCGTCGCACGAGAGACACCTGCGGATGTGGCTCTGGTTTGGACTTCCTTAGCCTGCACCTGGCCGCCTTCCTTCTCCAAGAGGTCCAAGAGAAAATCCTCTGCGTGATGAAGGGCAGAGTTATCTTCTGAGCGAGAGGAGGACTTCATTAGCTCTTCGGCCGAAATGAGAGAGCGTCTCAGCCACGTCGCTTTAGCTGCCCCGTATACGTCTGTGCCCTCGACCCGGAACACAAGAGACGTCGCGATGGCCGCATTACTCATCTTGATCACGGAAAGTACGCGTTCATCTTCATCTTCTGGATTAGGCGCCACAACGAGGACCGATCGAGCTGCAGCGCCGATCCCGACCGACCCGATTATTCGGTGAAGCACATTCCCTGAAGATGACTTATTGAGGTGGAGGATCAGGATTATGGCCACCGACGTTTCCTCGGCCACCCTCGACAACGGCGCAAGCACCCGGCGAATATCTGAATCCTTATATGAATCCGTCTTGCCATTCAGAAAAGCGTTGAACGGATCGATCAACAAGAGACCTGCGTCCGTCTCCAAGATCTTGTTCTTCAGTCTCTGGACGTCCTCCGGGAGCGAAAGCATCGTCTCGCCATCTTTGGACTTGCGGCCAGTGATGAACTCGACGTTGTCCAGATCGGCGTCTGCGGCCATCAATCTGGGAACCAGGGTATCGGCTAGATCATCTTCGGCGGTCATAATGAGGCACTTCATCGGGCGGCGTTGGCGACCCTTTCGAGAAAACGGGAACGCTCGACCTCGGCTCAATCGTGAGATGACATCGATCACCAAGGTGGTCTTTCCCTGTCCAGCATCGCCAGCTATAACGGTGATCTTTCCGCGAGGGATACGGCCCTTCCATATCCACCTCACTCTTCTGGGCGTGATCTCTGAGGCCTGGACGGTGATGATCTCGTCGTTGCCCTGATCGATTACCGCTCGCTGTGTTGACTTCGCCATGATAAGCAGAGCTTTTGCGGGATCATCATCGTCCAGTGCATCGTGGGCAGCATTGAGTCCGTCGACAGCGATTGCACGCTGGTGTAGAGCGTGAAACCCGTGGATGTAATACGCGTATGGCTCTGGCGTTTTGTAAAGTTTGTAGTTCGGGAACTGACGGCGCAGCGCCTTATAGGAGGGCGTTTGGCTGTACCGGTCGAAGTATTCGAGCATCCATTTGAATACCCTGGCGTGCTCAGCGTCTTCAAACCACTCTGCTCTAATACCTGACGCAGTGGCGGTGCTCAGATCCCCCTCAGAAACGATCTTTGAAATCATTAGACGGGCAAAATCGGCCACTACGGATCCTCGTGATGTCGTTGACAATCCTTGATTGAGCGCATTTCATGGTCCTTGTTGTTTGATCCGGCACTGTGATTTGATCTGCGGCCCCCTGACGCCCGATTGGCCACCATCCAGGGCTGAGCCTGTTCCAACGGCACAGAAGTAATCCTCGGTGCCTTTGGCGAAATCAGGCGACCAGGCCCGAGACCTTGATCGCTGGTACGAGAGCTTCTTCGCCTCCCTGAGTGTGAGCGGCCGCCCTCCGACTCCCTCCCTGAAGAATCCTCTGCCCTGAAACAGACGCAAGCGCTCTGCCGATCGATTGAGTTCGAGGAACCGGGCGGCGGTCTCTTCGTCGTTGAGCGTCTTCATCATGTAGCCCATGAACTCTGCACCAGCGCCATTAGGAATCCGCTTACTGAGGCAACGAGAGGGAATCCCTGAACGCCCTTTGGCGTGCTCGATCACCTTTTTGCCCAGTCCACGCCCCGTATTGCCGATGTAATAGACACCGTGTACGTGGACTACTCCGTCTGGACTCTCTTCTGCGGCCCACACCATATGGAAGCCAGGTACCTTCTGGCGTACAGCGGAAAGGAACGACTGAAGTCTCTTGGTGATTTCCGCACCATCTGAACCGGGCAGAGTAATCGTCAGAGAATCCGTAGGTTCTGCAAGTTCGATGGCGTATGCGACTCTGCGTGCGTTGAACCGGACACACGAGGAGCAGGTATTACGTTCACACCGGATTACTCGCTTCTCACCATTTGCGTCGATCCATGTTTTGGGAACAAGGATCATCTCGCCCGTAATGGGATCGATTCTCTCCCATGATTTGGGATTAGGGCACTCTGGGGGATCACAATCGAAGATACTGAGGGTAGAAGAGTTAGGTGCTTCGTAAAGTTTCAGATATGAGGGGGGTAAGGAGTTCCCCGTCCTCAATAGTGATGAAATCTCAGAGAGAAGAGACAGATGATGAACAAGAACGTCTCCTTGAGTGCTCCCTGCTTTTCGAGCTGCACGGTAATACGTAAGGAGTTCAGTTACACGATGGATAACGACCAAATCATACGCTTCTGTAATCGTTATCCCTTCCCGCTGTCTAATGCCGGATTCCTTCAGCTCGTTCTTGAGTTTGACCGGTAGTCGCGTCCCAGAGGGCCGTGGCTGATTTAGAAGCGAGATTGGTGAAGCGTCAAACAGCCCGTCGATCACCAGAGCTTCTCCGACCCGCTGGGCTTGTCGAAGTGATCGGTACGCGCCAAAAAACTCAACGTCTTCGGATCCTATAGAGGCATTGACGTGGTAAAGGGCACCCCGGATCGCTCCGTCCCTTTTCCTTCTGTACTGCCTCGCTGCAAGCCAGGAGCCCTCGACGAGTGCGAGAGCCGCGATCCCTGACGACGTTGACCATTGGTGACACAAGTCCACCCACTCTGTAGATCGACCAGGTATTGACGGCGGTAGATATTCGAGAGAAGATGGCACTGTATTGCTCCTTTGTTTTGGTAGACGGAGGTGTAATCCGATGTCCCGTTCTCGAACTGCGGGGCATCGGTCCGTTACTGACGAGGTCGCTGGGATTCAGGGCGCACGATCAGCTTGGCAACTATCAGACGTCACTTAGTTATGGCATCCCGTCGATTCCTTTCAATAAATCGTTCGATTTCGCTTGGCTCAATGCGTACAAGTGAACCAACTTTGACCGAAGCGAGTTGACGGGTCTCCACCAACTTCCGAACCAGTCTCGGCGTGCAACCCAGCTGTTCAGCCGAGGCGGTGTAGTCGAGAAGCCTTCTGAGTCGAGGAGAATCGGATAGTGACGCCTCACTCACGGCACCAACTCCGCCAGTTCTCGCAGTAAGGCGCCGTATCGGATTGCAGCAGCCCCTTGCGGTACCCGCAGTCCCTCTTCCCATCTTCTGATCGTGCTTGGGTCAACCTCAATGCTCCGGGCAATCTCCGAGCGAGAGACCCTGGCTCTTTGCCGGATTGCTTTGGCACAACCGCTCCTTGCCATCTCTCGGACGCGGGCGATCTCCACTGCCTCGCAGTTGCGCTTCATCGGTCCAGGGTAGGCCACACCTGCGCCAGATAGAAGCCATTGGCCTTGCCATTAATCGGCGGATGTGTCTTACTTGCCACATGGCCAAACAGAAGAAACCAGCCAGCGAGGACCTGGAGTACATCGCGTATGAAACGCCAGATAGACCTCTCGTATCGTTGGCCGACGGTACGTTGTTTCCAGAGAGCGTCAACTTCCATGTGCATGTAATGGAGGACAATGCGCCGACAACGGTGGCGCAGGTGAGTCTTGAGGTGAGAAACGGGCGCCCCGTTGTAATGCGAGTCGCCATTACTCGGATGGCGC
>Ga0182030_10008514_pt1 | contig 21221 bp, 33 predicted proteins | sample 812S3MmetaG_FD_121299 | JGI IMG/M metagenome (GOLD analysis project Ga0182030, IMG submission 121299) | Permafrost microbial communities from Stordalen Mire, Sweden - 812S3M metaG (Illumina Assembly) | ecosystem: Environmental > Terrestrial > Soil > Wetlands > Permafrost | place: Sweden...
AGGTTTAACTCTTTTATTTTTATGTGTGGGGCAGGGCTGATAAGGTTAGGTGGTCAGCGAAATGCGGCGAGTATCCCGCGGGAGAACCGGATTTACATCATGTTGCAGGATCTTTGTATGCGGAAGAGCATGATGCGTATGATGCGGAACGACACTTAACGCTTGGGACGAAGGATTCGCCGGAGGTGTTTGCGAACTTGGAGTATGAGTGGTATACCCAGGACGAGGCGCACACGGCAGCTCTTTATGCTGCAAGAGCAGTGTTCCCGTATCTCCTTGTCGGGAATGTTCGGGATGCTACGAAGTCGTTGAGGCTGTTTACGAGTAGATTGACGGAGGAGAATAAGAGTTTGGGGGTGCAGGATGTTAGCAGTAGTAGTGAGGATATGAGGATATATCCTAGTCTGCCACTGCTAAACTTTCTGGGTTTGCTGTTGCTGGCTGTGCAGAAGGGGAGTGCAGATTTGTTCAGGCAACTGAAGACGAAGTATGCGACACATATTAAGGAAGTGGGAATTTGGGACGAGGCATTGACTTCAGTGGGAGAGATGTACTTTGGTATCCAAAGACCCAGACAAGGCAATCCACTATTCGATATGATGGGAAGCATGTTCGGGGGAGGAGCTGGAGCTGGAGCAAAACCACAGCCAAAACGTGTAGGAGCATCAGCACCTGCTGCAGAAGGTCTGGACTGAATTAATGCTATGCTATCCCAACCTTCTTGAACCAATTTGACTCCAATCCCTGGGTATCTTAACGCCGTTTGTGCAGACTCTGACAATGCTTTTGAGGTGCTATCGAATAATAGGCTCTTCTTCCGCTTCGTACATCCAATTATCCTCTGACAGTAATGCAACTTTTGTTCGTAGACTTGCTCTTACAGCTTCGAGTAGCTCTGTCATGCATTAATTCTGACCTCATCAATAGTATAAAGACCACACACCAGCTGGCTCACTAGGGGCTCTATTCCTATCCCTCTGATGATGTTTTACTGCATCCGCCAATCTCTGTCTCTCCTCTGCCATCCGTTAGCCCTGTAGCGTCCCCTTGCTCCTCAAACTCCGGCACAACTCACTCTCATCCTCCTGCGCATCCCCACGGTCCCGTTCCTCCTGCTCATCATCCGCAATCTGAATGAGCTCATCCCCAATCTCAAAATCTCCATTCTTATCTCTAATTACAATATCTGACGTCTCAGACTCATGTTCTGTATCTAAGCGTAGTGTTTCGGCGGATGTGGAGGTGGAGCTTGTGGTAGGACGGCGGCTGAGGTGTTGATGGAAGAGGTTGCGCCGGACGCCTGTGGAGCGGGATGTGGAGGAACTGGAGGTCGCTTGACGTCTTTCTGGCATCTTGAAGGTGTATTCTAATGACTATGAGAACTAAAAGTATATTAGATGGATGAATGCAGGTTTGGTGAAATAAAAGCTGGAGATGTTTGTTTATGTCGCGAGGCTCCCGGCAAGGCTCGCTTGGGATGAAATGTGGGGTAGCAACCATCTACTCTCACAATACATGATTCTTTGAATCCTTAAAAATATATCATTCGAGATGGTTTGTAGATGAATTACGCAGCATGAGTAATCCATTCGAAATCCAGCCCATCGGCAGGTTTGCAGGGCAGTGCGCCCCTGTGAAGAGGCCCAGGGTATGTTATTTTCATTTCTCTATCTGCTTTCTTTAGTCTCATGTCGAAATTCATTTGGAATGAGCTGTCATTTTTTCAAAATCGAATTCCAAAGACATTATTACGGGATATTTGGAGATTTAAATATCCCGAGTTCGAGTTACGATGAATTCTCTTTCTTCCGTGTTCTTCCTTCCCCAATTTTGAGCTTACCACAAGTCCTTCAATTTCAAATTCCAGCTACTTGATGCTGATATGGAAATAGGAAATTGGATGCTTCTCATACGATGATAAGCATCAATTCCTGTTGGATGACTCGTCAATCAGATACTACTATCCCCCAACGCTCGGGGCAGACCTATCCAAAGGCTTTGATACGTTCGAGAAGCTTGATGATACCGCCGATGATCATCTTGATAGCTTGCTGAAGACTATCATGGCTCATGAGGAAGAGTCGGGGAAGCGTGTAGATGCAGAAATCATTACCTGGAGAGGAATGATGACCAAGGTACGTGGTGGAATTCGAACGTGAACTAGATGCTGATATCTCGGGCAGTTAATGTCCTCAATATTCAGTGACAGAGATGGGTAATGTCACTCTCATCGAATTCGCTCTTTACCTGATTACTGATATATCTAAGCTTCGAAATGAACGCTACGCTTTTCCAAGTGGGCATTCCTTGATTTGGGACGTTTTAGATCAAGCTGACATAATTTGGTGAAGGATACAATGTATGCATGATAACATGCTTTCGATTCGGTTTACTGATTCAAACAGCTTCATTGAAGAGAATCACGAATATAAGCTTAAGTCACAATCAAGACAATCACAACAAGTCTCTCAACCCGGTAGACCATCACAGGATATGATGAGTTTTTGGGGTCAGTAACTCTCTCCTCAGTAGTGCCAAAAGCTTATTGATACCTTTCAGGTTACAAATTTGAGACACTATGCCTACTACCGTCAATATGGGATCACACCCCTCGAGAGTATATCGAGAACCGGGAGAATGAGATAGTCAACAACTACGCACAATATTGTTCTGTTGTAAAAACAGGAATTGGAAATACAACGCTAGTAATTGGCGGGGAAGTAGATGCGGGTATGTCTCAATCCTGTCCTTCTTTGCGCTCACTCTAACATATTTTTAAGTTTGGGATGCTAAACCTAAAGATGGAACTCCCGTGAATTGGGTTGAATTGAAAACCAGCGCCGATATCCGCAATGATCGAGATATGGTTACATTCGAGCGTAAACTTATGAAGTTCTGGATACAGTCATTTCTCCTTGGCGTACCTAAAATCATAGTTGGATTTCGGACACCGGATGGATTCCTCAAGAGAATCGAGGAGATTGACACAGCATCGATACCGGGGACTGTGAAAAGGAGAGGAAAGGGGACTTGGGATGGGAATATGTGCATTAATTTTGCGTCGGAGTTACTTGATTGTGAGTCTTTCTCGTATATTTTCGGCAGGATACTGACATTAGCCAGTCTTGAAGGCAACGATAACTGAGGACGGAGTTTGGAGGATTCGACGGAAGGAACGTTCGCCGACCATTGAAATCTTCAGGGTGGAGGAGACAGGCCATGGTGATATTATCTCGGATGAGTTCATTAATTGGCGGATAAAGCTATCTCTGAAGGAGGGCGAAGACCCTGATCTACCAAAAGACTAATAGGAAACATCGGAAGACAGGAGGAAGGGGAACAGTTCCCAGAGTACTCCTTCCCCCCCACCCCCAGCCCATATTGCAGGAGAGAATGCTCAACGGGAACTCTCCACACTTCAAAAGGCTATGCAACAGACATATAATTTCTCAAGGGGTCCTAGAATGCGATTGCCGCCGTAGCAATGAAACTTGTCCTCAATAAACCAATTTACCCCCACAATCAAATATGCAGCGCTCGTAAATGAAACGGAAGCCAGAAAAGTCCCCTAGTTCATCCAATGTTAAAATAAGGTTTGGACATGCAGAGTAGTGCTTAGATGATGTGCACCCATTAAATAGATAGTCCGTTACTACTCAACGGCTACACTTGCATCCTTAAAGTAGCTCGGTAGTCATCTTCTTGTCCATCATCTTGTGAGACTCCGAGGTATATTTGGTTCTCAATTGTTCCTATAAACGTAGCATAATGGCAAGAAAACGAGGACTTCAAAAATTCCATCCCGAACGTCGCCGTGGAGGCTGAGCCGAGGCCCGCCAAATCCTTGCCAAAAATTTGAGTGGGAGTCAACAGTATACAATCCCCAGCGCATGAGCACATAACCGTCCCTTTCATGAACAAAATCAAGATACGACCCACCGTCGTGTTTGGGTCCTCGACCTCGAGATTATTCAGCATGGCGCCGAATCCTTTCTCGAGTTGGTTCCAGAAGCCACCTCAGAATAAATTCCAGTAGGTCACGCGCCTCGATGCCCTTTATGGATGAGCAGTGAGTAACAGCTTTATAGTACACACCCGGATACGTCCTACTCGATTGAAGTAAGGAAACAACTTCAGACCCAAGGACTTTCCCCTCCGAACATTGAGAGCCATGCACTTCAAGCTCAGAGGTGTAAGAGTCACCCATTCTTACCGCTACCTGTACTCACATATCTGTCAGGTCTCAACCAATTGGAGTCCAAAAAAACCCCAATTGAGAAGTACATCTACTTGGTATGCCCTATCCCCCCCTTTTTTGTATGGTACTCGGGGAGCCGAGCTCTTAAGACATGTTTTAAGAGCTGGTCGGCTCTTCTACTCCAGAAACATCTGTCAAAACCCATACTAATTCAATAATCAGAGTAATCTACGGAATACCAACGTTCATCTGTTCTACCGTCTTGTTATGAATAATCTCACGGTATGTTTTTCTGACAAGGCACATGACTATTCTCATGACGACTCAGGAGCTTACGCCGTTGATATATACGCCTGTAGTTGGAGAGGCATGTTTGAGGTGGTCCGAGATATATCATCATCCGGAAGGTAAGTCCAAAAATCTCGATGTGGGTAGTGATTGAAACTGGTTCTCAAACTCTAGTTGCATAACCTCAACGAATTCCTATTGACGCTGTTAGGACTATATCTCTCATATAGCGATCGAGGCTCCCTAGCTGAGATTCTCAAAAACTGGCCTCAACCCAGAGTCGAGATCACCGTAGTCACAGATGGCTCACGTATCCTGGGACTAGGCGATCTAGGAATCAATGGCATGGGAATCCCAGTCGGCAAGCTGGCATTATATACAGGATGTGCCGGAATCCGGCCTGAAACTACTTTGCCCTTGACTTTGGACTTAGGGACGAATAATCAAGCGCTGCTGAAAGATCCATTCTATATGGGTAGCAGGAGGAAGAAGGTTTCTTCTGCAGAGGAGGCTGAGTTTTTGGATGAGTTGATGTTGGCTTTGAATAAGACGTGGCCTGGGTAAGTCGAATTCTTGTTATGTTATTCATGATTACGGTGCTTTCAATGCTGATAAATTCTAGTATCGTGGTTCAATTTGAGGATTTCAAGAACCCCTTTCCTGGTTCGTAAGATTTCTTTGTCCCGACTCTGACCCCGGATTCTATCTTCCCTTCTCTTGACATGCTCAAATTGATGACCACTTTTTGATTTGATGTCTCAATACTCACTGAAAAATTCAAATAGCGCTAGAGAGATATCAACACAAATTCTCCTGTTTCAATGATGACATTCAAGGAACTGGGGCTGTCATATTGGCTGGAATCATCAACGCCCTAAAAGTCACGGGAGTCCCAGCCAAAGACCAACGAGCCGTCTTCATGGGCGCCGGAAGCGCTGGGACTGGTGTTGCAAAGCAAATTGTTGAGTTCTTCATCAAGCAAGGCCTGACTGAAGATGAAGCAAAACGGTGCTTCTGGTTTGTGGATACGAAGGTAACTGGTCCAATTCTTAGGATATCTCGAGGAGAGGCTAAGTACAGCAGGGATTGATCACGAATGACAGAGGCGACAAGCTTGCTCCTCATAAAGTCTACTTCTCCCGAGATGACAACAAGGGCAAGCAATTCAAATCTCTCCCGGAAGTCATTGAGTACGTGAAGCCCACAATCCTCATGGGACTTTCAACAATTCGAGGAATCTTCGACGAATCTGTCCTCAACCGAATGGCTGAGTTAAATGAGCGCCCCATCGTATATCCACTGTCAAATCCATCGAGTCAAGCCGAATGCACATTCGAAGAAGCTATCAACTGGACCGACGGACGAGTTGTATTTGCCAGCGGTTCTCCCTTCCCACAATATACGTACAATGGGAAGTTATTTTCCCCTTCTCAGGGAAAGTAAGTACATCTCATTCCCATTCATATCAAATTTCCTGCTTACTTCAATTAGCAACATGTATGTCTTCCCCGGAATCGGCCTCGGCTCAATCCTATGCAAGGCAGCGCACATCAGTCAAGAAATGGTTTGTCTCCAACCCCCACCCCCTCCCAAACCCCTCTTTAACAAAACCAAGATCTATACCTCAGCCGTAGCGCTCAGCACCGCAATCAACCAGAAAGAGCTCAACGAAGGTAGACTCTACCCCGACATTACGCGAATCAGAGAAGTGAGCGTCATCGTAGCGAGAGAAGTAATTCGCCAAGCGCAAAGAGAAAAGCTTGATCGCGAGAAGTCTATCCGAGATCTAAGCGATAAGGAATTAGATGAGTGGATTAAAGCGAGGATGTATGATCCTGCGGCGCAGAATAGAGTTGTGGAGTCACAAGGCAAGGAGAAGTTTCCGGGAGGGAAATCTCTTCTTTAGGTTTTTGGTTTAGGATGCGTAAAATTAGAGGAGAACCGTTCTTTATTAGAGAATCTCGTCTAAGAGACCAGTTATGGACGCTCGAATATTAGAGGAGAGCCTCAGAAAATTTCTTTCACCGCGCTCCTTATCATTCATGCTGCCTGCCCTTATCAAGTGATATCGCCCCTCTCAACTTCAAAAATCAACCGTTTGCGCCCTCCAAGTTCAAACCATGAACCGTTGCACCTTCCAAATATTGTCCCAACGCCATCTACAAGTTTACTCATCTCCATGTCTTAATGACTCATCTCCAACCATACCCCAACCAGCACATTGGCACACCAAGGAAGAAAATCCAACAATCCTTGCCACCAGCGCACACCAACTCAACCCCAAAAACCATCTTCAATCTCCAGTTTCTCCTCCCACCGCAAGCCCACCCTCCTCAAATTCTCCCTAACCCATCTACTCGCCTCAGGCAACGCCCACCTGTCCCTCCTCCCCTCCCTCTCCATCAATTCCTCAACCGTCTCCATAACCGTATCCTTATTAACTCCTTCCCCATAATACATCCATTCCCTCAAATATTCACTTCCTTTATTGCTCTTTTTTCCAACCCCTCCCCCTCTCAAAACCAGATAATAATCCTCGTTTTCAACCGTGGGGGTGCGGACAATGCAGAAGCTTTCTCCATTGCGCTCGCATCTTGTGCAGCAAGTATCCGATCTAGGTGTTCTGAAACAATTTGTTGATAGTTTGCAGGAGAAGGAGCAGCGGAGACCTGAGAGGTGGCATTGGAGGCATGAGGGTGGAGCCTTGCGCCGTGGGATGGCATTGGGGGATTTTCGCTCAAGATCGAACCTTCCGAAGGGAGATTTGAAGTCGTCGTTCGAACTTTGCTTGCTGAGAGCGGAGGGCGAAGATGGCGAACTGGTATTTGTCGAGCCAGCTTCAAAAGATCGATCGTTTGACGATTGGTAAGAGAAGATTGTCTCATCTGAGCTTGAAAAGGTAGAGATCGGAGACTCGTTCGTAGAAGGAATTCTTAGAGAGAATTTGGGAGGTGGCGTGGAAGGTTCTGGGTTGATGCGCTCGGAGATCGATCTTTTGTTGAGATGGATGTCTTGGTTATCGAAGTAGAAGGAGGCGTCGATTGTTTCTTGAGAGTAAGAACAATGAGATGAGGACAAGCTGTCGGAATTTGAGCTATCATAATTCAGGTTGTGGGGGCTTGAGTTGTCAGATTTGGGTTTGTCAAAATCTGATCTGTCGACTTCGCGCTCCGAGATCGAAGATTGCTCGTCGTCGACGGCGAGAGTGAGTAAGAACGGCGGCGGTGAAGTTGATCGTATTGTTGGCCGATCTATTGTTCTAGCTGTAGCTATTGTATTAGGCTTGCCAATAGAAGACGTTGATATTGTTGATATTGAGGCCATTGTACTTCCTATTGTCTATTATTTTCTTGGTGAATGTTATCGAAGTTGTTGGAAGAGGACTTGTTGAAAGGTGGAAAGGTCAATGATAAGATAATGCTCGAAAATAAATCTGATCAGATTAGGGGGGGGATAAATCGGGAAACTTGGGATAGGTGAAGCGAAGCGTGGAGGATGTGGAGAGAAGAACACAGTGAGTGAAGGAAGAGATGGTAGCAAATATTCCATCTTGAAACTGAGGAGTGGCTTTGTTTCGGGGATAACTCTGCATCGAACCAAAAAGAAGAAAGCTTGGTCGACCATAGGTATCAAATTCAGCCTAGAGTCGTTCATCTGAGAAACCATATCTATTGTAGCTTGCTATAGCAAATGGGTATCTTGTAAATGAGCAAATAAAGCATCAGAATTATATGAAAGCCATTTCATATCAAAGTAAACATCCCACGTCTGAACCGAATCACGTTCCGGTAAAGACTACAACTCATTTCCTCTAATAGTAAAACCCCCTCATCTTGTTGACAGTCTCTTTCAACGCTTTCGCCGTGCTATACATTGGCAACTTCTTGGCTGCAGCATCATGAACTCTCCTATCCTCTGAGTCTGTCCTAGACCGCTTGGTCTTGGGAACATCTGACTTGACGGCGGATGAAATGAGCGGATGCAACGGATCACTAAGACTAAATCCATAATTCTTCTCGGTGCGAGGAATGGGAGTGGTGGGAACCAAGCTAACCTCTTCCATGATAGGTTCAAGCTCACGTTTTGGGTTCAGTGCCATTGCAAAAATATCGGTCCCATCCACGGACACTATGCTACCGTCTCGAGCTGTCCGAGATCCATTCGTAAAGGGTTTTTTCTTTCGTGGTTCTTTCGTGGTCAGAAATCGCGATCCTGACTGAGAGAGATCATCCAATAGGCGTTTCCTGGTTGATATCCCCTTCTGCTGTAAATGTCGATCCAACCCAAAGTATGGAGACAGTGAAGCATCTGGAATTTTCCTTCGGAATCTAGACACCGACGAATCTGGCGTACCAGATATTGCAGGGAGTACGACCCCTGGAAGAGCCTCAAGAACCACTGCTTCGCTATCTCGCTGCTTCCAGAAATGATTCACCCTCTGGATTGCTTCGTTCAGTGCATCCGCTTCTCTTATTGGTTTGGTAAACCATGAATGACTGAGAGCGTCATCAGCAGTCATCCGTTCCTCTGGATTGATATATATCAGTCCTCGAATGAATCTCAGGGCTCTGGGAGGTATTTGACTCCAACATTCCCTAGCATAACTATCATCGACCCCGAGGTATCGTGCGGCAATGTCGACCTGACTGAGGTCGGTAAATTCTTGACGCGGAATTATAGTATCCCCCGTAAACATGCAAGCAGTCAATATTCCAAGGGACCACAAGTCTGCTGATTTTGTGTAACCTTTATTTGACTGTTCAACAGCCTCAACTTCCCTGGTGCACGTTAGCTTGTCGACTCATTGGCAAAATGCCAACTTACGGTGCAACATAATCAGCAGTGCCTAACTTTGACAACATCCTGCCAGTTCTCAGGTTCTCACGCACTGCAAATCCGAAATCTGTTAAGATTGCTCGTCCTCCGTAATGCGTGCCTGTGACGAGGACGTTCTCAAGCTTGATGTCTCGATGTGCAATGCATTTCGAATGCAAGAATTGTACCGCAAGTGTAACCTGTCGAATGATGAAGCGACAATGATGATCATTGAGCCGGCCACCATTAGCCTGCAGGTACGAATAGAGGTCCCCGCCAGAAGCCAGTTCCGTGAAGAGGTATCTTTTAGGTGTTAGCTTCAAGTATATACAGAAGACGGTTACTTACAGTGCATGATGGGAAAGAAAAGCCTTCTTCAGATTGATGATATTGGGCTAATTATTGTAAGTCAAAGGTAAGGGAATGAAGAAGAGCATGGCTTACGTGACTCAACCTGGCAAGAATTCTGATTTCACGTAGTACTCTCTTCTTCTCTTCACTAGCACGACGCAAACCTGCCTCCCACGCCTCGCCAATTGCATAAGGATGTTCAGATAGTTTCTGCATGGCCTTGTTCAAATCCACAATCTTGCAAACTACCTGCTTTGTTGTAGCCACTTCCGTTGCAAGATAGACTTCACCGTAGTTGCCATTGCCAAGCATACGCTTAGAGACAGAAAACCGATCTTCGAAATACTAAGAAAATGAGGATTTGACAGCTGAGTTTTAGGAAATATTTACCTTGAGATCCTCCCATATGTTCTTGCTCCGTTCAATCTTTTGGTGATTCGATTGATGGAAGCGGAATCTCCACGATGGAAGAATCTCAATCGCGTCGCCATCACATAGCAGGTGCCCTACTCTTTCGTGGGTGATCCTTCCAATGAGAGCACCATTAACGTACGTGCCGTTAGTAGATTCAAGATCTTCGCAGTATATCAAAGGAGGAAACGGCGCGGGTTCGTCAGAGCTGTAGCTATAGATGATGGAATAAATACGGAAATGCTGCTTAGAGACTCTTTGATCGGAGATTGAGAAATTACTGCACACTCCCATTAATGGGCGGTAAAGATAGCAAGGGCAACTTACCACTTGGGATCTCTGCCGATCAGAAGCTCTTCTTTAGAGTAAAGAGGAAGCTCTACTAAAGGGTGAGGGATTGTTTTAACAAAAAGATCGGGAATCCTCACCACTGTTAGGTTTGCCATCGATAGATTCGAATTCTAGGACGGCAAGGCACTCTGTGAAGTCGTACTCAAGCTCTAATGAATGATCTTCTTTAGACATCCTGTAGAGATGCAGTTCCCAGTTAGTGACAGAGTGTTAGTATGATGAAGATGAATGGGATAGCATAGAGTTACGATGGGTACTAGCCACTCAATTGATCTTGACTAATCATCAATTCAGGGACGTTTTGACTTGAACGAAGACATCGTTCCATTGTTCCTTCTATTCTAAATCCAGACACGTGATAAACCCTACCCTACTTTTGGGGGAAAGTACTTAGATTTAGTCCTGTTTTGAACTAGTGCATGTTTGCCGAGCACAACCTACTTGAGCTTCGTCAACCTCTTCCTTTCTACAACTTCATCGCAAATCATCATCTTTGACAAGTAAGCCTTCCAACACTCCCAATTGGTGCTCAGAGTTGTCTCCGAGTCCATCAATTCATCGAAGGATTTGCTTTAGCTGTTCTCGATTGTATTTGACTCTGGAGGACTTTCCACTACACCCCTCCCCTCCCCTCATACGTCAACATCCACTGACACATATCATAGGCATCCAAACATCATTTGGCAAGATGAGAGCGAAGTGGCGCAAAAAGAGAGTACGTAGATTGAAGGTTAGTCAGCTCCTAAAACATCTGTGATCAACCTATGCTGATTTCCTACAGCGAAAGCGCCGTAAGACCCGTGCCAGATCGTAAGTTCTCATAGTCGTCGCAGACAGATTTTACCACGACATTCTTGAGCCTTGGCTAACCCTTCTCCAGCAAGTAAACACCCTACATCAACTCGATCACGGTCACTCACACCTCTCAAACCACACCATCATGGCAACATAACCTCCGAGTCTACGCCATCCCCCGCATCAACGTCTACGCCTTTTTCAGCATTCCGGACTCGCACGCACAGTTTGGGTCTACCATTCCGTACTATTGGCAGCTGGGTGTTCAAGGATAGAGTCAGTCTGATGACGCATAGTCTCTGGCATCTGAGGGAATGGGTTGGAAGGAAGCAGGATCGGTCAATATTGCATTTTCGATTTGTCAAATGAGGATACTTGAACATGAAGCGATAGGAAGAAAGCTGCCTTAGATGCTAAACACCATCGACTTCAATTGCTGCTTATGAAAAAGAAGTTCTCTTCACATTATTTCCTCGCTTTGCTTTTGTGATCTATGCTCGTTAAAACCTGCCTCAATTTTGAAGGTATTCTTTTGAAACTTGTTCAGTGATGACATTTATAATTCCTTAATATAGATTTCAGTAAAGCCATTGTAAATATGTATGCAAGCATAGTAATTGAAATGTAATTTTGTGACTTGCTTACACTAACTAAATCTTTCATTCATTCTACCCAACACCAGCCATCTAGTACGTCCCAATTCATGGACCAACATCCAAATCAACCATCGTCTTGAACGTATACCAGTACATACCACCCACCAAATCCTAACATCCACCGACCTACTGCCCTCGTGACCCGGCCATATACTCCTCCCACGTCGGTTTCCTACCCCACTCCGAAGATATCCATGCTTCCTCAGGCGCAAAAAGCCAGACACCCACCAAGAACGACAAAAGCATCCAATAAAGCATCAAGAAAAATTTGAGAGCATTCAGGACAGAGCTTAGAATGAAGGAGATGATGGATACTGGGATTTTGTAGATAACTTTTATGCCGAATATTAGGACAAGCTTCGCTCGCTCTTGGTTGTTGGTTGATATCATTCGGTTGAGGGTGTGAGATATGATGTTGCGGAGGAAGAAGGTTATTAGGGCGAGGGTTGCAAAGAGGATGAAGCCATCGGGGGAGAGCCAGCTAGGGGGGTGGTTAGTGGTTTTGGGGGTTTAATAAATGGGAGTGGTGAAAGGCCAGGATTGCAACAATTGGAGAGGGTTGAAAGGGAAAAAGATGAAAGACAAAGGGCATCTAGGAAACCTGCTGAAGAGGAGTAGCCCTACAATTTGAATCCCGAAAGTACGACCACCTCTCAATCGTCTGCATTTTCGCCGTTCCCATCAACCTAACCCTATATGCCTCCGCACACGGTCCATGAAAAGTAAATGTCTGAAACTCAGTCTGTCTGTTATTTTTCCACGTATCCGTGATACTCCAAATGCCATCACTGACAAACAAAGGCATGGTATTATCAACCACTTTGTGAGATAGATTGACCCAGAAAGCTTCACAAAATGTGCTGTTGGCGTCGAGACATTCTTGATATGTTTTATACTGCTTGAACCACGGCTTCATCGAATCTTCGTTGCATCCTCCCCAACTCTCTCCAAGTCTTCGTGCGCGCTCCATGGAATCAATAGCCTTATCATCAAGCTAGTTGAATCGATACGGATACCCCGGTCCTCTATTCTTCTTATCTTTAACCAAAGTCTCATAAGCTTGATTGACAAGTAGTATAGCGGCCTCAGCTTCAGCGCGGTGGATTGGATCTTGCATGAGTCTGATCTTGTCTGGGTGCATCCTGCCGCTGATTTCCTTCCACGCGTCTTTGATTTCTTCGTCTGTGGCCCATGGTTTGAGACCTAGGTTGCGGTGATGGGGAACGTATGCGCCGGGTGGACATTTAGCATCCCGTTGTACTGTTACTACGGGGTCGGGTTTAGATGTCCTCGTGCGCTTCTTGGGTTTGGTCTTCGTCCAGCCCCGATTCGCCTTTTTGGCTGGCTTGGCTTTCGTGCTCCAGGGCCAGAGAACCAGGGTGAAATCTTAAAGGAACCTGGGGCAGTTGACGAGACAGTAGTTTCCAAGAAAAGAATAAGGTAGCAAAAAACTCCAGCTCCAAACCTAACTATTCACTTAATTTATCAAAACTGAGGGACGAATGCTCTTTCTAAAGAATATTCCGAGTCCTTTGTGGCCGAATCTGGATTCATGTTATTTGGATACGGACAAAGAAAACTAGCTTGACGTGAGAATGATTGCAAACAGAATATTCGAGATCATCCCTCTATCCCAAGACTTGGGACTCCAGAACCCCAAGTTCTGCCTTTGGAAAATTCCTCCCTCCGTTGTACCGCAAGCAATGAGATTTTTATATTCAGGATTCATATACATAGCAAAGCTGAACAGAACGAACAAAGAAAGCTTTAAAGCATATTTACCGTGGGAGATATCTATCTTGGTTGATATGCATATCCTGTGCGCTACTTGGGCTGCTAATGACTCTTGCTTCCCTAAGGATGAGATTATTCTTACAACGGGAACCGAATCATGTCAAATGGATATGAATAATATGAAAATCTAAGTCAAGTTAGCCGGCCTCAGATATCATCAAAGCTCATTTTAGGACTCTAAAAGATAAATAAATACATATGGTTCCTGAATTTCTGAAGCGAGAACGCTACGGTGATGGCGGTGAACATCGAAGCGCCAAGACTCGCTTGAGGCTGGCAGAAAAAAAAGTTTGGACGCCAAACTTCGCAATTTATTGGTTTGCTTTAAAACTCCAGGAAGCGGTTGTAAATTTGTAGTTTACCTTTTTCTCTTCCGAAATGGCGGACAAAGCGGAGAAGGGCAAGAAGCGGAAGAGGGAAATTGATGGCTCTTCAAAACCCAGCAAAAAGATTGCAGTCGAAGGCAATAAAAATATTAAGATTTCTTTTCAAGATGCAGGCAAATGGGCCCCAGTCATAGGTATGTGATTCCCGCAAAGTTCCAAGTCTATAGGAAGCTCAACTCAATTTTCGCAGCTTCAACTCCTGGCATGAGCCTCCCGGAAGTCCCTCTCAAAGCTTATTCAAGACCTCGAAGAAATGCCCCACCAAGAGCACCACAAATAGGAACAATTGCTACCACAGAGCTCCTTCTTCACTCATCTGCACACTCCCGACTCGACTTTACAGGGAAAGAAGAAGAGGCTGGCGGGGTAGATGCTCTGTTGAAGCATTATGTTGGAGTATATGATCCCGCCACTGGCAAATTGGAGGTTATGGAAGCACGAAGGATGGTTGTACGAGGATCCGTAAGAGCACGTCAGGCTACAATAGAAGATGAGGTGTCGACAGTGGGTTTGATCCGGATCTTAGCTGCAGGCATGATACTTATTAGGTCCACAGAATATGAGGGAGCTTCGAAACAACCTGGGACAAACATTTGGTACGAAGAAGGCCAAAAAGGCCATCGCCTCTGTCACGGAAAACGCTATTGGCCCCGCCAGAAATCTTACAAATGGCCAGAAGCCTGCAAAACTGAAGGCATCAGATGCTGCCATCCTTGATTCCATGAAAGAAGCCACATCAGGTATGGCAACAAGAGACCAGCTCGAGGAAGAGGCGGATGCTTCGAAGCCAATACCCAAGCCGAATCGAAGTGCAACCGACATCAGAGAAGTTTATACAATAGCGAGCCTCATTGGCACCGACATATTCAAACATATTCCAGTTCTGGATTGGCAGAAAGATGCCAAGGCAAAGAAAAACATAAAGCTAAATTCCAGATATGTCGCGAATAGGCTTCAAGGGTTGGCCGAGAATACTGAAAAGCTTAAGATCCTTCAATATTTGTACCTCTTACTCGAGCTCTACAGAGTTTCGAAGCCGGTCAGAAGCTCGAGGTTGCTCCCGAAACGAGACGAGTTAAGGACGGTGCTTGGTAACATGCCTGAAGTTTTGGTGGAGAGTATCAAGAGGCAATTCAGTGACGCGGGGCAGATGAGTAAATTCAAAATTGACCTTCTCATTACTCACATTTGCGCATTGGCTTGTTTGGTTGGGAATTACGAAGTGGATATGTACGACTTGAAAGAGGACTTGAGGATAGACCTCAGAGATATGGCGAAGTATTTCACGGAGATTGGTGCGAAGATTTTTGCTTTGCCAGAGGCAATGAGAAAGGATCTTCAATTAGACAAAGCTGCTGCTGCTCAACGCAAAGTTGCCAGGTTGAGATTGCCTTTGGAGTTTCCAAAATTACCATATGGAAAGAAACCAAGGTAATTGAGGACAGGACAATGAAGGGATGATGGAGTCAATATGGATAGCTAGTAGATGAAGTGCCAACAAATATATCTCAAGAAAAGGAGCCTTTCTCTTCCTAACTAGGCGAACACTTGGAGAGGGTTTGAGGTTGAGTAGGAGATTGTGTCCATGCCCTGAATTGTCAATGCTCGGTTGTCTTCATCAGAAGTGTCGAAACAAAGCTCGATTTCGTTTTGCCCCCCCTGGTCCGATCTTGGCTATTTTAGTCAAAGACCGGTGGTACAAACAACCAATTTTAGAAAACTTTTCTTTTTCGGACACTTCATAGTTGATCTTGGAAGATCCATCAAGTCCTCTCCCAATACCACCGTCATCCTGCCATTCGCCGCTGATGTGCATGTCTATCAACCAACCACCTCGGCGATCTCACACCGCCTAAAAACCCTGCTTGATCCCCAAAGATAAGATCGCCAAGGCCTGAAACCGGTCCCTTGAAACCCCTAATAACAACAAGCTTCAATGGCCAAAAGAAGGGCCAAGAAGCCAAGGACCCAAGGACCCAACAGCCGTTGAGTAAAGCCAAGACTGATATAAAGCCCAATTGATAGATATCATATAGGTATAGTAGAATATAAAGCCTCGTGAACTGATTTCTGTGTCCATTCCAGACGCCACACCAATGCGCAACATTACCTAATCTCCACCCATCTCGTAAAACTTCTGGGGGCACACACTGCCAGGCTGAGCCATTTTCCTCAGCGGGGATCTTTTGATGCAGGCGTTTTTCCAGTCCAGCCAATCTCGAAGCCGGCATACGGTGTCGGGTACCTCTAAGTTTGCGCTGACGCGTCGGATTGGTTGCTCGTAGTGCCTGAACAGGGCGCTTTCTTACTTACCATTGCTGCATGCATTGCTGCTCCCTGCCAATATAAAGTGAATTGTCTCCCCAGCCTCTCCGTCTCCTTATCTGCTAACTACAAATACCTCCGTCGCAACCCGTTACGATCTTTACCGTAACATATCAAAAGAACTTTACAATCTCATCAATCAATCACGACAATCAATCACCCATCATCAAAATGCCTGCCCAAGAAGTCAACCAGCCTCAATCCCAACAAATGGAGATGCAGCCCCAAGAAGCCGCTACCCGCATCAGCTCCGAGCAACCCGTATGTCTCCCACGCCCACCCATCTCTCCAAAAGGGAAACATCAATTAACAATATACAGCGCCCTGCTGAGCAGATGACTGCTGAGCCCGTAAGCATGCGTGGTGGTGGTGAGGGAGGTGATATCTGCTGTGGCCTGTAAGTCCTATCTCCCTATCTCACATACCTTTTTCTCAATTAGAAATATTACTTTTTATGGGGAAACGGAAACTGATTTGATGGTTGATGGATAGTTGCGCCGGTCTCGCCTGCTTCGAATGTCTCAACTGCTGCTGCTAAGTCTATCGCCCGCGAACAAGCAACAACGGGAGAGAAAGAACGTGTACCCATGAGCAAGCAAAATAGCGGATCTTAATACGGCTGGGATGGAGGAATGAGTATTGAGGATCAGTTATGCGATGATTTTCAATTGCATGGATTTCATTAGGAATGAAAAAAAATTACACCTCTACACAATTGCATTGCTTTGCTTGTTTGTTTGAGTGAGGCGTTATGGAGTGATTCTCAGACGACTCGGCATCCGACTACTCGTGAATCGCCACGCTCCCCTAGGAATTAGACTTGGCATTCTCTTTAGGATCCGTCTTCTATTTTCTCTCGAGAGCAATCGGTTAGTTCCATCAAGTGATCAATCTCTCAAAATAGCTCCCGACACGAGGCAAACTGCCGGGCTATCGCCAAGCGGCTAACCCCCTCAGCCTTGCCACCCAAGCTGAACTCCTAGGTTTTCCACGTAATCATACGCGTATTGCGCGCATGTACGAAGAAGCCAAAGATCTCGGTTTATTTATATGTCTCTCAAAATGTGTAACTCACTGCAAGTATGACCTTGAAGCCCTACCATCAATTGTATCAAGTGACTGTTTTCGTAACCAGAAATTCTTCCGTCCCATAGACCGCGTTGAATCTTCCCCATCCGCTATGCTTCACTCCTCCCAATGGCAAGGCTAGGTCGTCATGGACGGTGCTGTGTACCGCTCTATCTATTGTCAGACATGTATACCATTAGAACCTGGGAAACGATGTACCCGCTCCCCAGTCTCTTTGCAATGGCGAAAGTCCTTCTCAGGTCTTGAGAGTAAAGATAGCAGATAATCAACCATACCCAGCCCTATTCGCAATAAGTTGCCCCACCTTCGACGTGAAAAACAATCCATGACAGACACTCAAGCTCGGAACCCCTTCCGAGAAGTTGGTCAGCAAGAGCAGAATGTCTCGTGGGGACAAGTTTTGAGTGCAAGTTGTACAATTGCTTTGTGTGACCGAGGCCAATGTTAGATGAGAGTGGAACCAAGTCCTATGGAAGATCGTTGGTGGGGAAGGTAGCCTTCTCAGTCATATCAAAAGTTGATTGGAATCACTGAGACCGATCCTCGTGCTTTGAGAATCTGGTCAATCGCTTGACTTTGGTCTGAACATTTGTGGCTTGATCATTTTCTCTGTAGACTGGATGGATATCCTGATCGGTCAATTTGAGCAATTGGGTTTTGGGTACCTCCATGACTACTGCCAAAGTCTCGTAGTACTTATTTGGTTCTCAGCTTCTGCTCGCGGCTACTGCTACTCCTATCCGTTAATAATAAGTTATGTTTGGAGTTTGGTATTTAGCTCGGCCTCGTATAAGCTACAGTTAGCAACAATTTAAGGATACCAAAATGACTATTAGTATCTTTTGTTACGCCAATTACTGCACCTTGTTGTAATCGCCGAAGGCCTTACTTGTCTCCAGGAATAGTACGTCGGATTTACCCTTCCCAGTTTGGTCGACAAGATAGCTAAAGAAATTAAATGATCGCATCAGATCAATTATCACCTATAAGGGAGACCAGGTTTGTGTGATGCAACTGCTCCAGCTTCTATTCTCATGATCGTTCTATAGCGGACCTTTTACTATGAAGGTCCATTCTTGATAATCTGGCCCCGTGAGCTCCGCAAGTTCCTTCTCAATCCTCTAAATCCCCTTGACTGGTTTTCGGTCTGCTGCAGATGCTCCTAAGAAAGCTTCGCTTCTCATGATGTTTCCTAAATTGTAACTGCAATAGCAGGGATTGGTCTCCCCACCAAGGCATCGAGTCAAGTATTTTTCCGTGTCTCATTCTTCTTCTCTTCGTCTTCAGCATCCAATGGCTTTGCAACATGAGCCCTCACCAGCGCCAGAATCTCCATTTCTCCACCCAATTCCCTCTCCGCTTCCCATCTCTCAAACTCTTCCCACCACCATCGATGTGTCACCCCATCATTCCCCAAATACCCCGCCTTGCCATCCCTCCCCACCCTCTTATTCCAAGGTTTATCAACAATATAATGCAAATTCCTCACCTCCTCATCCCTCCACATCTCCGGATGCCAATACCTCCACGTCTTCAATGCATTATATTGCCACCCGACACTCCTCCACCTCCCTCTAAAAAACTCAGTCAAGAAATCCTGATCTGGAAATAAAAACCCCTTTAACATCTCCGTCTCCCTCTCTAAAAATCTCATCATGTCCTTCCACAGGCCTTCATTTGGCTCAAATAAAAATATTCCACTATTCAACAACGAATTCGTTTCTTTCCCCTCTCCCTTCCTTGGAACCTCACACGGTCTTGATAAAGCAATTGGATGCTCGAGTCCAGTATAAGCACAATTCTCCTTAACCCAATCGCCAGGCGCCCACTCATCGCCATCCAAATTACAAACACAAACATGATTGGCGGCAATCCACCCTTCCTTCAACTCAAACTCAAACAACTCATCCATATTTCTAAACACCAGCATGTCGGCATCTAAAAAACATAATCTATCCCAATCCACCAACTCGAAGACTCGGAGCTTCGTCCATGTATCACGAAAGCGCTCGGCGATGAGTTTGCCACCTGCGGTTGCTTCTGGTTGGAGAGAGGTTGTGGGGAGGAGGATAGTGTTTGTGAGGGAGCATTCGAGGAATAGGGTAGGGAGGATGAAAGAGGGGAAAGAGGGGGTATAGAGGATTAGGAGGGGGTAGGCTGAAAGATTTTTATGAAGACTGTAGGCGAGTAGAATAGCCCCTGCGAGGTACGATTCTCTGGTTAAGAGGGTGACCCATGCGCGTTTAGGGGAAGGGATTGCATCGCCCATGTCGGCTAGCTTGAAAGAGGAAGGAGCGGTGGTGTGGTTTTGAAATTGTGAAGGCGAGTTTTTGGTAAGAGAGAGGTACAGACCGGAGTATGGTAATTTGGCTTTTTTAAACCTTTTCAGTAGAGTTAGAGAACTTTAGATGGAAGTTGTGATGTCAATGATTTTGGTTGCGGGTCTACTTAACCGACGGGAGGCTACCCCTATTACCCTTTAGGGCTCTAAATGCTTTGTGTTTCTGTGACATTAGCAATGAAATTATCACGAGTCTCACTGTATACTTGTAAGTCAACTTGAGATGCATTTCTTCTACTAATGTAAATATGCCTCGATGCAACGCCATAAACTCCTCCAATATGCTACCCTTTTTGTTTGCCCGAAAGAAACGCCACCCATAGTAAAATCATGGCGCTAGTCTGAATAGAGTTTTGGGGATTATGGGATAGCTGTGTGTTGGTCCCGGTCACCCCATATTTTGATTGTGGTAGAGGTCGAGCTAGTGAATCTATCCCACTGTGGGTCATCAGTGACAGTACTATCAGCGACCATTGCATCATGGATGCAAATGAAAAAGTCAGTGTTTGGTATATACATTTGTAATATCCAAAAATCTGTAGAACAAATAACAAGGGTTATTAAAGAGGGCTTCAAGATGATATACCTATTGTTTGCCATGTGGCTCCTTTGGGTTTTGCCTTGGATGTCGTGAACTAACTCAGGGCGAGATGCAAAATTGTTGACGTTCAGTCTACATTGAGTATGGATATCATTGGCTAACGTAGTGCTATAGACATCGCTTGATGCTGCAATGTAGTTTGTGAAGACTGTAATGTCGAAGTCGTTACTAGAAGGAGAGAAATCAGTTTCTAAGGGGATACAGTGGGCTTGCTTACCGGTAGCTGATGGTGTAGGGCTTGCGGTTATCAAAGTGCTGGTGCTAGAGACTCCTGGAAAAGACTGAGGGAGTGGAAGGGGGGTTTTTTTTTTTTAGACAAATGGTTGCTGGGGAAAAGATCCAGGTACAATCTACCAAACTGCTGCTAGAGCACTACGAGCTCAATGTGGGTAAACCTGTGGTAGGCGCCGAGTTGGTAATGGTTGGCGGCGAGGCTGTAATTTTGGGGTTCGGTGTTTGACTAGAATCACATTGACTAGGAGCACAGCCACCGACTACTTAAGAGTAGAGGTGAACTCCCAAAGGTGCTATACAATCAGCCTAGAAAAACCCTCTAGATAGACGCGAACTCAAGAGTCCGCCAACGGGATTTACTAGAAGAAAGGATGAATGAGATTAAGACCAACGCACTAGATAGTCTTGAACACCGAGGGATAGATTATTGGATTCTTCGAGAACTTCAAACTGCTCTTTCACGGGTATGCCCAGTGGACGAAGTATCTATACACAGGCATACAGATAAAGATATTTCTATGCATATTGCCTCTCCGACTAGATCCAGAACTCGGAGATGGCCGAGAACTCCAGTTGCTATTCCACT
>Ga0182030_10008515_pt1 | contig 21220 bp, 24 predicted proteins | sample 812S3MmetaG_FD_121299 | JGI IMG/M metagenome (GOLD analysis project Ga0182030, IMG submission 121299) | Permafrost microbial communities from Stordalen Mire, Sweden - 812S3M metaG (Illumina Assembly) | ecosystem: Environmental > Terrestrial > Soil > Wetlands > Permafrost | place: Sweden...
CGAATCAGGTACAAATCATGAGAACTATCTATCAGAGCGCGAGTTGTGTTATTATTTGGCTAGGTGGAAACCCTTCAGTGGGGAGGTATGCCGAGAAGCAGTTTGATCTGCTGCAAAGCTGCTCTCGAATATCGGTGGAAGACGCTTTGCAACAATGCGCGAGAAAAGCAAGCTCTACGAAATGAAAGCCCCAACGCTATCCCTGATGGAAACCTTGCACTTTATGCGTGGTAGGGACTGTTCAGACCCTCGAGACGTGATATACACAGCGCTGGGCATTTCTGGGCAACATTATATTCTGCCTGACTACAGTAAAGCCCTCAGAGAAGTCTTCACAGCAGCCGCAAGAAACATAATCAAGCAAACGTCTTCCCTGGAAGTTGTTATCAGCCTCCATTACTGGCCTAACTGCAAACAATTGGAGAACTATGATCTACCTTCCTGGGTCCCCAACTTCGCAATCCACCGCCTTCATGAGACTTTACAGCCTTATCTGTGGCCAACTAAGTCTCAAAGTCGAGGTTTTTACTACGCAGCAGCAGCATATCCAGTACAAATCACTCCTCAAATAGACGGCTTTTCTTTCGGCTGCAAAGCTGTCTTTGCGGGCTGCGTATCAGTCACTGCGTACCCAATAAGCTTCGAAAATAATTTGTACACCCAGTGTCCACCATTGGCACTTCCATGGATCAGCTCAGATCAGTACTTGACGGGAGAGACATTGATTGATGCGTTTTGTCGAACAATTCTTCATGATGGATGCTTGTGGGATAGGGCTCGGTCTGAGCACACTCCAAGCCGTGTCTCATATCGCAGATCTTGTCTTCAACAGAATGAGATCTTAGCATTTCGAAATGTGTTGCTGAGAAAATGTGATCAATTGGGCTGGATTTCAGATTCCAAGCGAGCGAAATTCGAGGATGGGAATTCACTTCCACGGGGTACGACCTACCAAAGCACATCTTCTAGAAAAGAGATGTCGAGCTCGCATAGTGTTAATGTACTTGAGATAGCAGCCAAAAGCCACACTTTCATACAAACCACGGGAGGATATATAGGTTCGGTATACGGAGAACCAAAGAAAGGAGATTTGGTTTTTGTCATTCCTGGATCCGATAGCCCCGCAGTCCTAAGACGAGCTGGCCCGTCGGTATTTACAACGAGCGAAAAGATTCAAAAATATTTTTTTTGTTGGCCCTGCTTACGTTCATGGGATTATGAATGGAGAGATTATACACGCTGTTGAGAGAGGAGAGAAAACCATGGAAGAGATAGTCCCTGTCTGAAATTTACTCTGCTTCCGAACGACGATTACTTTAGACTATTATCTTTTTATTAAGCTCCTGCCGTTGGCAGTTAGGGTACCTTATGCTAGATGTGTGATAATCTTTTGAACATTGTCCGTGGCACTGGCCGACGTGTTAAAGCTTGTATGCAGGCAAAGAGCTGTGGTTGATTCTTTCTAAGATGTCTTACTTGGAACTCATAAAGTTGGAAGCTTTGTGGAAGGCTAACGGAGTCCTCGTTACTGCTCATCTATTAGGTATGGAAGCCACGCATTAATAAAAAAAAAAGCAGGATAGTCTTTCTAGTCGTAGTGAGTATTAATCCGAATACATACCTCATCATCTAGGTTATAGTTCTAAACTAATATAGTAAGGAACCGCAACCATGGTTCTCCTTATTTAGAATAGTTTGCCATTTAGACACTGTTAAAAAAAGCTACGTCTGATGCACTTCTGCTATTAAATTGGTGTTTAGCTGCTAGCACAGCCCCCTAATCAGGCTATGCAGTAACTAAAATTATTGCAGCGTGCGTATAGAGCCAGAGCGCTTTTCTTTATTCAAAGCGGATTTAACCCAGATGACTCAGCATATTGCTTCTTCTAGGCCTCCGACAAGAGAAGGCTAAGCTCGAGTTAATTCACCATTATACTGAATTCCTTGCGGCTTCTTATATTTTCCCACATAGTCTGGTCTTTTCGCGGTGCTATATTCTTCTATACAAATGGCACAATCGGAATGCCAGTGGGACTGTGAGCAGAAGGCTGGGAGCAGTGGAAGCGTCATTACCGGGCCGGAGAAACCCCACTACATTGCGCCAGCAATAAGCATACCCATGTACCAGCAATGTGCTGTTACCTTCTGTGGCTCATCTTCTATATGTGATAATTACAGATATACATCGGCTGAAACCCCTGCGGACTTTTGGTACATCAGTAGCTCCTTCGACTGCTCAAATTTCCTACTTTCCCGTCCCGTCTGGTCCGCGACTCCCCCTCCCTCCACTTCAATCCACAAACGTCCAAAAGTCTCGTCCTTCGCAATTCGTTAGGCTTTTCTATACTGATATAGAACAGTGCCTCGATGTGGCAGCCTTGCATATTGCTTCTGCAAATACCGTATGACATTCTCGCTTCCTGATTTGTTTTGTTTCTCCTCGGGCTCAAGCCTCAAAGTTGAAGCTGAACTAATATCCCGAGCGCCGTTCAACGTCAGTCTTTCTCTGTGTTTGCATTTGGAATACTTTGAAAATTGCGGTCGGAGAAGAGACTCAACTTCATTCAATATGGATCCAGTCTCCATCATTGGGATCCTCGGCACTACTGTCGGGCTCGTTCGAACATGCACCCAAATATCGCAAGGCTTGGGGAACTTAGCGGGCAAAGTACAACGACACCAATACGATCTTGACTCAAATCGTCCAAGAGACTCAAACCCTCGCCACTGCTGTGACCCAAATCCAGCATTGGGCGGAAGAAACCTCCCGCCAGTTACTATCGACACAGAAACAGCGCTTACTCCTTCTAAACCGTGCGCTTGTCGATTTCGCGGCCTCGTTGGAACCGCTCGAGGTGGAAGTGGGCTTGATGCTGAGCAAAGTCAAGCCATCGGGAATACTTCGTCGCCGGGTGAAGCTCAGATATATATGGAATGAGGACAGGATGAGAGACCACCTCGATAATGTACGATGGCAGGGGAATGCTATACAGCTCCTACTTGCATCGATTAAGTTGTGCGGAAACGATCCTCGATGATGTATGTCAAGCAATGTTTTCTGACATGAGGCAGAGCACCGGATGAGAGTCTCAGAAGAATGGAGGGCATAGCCAAAGCGGCTTCGCATTTTAGAGATGGTAGTCTTTTCGATGATTCGGGCTCGACGATTGGTCAGGTTGATTTCGAGTTTGACACCCTCTTGGTCAATACTGCTGTCTATCGCCGAGCCTTCCAACAATATATGGCCAAAGCTCGAAATGCACATCGCCAGCAGCCTGCAATAATCCCGGAAGAGCCATATGATGATGTTAGGAAAGATGAGGAATATTTAACTACTCTTTCGTCCGAACGTACAGCATACCGCCGCGATCCGCACTCGGGCTACCTTATGCAGCAGCCCTTTGATTAAGGCAGGCCAATGGCAGCGCCGCAAATAATATACGCTACCATACCAGAGGCACCTCCACCACTCCCCCCGTTCAGCATATCTGCCTTCTGGGAGGCTCTCAATGTAGGAAATATAGCCAAGCTTGACGAACTATCCCAACATCCAGATTTCATAGATCTCAACTTGGCACAACCAAACCTAGACCCTACCGACCAGCCCGAAGTACCACTACATCACGTAATAGAATGGTACAATGAGTCAAAGGTCCCAATGGATGGTAGCCTGAAATGGCTCCTCGATCATGGCGCCGACCCCAATCTACGCTCTCGCAATGAGCAGGGTTGCACATCTATTCACGGGATTGTTTGGAACATCCGCAAGTTTGATCAAGTCAAAGTAGCAGAGATGTTAGTGAAGTATGGCGCGGATGTCACTCTCAAAATGGGCGATGGGTCGACGGCTCTCCACGACGCTGTTAAGAATGGGGCTCTGGAGCTGGTAAATTTTTTGCTGAAGAATGGGGCTAGGTCGGAAGAGGACGACGGTGATGGATATAACGCTTGCAGTATTCCGTTTTATGATAAGGGGATGGATGGTAGACCTATTCCGGATCGTGTGAAGAATGGGATCCGGGGTGCTTGTGGTAAAGTTTATTTTATTGGGAATGACTTGGAGTATAGGCGTAGAATCATTAAGTAGTTGTGTGGAATTCACGCTTCGAAGTTGAAATGTACAGGGTGTAATTTCCCCCTCGGCTATGAGAAGGCTGAGAAAGGTAATGGATTTTGATCTTTAGTGACTTTTCTTCCATACTACCAATTGCATATCCATGTTTAATCCACGTCAACCCGTATCATTCTCTCCTTCCCCTTCCTTCTCCCTCCACCAGCCACCCTCCACCTCCTTAGACATAGCTCTCAACATCCCCTCTACTATAAAAAGTCTTGAAGTAAGTCCTGCCATCCTCAACAACCTGGCGGATATACTGAGCTATCTTCTTCCTCGCGCTCCTCGCTCGGGCGATGAAGCTTGGTCTCCATCTTTTGGCTGTGACGGGCTCGGGGAGGAGAGGCTCTGCGTCGTCGTGTTCGTAGTAGGGGGAGGTGGAGGAGGAGAATGGTGTGTATGTCGGGAAGTCAAATGTGAGTGGCATTTTTGCTGAAGTTTGGAGGATTTTGTAGTGTGAGTTTGATTATGAAGTGTGGTGCGACGAGGTGTTTAGGATGGTATGTAGTGGGTTGTTGGGATATATAGAAATATTAAGGATATTATGAGTTGTTTTCTGGGGTGGAAATATAAGGAGAGATATCGACCTTTGTGAGACGGGAGCCTTTGTTGATTTCAGACTCGGTTGTGAGGCGAAGCGAGAAACACAGGGGTAGAAGCAAAAAGATACCAAGACTGGAACAACAAAATGTTGATAGAGATCGTTTCGTCTTCATACATCCCTTGAATAAATGAAAAAGGCACCTCTTTTTTCTCCGAAGGGCGTCTGATGTCTTAGCTATTTTGAGACTCTCTCCTGATTCGGTCGAAAATCTTAGAAGTTTGGGCCGCGCCCACATGGGAAGCAGCTGGGTCGGTTCAGGGAAGAAGCAACAGTTGAAGATCAAAGATGTACAACGTAAGTATTTTAGAGAGTCCTGCTCTGGCTCGGAACTACAATTGAAGTCAGTGGGGCTCGGATTTGCTCAATCTAATTGTACCTCTCTTCATTATCTTTTGCCAGTAGCCCGTTTCTGACCCGACTTTCGGTCTCGAAAAAATCCGGTCACCAATTCTCCGTATCACTTGTCCATGAAGTCAAAGATTGAGCTCTTTCTCAAGGGTGACAATGAAGTTGTTCCGGGTACGGTCGAGGTCGAGGACGATGAGGCCTCGAGCATCGCTAAAGGAGTTGGATGGCTATGAAGAAAACTAACAGTGAGATTTCTATATAAGAGATATCAAGTCTCCGGACGATAAAAGTCACACAGCAGCAACAGCTTCATCGTTGTACCAATCACTCTTTCAGTCACCAGCTTAACGATCAACTTTCTAGTACTCAGCACTAAGAGCACATTTAATTCGATTTTTTTCCGATTTGCATAATCCAATTTAAAGAACTAAAACTTGTCATGATCATCTATGGTAGATCTACCCTAGATCTACTGTAGTATAAATATAGCATCTGATCGTAAGGTATTTAGACGTGGACTAGGAACTTTGACAAGTTTAAGAGTATTCTTTTTTGCCTCGATAAAATTTTTCATAACTGACATGTCTAGCTAAATTCGACCTAACGAGAGATCTTCCTCGACTTTATTGCTGGGGTAAAGAAGAGAATCGTTTGCCGCAGAAGAGAAGTCGAACGGATAATTACTTGTGAAATCCATATTTTTCTTTTATTATTGCTAAATATTCAGTAGCTGCGGAATGGATTCTCTCCCCCTCTGGAGAACATACCATAGTTTTGATAAATCACCCTCCCCATTGCCCACCTCCAATTCCAAGCCTTATATTGTCACAATTCTCGCATCCTTCTTCATCCAAGCCTCCTGCTCTAGCTGTTCCAAACCCTTCAGCATCAAGCAAGCTCATCTCCCTCCCCAAACCAGGCCACGGTTGGTACATAGCATCCAAGTGACTTTGAACATACACCGCCTCAACATGCCGACCCCCAAAGCTTTGCCAACAGCCGCAACAGCTCGCCATTCTCCACCCGTAACTGCAAGCATATACACCATGGGGAAACACTTCTCGAGCATCGCCAATATTCTTTACACCACCGTCCCAGAATTAGCATTGTGATTTCCCACAATTGGCACAATCATCTGAGCCCCGCCCGACAGTACCCAGACAAGTTTCCCACCACTCGTGAGGAAATTAAACGTGTAATTTGGATATCGCACATTCTCCGAATAGAAACCACCCCAGAGGAATATCGTTTTCTCAACGAGTGCCGACAGGGAGTTGATGACATACTCATCCTCTTGGGTCTTCCCGTCTATGTGTGGAACCGTAGTGCCCCCTTTGGAAACTCTTGCAGCGGATGGAAGGGGGCGACCAAATAAATCCTCCAGTGTCCCAATAGCTGCTGCGGCAGTGGCAATATTCTTACCCTGTATCACCTCGTGGTCCATCGCACACCAACCATCTTCGTGACTGTGAAAATGAAATTTGCAGCAGTGAAGGCAGCAGTTAGATTATACAGGTCATCTAAGTCCGCTTTTACCGCTTCCACTCCTTTTCTCAAAGGCTACGCTTCCTCTAAATCTACATCCCGGTACCACCCTGGACGCTGTACCGACTAGTTTTAAGAGGCGTATTCACGACTGAGCGGTCCTGACTGTTGGTGGAGCCTAAAACAACAGCAAGCCTCATGTGGTCGAACTTTGAATGCGGGTAGATAATTCAGAGGTTTAGCTCGTGCGAGTCACTCAAGATGAAAGCGATTGGGCGAGACGGATCATGATGTGCCAAATGTTTGTGGGGGTGAAGCGCAAGCTGGTCTGTGGAGCTCGATTAAAGAAGAATGTGTTGTTTGAATTGGTACTCTATACAATATGGCTACACTGTAATCAAGCGGGACCACCTATTCCTAGATCTTCTTCAAGACAGCGTCGACAATTCTTGCAATAGCCCAGACTTTTTCTTCTTCATATTTCCTTGCTACGATTTGCAATCCCACTGGTGCGCCATCATATGCTTCTGGATCATCTGTTGCGTAGACATTAACTTGGCTAGCATCTGAGGGGATCTCGGTTGATCAACTTACACCACTCCCAGTTCTTCTTATCGAGGTCATTCAGTGGGGTAAATTCAGGGTTGATAACGTCGACAGACTTATCTGCTTTGGTGACTGGAATTACGGCGGTGCTGTAGTCTAGAAGATTTATGACTTCCGTATATCCTAATAATCGTTAGACACTAATGCAGCAATTAGGAATTTAAAAATCTGGCAGTCCTCCAAGAACGATGCATATGAAACGGTAGACAAACCAGTATAGATATAACGTCCGGGCATGACTGCTGCATGCGGTGCTACAGGCATTATGAAAGCGTCAACCTCCTGACCTGGCAGGCCAATTAATTAGCAGATTCCCAACAAGAGACAATGTTTGACAGCTGTACCATCACCAGAAGCCATTGTATTCCAGTAGTCCGAATACGCTTCGCAACTGTCCTGTCCTTGAATGCTGAGCTCTTGACACCTGATGGCAGAAAACGGAGGTTCAAGTTTGAAAACCTCAGAGAGTGGAGGTATAAGCGGTTCACCAGATAGATCTAACTGCTTGTGAATATCATAGCCGCCATCCGACTGTAGAAAAAGTAGCTTTGTATTTGTAAGTTCCTCTGCCATACAGAGATTCATGAGGTATCTCGAAGGAACGTACATGGATTTGAGCAGCCGGCTGATGGGAGGGAGGATTCCAATCAACAATCTAGAGTCATTAGGTCAAATGACTTGAAAGAAAACCATCATGGAAGGATACCTTGTGGCCGGCTTCAGCTAAAGCATCGCGGACTATTTGGAGCCCTCTAGTAATTGGCGGGTGTGGCGTCATGTAGCCATCATTGAAAAGAATTCCTAGCTTCAGTGGTGCTTTTTCGTTCGATCTCCCTTCGGAAGTGGCTCGCGCCAATGTTTGTTGTTCTATTTCCACCCTCCAAGGCATGGGAACCACGTTTGGATCGCGTATCCAAGGCTTGGTGGAGAGTAATGCAGATGCGACAAGCTTCAAAGACTCTATTGAAGTTGCCATGACACCGACCGAGGAGGGGTAGCTCAGTTGCCCTGGGTTCTAAGGAATTGAAATCAGTAATCGCCAATGAACGCATCATTTTAGAGGTTTAGCTCACAGTATTGGCAACATTTCGGTATGATAACCGATTGTGCGTCGGTTTAAGGGAGTAGGTTCCACAGAATGCAGCAGGTATTCTCAAAGAGCCACCGATATCTGTTCCGAGCCCCACAGAGCTTCCTGTCAAGGCTTGCAGTGCCCCTTCGCCTATTGTGTAGCGTCAGCGTAAGTTTAGTGGGCAGTGCATCACAAAACAGAAACCAGAAGCCATACCACCGGATGAGCCACCACATGACAATTTCTGATTAATGGGATTAAGTGTCTGGCCGATGATATTATTGATTGTCTCTCCGCACTATAAAAAATCAGGTTTGGCTTCAACGCGTTGTGCTTTGGAGTTATACCATTAGAGTCTGTGGCAAGCTCGTCTGCACCGAGAAAGTTAGCGGATGTGTGCTAGATACAAAGAATTTCTTTTAAACTTTTGGGCAGCACCTTGCAGTATAAAATAGCCCCCATTGAGTACAGCTCATCGACGACCTGGCTTTCAACTTTGTGGACTTTCTTTGGGTCTCGATCCCCTTCAAAAGTATCAATCCATCCAACATAGCCCATTGTGGTGTCTACGCCCTTGACGTAGAATTGGTCCTTGAGACTGACAGGGAGGCCATGCAGGACTCCCACAGGTCTACCATGCTCAGAAAGATATCGATCTAAGTCTGCAGCGCGGGCAAGAGCTTCCTCGAAGAAGATTTCGTGAAGACAATTATTCTGCTCAAGTAGACTGATTAACGTTTGAAAAGTTGTGGAGTACGCCACAGGGTTAGTCATGGCTAAATAAGACCTACAATCTGATGGGCAATCGCAGCAGTCTTACAGTATGCATTTGCAACTTCTAGGCTTGACAAGGAGCTCGATGCAATTCTTTGAACGAGGGTGACGCTGTCTAGTCGAACGATCTCTGCTTCGTCTTCAGAAAGAAAGGAGTGAATGAAGGGCCCAGTGAGATTTCTTGCTTTCCTAGCCCGATCACGGTCTTCCAGGCTGATTCGCCATTTAGAGGGGATCTTTGCGGCTGTCCGAGCCACCTTTTCTGCAGCTCGATCCTGCCATGGAATTTGAGACATGGCTTGAACGCAGTATGGTATATCGAGAACAAATGTTTGGATGCTGGCGACTGATGTTGATTTTGGTGGGGGATCTCCAAGACGTCATAAGATCATCGTTGTCAGGAACCACTGTGTGAAGGTCAACAACCACTGATGTGCAGCCGGGGGACAAGGATACGAGTGCCACGGCATGTCAATATCAGGGGCCTTAGCCAATAAACACCCTGAGGAATCGGACTATAGCGCTCTTGTCCGGCCCAGGCCGCTCGTACCAATTTAGAAGTTTTAGGCGCCCAAGGTTCTATCCTGCCGCCCCTTCTATTCTAAAGAGTTAATTGGTTGCCTTGAGAGGCCCCCAAACCTTGAGCCAGCAAAATAGTGCCCCTAGCTAAGACACCTTACAAAACATACGATAACATTCTAGCGCCAACATCGATATCGAATATAATGATTCGACCCTAAAATGCCGCTTCATGTCAAAAGGTGGATGGTGGGTAACACGAGAGCCCGTGTCGCAGAATAACACTCAAAGTCAGCGACAGATCACTGAGACACCCCCTGGCAATCTTACACCCCCAATAACAACATAAGGAAGCCGGGAGCCTGGTATTTATTTGTCTCTCATGTTCTAGTACTCTTTATTCACAGTTCTTCATCGTCCTTAAGCCTTCAAGTTCATCAGTTTATCACTTCATCAGTTCATACGTATATCATACTTATATATTGTCGATCGTCTTGTGGCAGGGCTATGCGCCCGGAGAAAGTGTGCGGCTGGCGGGAACAACTGCCTCCACCATTTAACAGACCAAGCCCTGTAATTAAGCGTCGTGCGTCTGAGAATAGTTTAACAAAATTTGGGGATGGGTTGGAAGAAAGTAGCGCAGCGACGAGACCAAGGCGGAGAAACTCTACTTATGGAGCCCTGGACCGAGCTGACCGCAGAGTGAACTGGCTAAGGTTTATCCATGGCCAGCATAGGAAGAAACGGTGTGAGGATAGTTCCTCAGCCATAGAGAAGCTAAAAAGGTAACATGCCGTAACTGCTCCGACGCCACCGCTCTCTGCTTTGACTGCTTGCTGACATGTGCGTCGCTGAAAGGATAAAGCGTTGGGAGTCCCCAAACGGCACTACAGCACGAGACTCTAATGAGACTCTAAGTGTTAGTCCCTGCTTTGATAGTGTGCGCAAGCGCTCAGTTGCATCTAAGGCTATCCTCAGCGAGCCTACGCGAGACGAGATATTTGCACTGACTTCCGAGTGCTTCCCGCGGATCGAAGAAAGCCGCGTCGCTATCGTCGAATACTCGCAGAATTTCTTTCGCGTATCAGAGTATACGTTAGAAGAAGTTCTTTCGTCGGAGCATATATTACAGCCAGGAGACTGCGTCGATCGCGTGAGGTGGATCTATGTCGAATACTATAAGATAGGTTGCTTCTGGGGCTCCGACTTTAGGTTTTCACAATGGGGAACAGATCCCGCATTGTTCGAGAAATCACCGATTATATTGTTGCAAGAACGTCTCGCGGAGCTAGATCGCGAGGCACGTCGGGCGGCGTTGGAGGAAGAAGATATACTTGGTATTAAAATTTCTATCGAGAATGATAGCCTTGTCTGCATTTACTGATGGAACTTTAATAGGCTACAAACGGATTGGTAAATACTATCGAGAAGCTCCTGGATGCCCAGAATTTCTAGGGCTTCGTGTTAGTTCATCGCAATGGCTCAAATCAGAGCCATATGAACTTCTCATGGAATACTTAAGCAGTCGTCCGTCTTTATCTAGAGAGCTGCAGCGTACGCAGCAGAACGATCTGGAGTATGGCCTTTATTACATTGATGCAATCAAGTTTCTCAGGGGCGCAGCATACCAGGCAAGACCTGGTCTCCGGGAAATCCACCAATGCGCGGAAAGTGAAGGTGTCTATGCGTATGGAAGTTGGGATGACCACGTTGAAAGGCTTGAATTCTACAGGGAGCATACCCTATTAAGCTGCGGCTCTCCTCGACTCTTCAAGGTCGTCGCAGATCGATTACTCCGCAAAGAAGATTCCTTGCGACAGCACCCCGATTGCGCCTTACTCTATTACACCTTGGCGCGCGTCTCAATTGAAAATGATGAGATGATGCAGGATGCTCCTGAAAGAGCTCTGAACAAGATCTTCGCTGGGCTCAAGAATAATCGTGCTGTGGACAGAAAGAACGTGGAAGTAATCTTTAACCTACAGCAGGCGGTTCTCGATGGATTAGAGTATCTGGAGGAGAACCAGCGTGAGCTACCCATCTGGGGTATTCCTCCTTTTGAAAACCACCAGGTCAATTTTCACCCTGACCACACCCCATCAAGAACAATTTGTGACCTTATCCAACATGAGATGGATCTAGTCGAAAAAGACTTCAATAGTATAATTCACCACTGGAGGGCGCTGAAAAGTAAAGTGGACCGCCATCTAGATGTTCTACTTCAGTTTCGAGTGCTCGAGCAACAAGAACTAGCTATCGAACAGCGAAACTTGGCCACTCAGCAGCAAAATATGGCAGTGGAAGAGGCCAAAAGGTCTGGAGTACAGTCTAGATCAATCTTAGTGTTCACTGCCCTGACAATTGTCTTCCTCCCGCTCACCTTCTTCACATCCTATTTTGGCATACATCTGTCGGATGTCTCGGAGATAACTTCGAGGGCTTTCTGGGCAATCACAGGGCCCATATCTGTGGGGATTATTATTATTGTGTTTGCCGTCGTAAGGGCTATGAACGCGGTGCAAAAGTATGACGAAGAATGGGGCATGAAATCCAGGACTAAGATAGAGGCGGAGTCATCTTGGAGATCTCGCCTAAGATTGAGAGGTATCAAGTTGAAACGAGTTTGAATTTTTTCAAAACAGACTACAGCAATGACGCCTTTTCTGGTGGTGCACCGACATATGGGTAGTTGTCTGCTTCAAGATTCAAAAAGTGGGGCCGCATTCGGCGTCCAACAAGGTCTTCGATAGCCGAGCCATACCTCACCAACAAATGCTCTTTGAAAGCGGTTTGAATGATGCCAATTCCAAACGGCACTCCAATACTATTGATACCGACTGGAACGGTGATCATTGGATATCCAGCTTTAGCTGCGACTGAACAAGCAACGCCTCCATCCGCTTGCAGAGGCACGAGTAAGCCATCTAGGTTATCCTCCTCAAGTCGTAGCGCTGCATCAATGCCTTCATCTCTCGATTTTTGCCTTATATATTCAAGAGCTTTGAGATATCTGTCCTCCGGCCAGTCCTTCGAATCGAGACATTTGTCAAAGTTATCCTGACCAGTAGGCCATGCTGGATGTGTTCCGGGGACTCCTCCCTCTTGAGCAGTGTGATAGACATTATAGGTAACCACATCTTCTAGTGAATAGATTTTGACCTTATTTTCCTCGAGTCCGCTGAGATATGATCGCAGACTGCGGTAGAATTCTGTCCTCACAACTTCAAATTCCGAGAGCCTAGATCCCCTCTTGCCATCTCCGAACTCCCAGTCCCAGCCGCCCGGTGAGATTATTTCTTCAGCACTTGGGAAGTTAACTTTAACGACCAATGCGCCAGCATTCTCTATCTTCTTGATCAGCTCCATTAGAGAATCATACTCTAGCCCCTTTGCAGTATTTTTGCTCGCTTTTTCCCACACTCTTTTCCATGGAATGCCAAACCTCGCTCCTTTTAGAACATCCTTCTTGCTCAGCCAGGATGTGTAAAGTCCAGGAGAGTGTACTGTTGTAGAGACTAGGCGATTAATATGGGTGTCTGTGGTCGCACGTCTCTCATTAATAATATCTAAGACTATTGTAGCGTCCTCTACCGATCGGCCGAATGGTCCAACAGTGTCCATGCTCGGAGACTCTGGGATGACTCCCATAGTAGATGTCAGTCCAACGGTCGGCTTAAGGCCTACTACGGCATTGCGATCTGCTGGAAACATGATACTTCCATCAGTCTCAGTGCCGATGCTGAACGCACACATATTCGAGGCGAGTGAGCTGGCACTTCCAGAACTGGAGCCTCCTGGGTGGCGGGCAAGATTATAAGGGTTTCGGTTCTGTCCTCCTCGAGAGGAGTAGCCTTCGGCGTAATATGAAGCTCGCATAGAGGCGAACTCGGACAAGTTCGCTTTCCCCAGGAGCACGGCGCCAGCTTCTCGCAGGAGAGTAACAATGCGGGCATCGCCTGGGACAACGGTTCCTTCCAACGCGGCACACCCCGCTGTTGTCTGCATCTTATCCTTGGTTGCGATGTTGTCCTTGACGATGAACGGAATCCCGTGCAGGCGTGTTCTGACATGGCCATTCTTACGCTCTTCATCGAGCTTGTCGGCAATATCCAGTGCGTCAGGATTCGTCTCGATCACGGCTTTCACATAAGGGTTGACCAGCTCAATTCTATGTAGGTAGCATTGCACTAACTCTTTGGATGTGAAGGCGGCTTTGCTTAGATAATCCTGTAGCTGTGATATCGAACACTCTTCGATTTCAATTCCACGACACCTCGGCATGCGCAAGCATGTTTTCGGGGCGTTCGTGATCATTTGATGTTAGAGAAGTGAGCAAAGTGCACTGCAGCGTCTTTCTTCTCCAGTTGATGAGATGTTTGCAATTATGCGAGAGAGAGGGAAGCCACCTCACCATTTTTCCATTGGCGCCTTTATGCCTAAGGCAAAAACAACAATCCTTGTACTTCTGAGCGAGCCAAGGGACCAAACTCACTTCTTTGTCTTTAACTGTAAAACTTATTTTATATTAAAGGGCTGTGCAAGGAGAAAAGTCATTATAGGTCCTAGTTAATATCAATCGGCTAAAGCATTATATAATATACTATCTTTGATTTTTAATAGATTTTGCCATTTACCTACTAATTAATTATTACATAACTGTATTGTGAGTATTGATAGGGATCTTTGATTAGACGGTGGGTAAGGGTCAAAGGCCCTTCTCATTAGTGTCTAGATATTAGGAGTAGCTAGAAAGTTGAAGGCTACAGCGCACCCTGTATCAATACTAAGCAACTCCCCTCACGTGATGACCTGCTTAAAAACCTTTGGTAATTGGACGCGCGCAAATTTGAGGAATGAAAAGTTCCCAGAGGTCTACGGAGATTACCGATCTACACAGAATAAGGCTTATGTAACAGACGCAGTGGTTGAATCCCATGTCGTATATAGAAGACCTGTGGAATACGGTGCAATAAAAGCGCAGATGTCGATTTGCCATGTGCCATATCATTTGCCACTCCCTCCTTACCCGTTGTGCGAGGGCAGCTTTGCTCACCCTGTTCACTAATAGGGAGCGGAGTATGCATATTTCTGTACTCTTAGCAATATACAAAGTAAATAGAACATTTTGTATCTAGAAAGGCTGACTTAGCAATGAGTCAAACTAGCCAATAGATCAACTAAATTTTTGATCTATTTCTATTTAAATATTAAGATTCCATTCAACTATTATTTCACATGAAGAATGCGGGTACTTTAAGGGTATTCACAATCTAATCACTGATTAGTTTAAAAGGCCATGATATGATGTCCTTCGTAAGCTCTTCGCTATGCATACAAGCCCTTTTTCTTTTTCCAAATCCCATCATTAGGAATTCCCAAAACGGTAATTGGTGCTAGGGTCCTGTGTCAACGCGCTCCCCAGCCCATGAAGATCAAAGACGGACCCAAGCTAGCGAGAAGTTTAACTCCAAGTAGAAATTGATGGCGGACTGGCACAACTTAAGCTTATGACAGACAAGCCGCACTTTCCGGGCGCTATTTATTTACTAAAACGCTTATCATTTTGTTTCTCGCACTTAGCTTCCATTTTGAGACCTGAAATCATAACGAGCCCTCTAATAATAGATGCGGATCTGCCCTATATCCCGGCACGATATCAAATTTTGAGGTCCTTGTGGTTTTTTGTATCACGTAAATTACGAGTAGTGAGAGACCGCCAGTAAAAGAATGAGGGGGAAGATATCAGGCATTACGTACTCGAGAGACTTGGAATATATAACCAGCAATGCTTCCATGAAAGCTTCTCAAATCTCTCACAACAATATGCGCAATCATTCATTCAAAATGAAGTCTTTCACCATTGCCACAATTATCGGCTTCTCAGCCTCGGCATTCGCAGAATGCTCCCGCCAAGGCTCATATAGAGTCACTTTCTTCGGATACCCTGATAACGGACCACCCGTGGGTGCATCAACTTCCATCAACTGTGGTGGCCGTAACTATGTCGCTGGAGGAACTGGGACATTCGACGACCCAATCAGTATGTTTTCTTCCCCATGAGATTTCTCTTTCTGACATGCGTCAGCGATGGCTTCCCCCTCGGGAATTTTCAGCGATTGCGAGATCGCATATCTCCCATACCTGAAGAAATACATCAGATGTAAGTTTTGTGTCTCCAGGTACACAACTCAACCAGAGAAATACTTACGATATAAGATGAGGATGACTGCGAAGAATGCCAAAGCGACTATGACAACAACGGGCTCAAGCATATCGACATTTGGACCGGATCCTCGACTGTCGATGGCGGACAAGAACAGGAAGACTGCGAGGGGAGCTTGACACCAAGCCCTAATAATAACCTTGTCATTGTTCGAAGCCCAGACAGCAACTATGCTGTGGATACTGCCCCGCTTTACCATAAGGTTGGTTATTCAAGAGCAAGTCGTTAATGATAAGTACTAATATTGTTGGAAGGGTACCAGCAACCCGTGTCGAACCAATCATGTCTATCCCAACGCGAAGGCGCACACTTACTGCGACTCCTAAGTGAACTATAGATTGCAAAGGTGATGGCGGTATGAGGGAGTGGGGAAGGCGTCTAGTTGGGACATAATCCCGAGGAAAAAGGGGTTACGATTCTGAATTGTATGGAAGAGTTTTGAATTCGATATCCCATACTTTATTGTAAAGCGAATTTCTTTAGATCAATGTAGCTTTTGCTAGTGCAGAAATAAAATAGCATTCTATGTTTGATATTCAAGCCCTATCTTTATTCTGGTGCTTGAATGATACAGCAGGCAAGACTTCCGCCGCGAATCTATATTCAGATGTAGATCTAGTCGTGTAGGTGAACAGAAGGGAAGGATAAGATTGCTATCAATGATAAGAGGGAGACCACTTGGATAGTGAGGAATGCATGATGATAAATGTTTGTTCAAAACTTTTCCGCATGTAGATGGACACAGCATTCGACGATCCTATCCCCACTGCCCAAGTCCAATGTACACATTCAGACATCAATCCCCGCCCCCCAAGTCTTAAGAATAGAAGAATGAGAAGGGATTGTGGTTAGTAAATTTACCCCTCGTTGCTCCATGCACCCCTCTCTTTAGCGCCTTGGAACGGTGCCGCGCTGCTGCCTTGAGCGACCGACGTTCAAAAATGTTCAGCACTCTAACGTTCTCCTTCGAATATTCTTCCTTAAACATTCTTCTTCATCCACTTGTTTCGCAACGATGCGGCGACTTCCAAACCTAGGGAATGAGATTTTTGAGCGGCGCATCCCCACAGAACCCGAATCCCAGACAGGAACTCCCATTCCTTTCCCTCCAGGACATTCCTTCCCATTTCTTAAGCTTCCTCTCGAGATCCGCACCAAAATCTATTGCATGCTATTCCGCTCTAGTGTTGCAGTCCGTCCATTAGTCAAACGAAGAAGACATCTACCCCCAGATCCTCCTCCACACAGAACTACTTTCCCCACCGCTTTCTTGCTCACGAGCCGCCAGATCCACGATGAGGCATCTGCCGTCTTGTGGGGTGACAACCAAATCGTGCTCCAGCTTCCGCTCAAATTTGCTTCAGAGTATGAGAAGAGCGAAAGGAGCAGGTGGGCGGAAAAGGGGGTATTTCAAGGCAATGGCATCATGCCGGCCCTTAGATACCTGAAACATATCCACAATTTGGTCATCGAAGTGTACCTCTTCCGTTCGACGCGTCACAGTGGAACCGATATCATACCAGCAGGTCCAGCTACACAGGTTAGGAGAGAGCTCACTGGTCTTTGCAACGTGCTTCAAGAGGATCATCAATTGAAGCAATTGGAGATTAGGTTCACAAATATCCGCCCGCATTCCGATCCTAGTATCTATCAGCAAGTCTTTAATGAACCGAATCATGGACCATTGGCGCCCGGCACACTAGGAGCACCATTTCCTATTGGATGGTCGCCCTCCTGCTGTGAGTTTCAAGGATTTTGGGTGTTCGGGACAAAGATCGATCGTGTTGGACAGATACAAGAGCTTTGTCGGAAAACCATTCAGATAGATCAGCAGGTATTGGAACCTCTCACGTCTCTTAGAGGCGTGAGAAGTGTGAAGATTGTGGGAAGAGTCACGGAGGGGTGGGCGGAATACCTGAAACGCGTCATGGAGAATGACGCGGGAACTGCGGCTGGCGCTTTCGAACATAGCCCGAAGGTGCAATGGCGGAGTGAGAGAAGGAGGAGGAAGCGATGAGCTTGAATTCATGAAAGCAAGAGCCTCGTTGCTGGAAAAAAGCTGGGTGTAGGTAGAATTCTCCTGTCTAATCTGCGCTATCATGTTCAACATAGTATTTGGGATCGTTTTTGGAAGCTGAGCAGTTGTCCATCTCTCTTTCCTGATTAGTTTGGCTGTAAAATTTACGCCCTATTCTGGCTGCTGGGTAGATTTTGACAAGTCACAAATGAATTTGAGCTTGTGTAGGTATAACTGATTGAAACTTTCGTTAGTTCTGGCGACTTGACAGCCACTTTCCCTTCGACGACCACGTTGCTGGACATCCTTAAGTTGCAGATTGCTGCTTGCCTAAGAAGGATCGAGGCTCGACCTTCCTAAGTATTCATCCGATTTCAGCAAGACGATGTTCTGGTCCCAATATGAGTCGAGCTGCATCACTTTAATATGTCGATAGATTCGAGTTGGAGAGCGAGTGATACTCGCCCAAGCAAACAATAGTCATCACAAATCGTAATATTATATCTCATGCGGCAACTGCTTCAATCTCAGAGCATTCCTCAAGATTTCTTTGCCTCAACTCGTTTATCTGCTTTCCAAAGTTTGTTATTTAGTGAATTACAATAAATTTTCACCCATCCTTTTTGCTTTTGGTCGCTACGACTCTCGCTTATTTAACCCCCCTTCTTTTCTATCAACCTCCAGTGACGGACAAACACTCTCAGTGTGGAAGAATCAACACAATTAGACAAGAATCTTCTTCACTCAAGCAATTTCACCTCCATTCTCTGACGCAGAACCTGCTTATTATTCGATCAAGGGTACATATTACCGTCTCCGGAGAGTCGTGTAAGTCATTAAGCACGTTTCTGATGAGCGTGTCATTCACCCCTTTCAGGCTTTCGCTTACGAATGTTGGTCTCAAGATCCCCGATAGATCGGAGTCTTCAACCACATATCACGAAGTCGTAACACCCAAATCTTGTTTCTCAAACACTCCCACCGACAGCAAAGAAACCCTGCAGCAATGGTGGTTCCTGACTTTCATCCGGGCTTCAAGTTCGAGGTCGTTGTTGATGGTGAACCGTTGAGGGAGTACGATGACAATAACGAGGAGGTAAAGGCTGGAGAAGTTGACGAATACGAGGCATCAAGAACCGTCTCTAAGTACATTGAAGCTGTCACAGGCAAAGAGTTCAGCATTCGCCTCTCTTTGGGAAAGCCTTACGAGATGGATTGTCCCACTCTCTGTTTTGAGACATGGATAGATGGGAATATCGTATTTCGTCACTTTTTGAAGTACGATTTTTACAATCCTGAGATAGATTCTTGCGTTTATTTAATCCAAGGGATTTTGATAGGAAAAGCGGACGAGGCAAGCTTGATCCCGTTTAAATTCAACAACTTCCAGATAAGTAATTCATACCCAGCCTCATTTATAGCAAATTTAAGGCTAATCGAATTGCCAGCAACAGATGACGCAAAGCTTGCAACGGTGGAGAGGGACTCAAAAGCAATGCAAGGTGTTGGAGAAATTTCGATCCTCGTTTTCCGAGCTACTAAGGGCCAAATGAAAGTAAAACAATTCGACATTCATAAGTCCTTGATCGAATCCGAAGTCCATGAGAAAGTAGTTAAGGGGAAGTCACTTTCTCACAGCACAACGTAAGTCTCATTTGCCATACGACGAGAGTAGAATCTTATCCTTACGTCAGGTTTGGAGAGCCGAGACCTCTTCCTAAGCAAAATATGTGGATCATTGACCTCATTGATGGTGAAGATCGTCCCATTGTGATCGCCAAATTCAAGTATCGGTCCGAAGGTTTGTATCTTCTACTACGAACAGTGGATAATGACTGACATATAGTCTACCAAATAGAGTCTCTAAAGCAACTCCGCGTGCTTGAACGCACACCCGAGCCCGAATATTCTCCTTCTCCTATGCCTGAGGAACCCCGGTCTAGTCCAACTTTTGATCTTGATAACCTCAATCCATCCCAAAAGGCGGATCTAGCCAACCTCTTGAGCATTGCTGTAAGTTGTTCTCTCAAATTACCCCTGCGTATTACTTACAAGAATGGTGCACAGGCCGGAGGAAGCGCATCAAGCACACCACAGCCAAGAATCAAGCACGAGCGGGATCAGGATGAATCTAGCAAGAAATCTCGAAAGAAGCCGAAGTACAAGACGACTGTGACCATCGACCTCACTGCTGATTCGGATGAAGAAGTGGTCATAGACTGAATGCTTCACTCTGACTTCTACATTTAAGTCTGGTCAATACTTCGTTAAGATCCCATGATATCACGACGTTTGATCAGTAGATCAACAAGATGAAATCAGCTTAGGCATTTATCTGCATCGATCTCGATATTTTCCTTTCACAAGACATCAGGTTTCATTCATATTTCACAAACTTCATCACATCAACAGAATACAGCTCGCGACGTGCTCGGTCTCAAGAGCTTTACATCAGGTCACTTAATCCAAACATCAAGAATTATATATCACGTACTGGGTCGGGAAAAATTACATAACGAATTACATTTCGGGGATTAGGCTGGGAAAATACAATATAATCATTCCAAAAAACCGTAATCTCATACCGCATGTGAAGATATTCCTTCCCGTACCAGTACTGCTTCAGAATCGCATCCGTAACAGAAATCGCAAAGCCCACTTGAGACCAAGATCCCCTCCCACGCCCCGTGTTGGCACCGCTATTCAATTTCCTTTCCCGGGTGTCGTTAAAATCCTCGCTTCCAGTTTCACATCCTTACAGCACTGCAGCTTCCCAACTTCATTAGAAACATTACCCCAATCTATCAGAAGATACGGTCAAGCGGATGAGTGGTCAGTATTTCTTTATTGCTTAGGTACATCATGCATTCAAACTCTGCCCAGAGCTCCAGGATGGAACTCAGAAAGACACAATTCAAGCTCACGCTAAACACTAGATATATACTGTGAACATATACCCATCCGAGCTCCTGGCACCAGTCTAACATTAAATCATTACAGCATTCCCAAACACAGCTTCATGGCTTGCAAGCTCCTGTGAATGCCGAATTCAGACTGTCATTGCCCCTAATGAATCTTCTGGGTTTGTCTCGAACTCCGACATAATTCAAAAGAAACCAGCCCTTCCCCTTCAATCTATACCGCATTCATCGTAAAGTCTTATGCAAAAGATCCCAGACCTTGATCCATCGGCCACAGATTATCAAGTGTCCAATCCGAAGCATCGAAAAGATCCGAGCTTCCGACAGGGACAGATCCCATAGCATCGGTAAACTATTAATCATCAGTACCATTCTAATCCGCCTACGCACATGAATTTTGGAAAACTTACCCCTAACGCGGCACCATCATAATACCAACCCCCCATATTCCCCTCTTCCTGTCCATGCTGCACACCTCCTCTCTGCCCCTGCTCCTGTCCCTGGCTCTCCCCCTCGACCAACGCCCCCCAATTCCCC
>Ga0182030_10008517_pt1 | contig 21218 bp, 12 predicted proteins | sample 812S3MmetaG_FD_121299 | JGI IMG/M metagenome (GOLD analysis project Ga0182030, IMG submission 121299) | Permafrost microbial communities from Stordalen Mire, Sweden - 812S3M metaG (Illumina Assembly) | ecosystem: Environmental > Terrestrial > Soil > Wetlands > Permafrost | place: Sweden...
ATCCTTGCCTGTGAATTTCCAAATTCGCCGAAGTTAAATCCTGTGCTCCAAATCTGAGTATCAAGGGGGTCTAAAAAGCCGTCACGCTAGCGCGAACGGAACTTCAACTTCGGATTTCAGGCTAATGTTCCCAGTCATCTGTCACGTCTTACTGCCTCCGTCTTGCCTGGTCATGCGTCCCACGACGCTGAGCCGCAGGAACGCGGAAAATGGCGCGGCGAAGAGGAAGAACGGGAGATTTGTCAGCGCCGCGTTTCGACGGCGCGCGGGCGAGCACCGCCCACGCCACCTGGGCTCACATCGGCGGCTTCACGTTGACATACTCGTAACGCGAAGAGATGGTGTTCTTGCCCCCATTCAGCTCAATGTCCGAGCGCAGCGGCAGTCCTTTGGTCCTGGAAATCCAGACCTTGGAATCGGACGTGGACTGGGACGATACCTCGTGCACACTGTAGAGTGCGGCCGCTTCACCGTTTAGGGGCTCATCCTTCAGATAATGGCACGTGGTCTTGTTCGTTTGCCGGTTCTTTTCGGCAATCTCCTTCATCTTCCCGGTGGTGGAGCCGGCGCTCCATTTTCCGGCGAACATTGTGTAGACGATGCCGTTGACGTAGATCGACTCACCGGTTTGGGGCTGTCCGCCGATGCTCATCGTGGCGAAGACGTGAGTGGGAGTGTCGATGAGCTTGACCATGGCGTCCAGAACCAGTTTGCAGCTGTCCTGGGCCGCCAGAGGCTTTGCGCCGGTCAGAAGGTGTGCCAACGCGAATCCAAGGATCGGATAGAGCAATGGTTTCCGCCGCATGGTCTGCATGAACTATTTTAGACACACTTCAAGCACTAAGGACAGGTTGAGGAGCGGATCCAACGGGCAAAGCGTGGAGTGCCGCCCTGGGTTTCCACAGCGCGGGTTAAGGGTTACGTTCCGTCGGTCGCCCGGTTTGCGTCCGTCGGTCGCCCGGTTTGCGTCGCCTGGATTGCAAAGAGACGATCCAGACTCTTAGCGCCGGACTACCGGCGCGCGCGGGTCCGGCGCGGACCCGTTCTTTCGCATGCTCTTAAAACGCGGATCGGTGCTGGCCGCCAGCGAACGCGTCTCACCGGCAAGGATCGCCAGATAATAGCAGCGGTAGCCCGGGGCCGCCGCCACCAGGTGATAACCCTCGCGCAGCAGGGCTAGATCGCCATTACGCACCACCGCCGTGGAGTCGCGCTTCCCGGCGCTATCATAGACGCGCAAAAAAGCGAACCCATCCGGCGGATCGACGCGGAAATAATACATTTCGTCGAGATCGTTTTCCGCCGGCAGATTCCGTGTATCGTGCTTGTGCGGCGGATAGCTGGACCAGTTTCCATCCGGCGTGAAGACCTCGTTCATCATCAACTTGTCCGCTTCATGCTCGGGACGGATGATGCGGATGATCTGGCGGGTTACATCGCCGCTGCCGCGTGTCTCATCGCCCACGTCGTCGGGGGTCATCACGCGCGGGCGGAGGTGGGTATGAGAAGCCACACGGCTTTCAGCGAACTCCACCAGCGTTTCCGCGCGAATCTCATAGCGCATTCCGGGCGGAAGATAGACCGCGTGCGGGTAGCCCGAAAACACGTTCTCGCGCTCCCCAATGGAACGCGAACCTTCGCCCCAATCGATGCTCATTCTGCCGCCCAGAACCACCAGGGCAACCTCGCACTCCGCCGTCTCACTGGAATAGACCTCGTCCGGCGCGAGGCGGCGAACGGTGAAGCCGAGGGTGTTCCACCCGGCTTCTTCCGGCGTCACCGAAAGCAGCACTCCGGGCTGCTCCGGAGGGACGTCGGCACACCTGACAAGGAAATCGTATTGGGTATCCGGTTTCATAAACGTTCATTTGGCCGTTTCAGCCGGGTGGACCGCTTACGCCTTTGCGTACTCCGCCGCAGTCTTGCCGCAATTGCGTTTCAAGAGCAGGCGCTCCGCGGCTTCGGCAATCTTCGCGGCGGAAAACCCATACTTATCGATAATCAGCGAATAATCGCCGCTTTCAGCGAACGTATCCTGAAGTCCGAGGTTATCAAATGGAACCGGCTCATTCTTGAGAACCCTGATAGCCAGTTCATAACCCAGACCGTTGCGCGCCTGGTGATTCTCGGCGACCAGCAGCGCTCCGGTCTTATGCACGGAGGCGAGCACGGCGGCGGCGTCCACCGGTTTCACCGAATAGAGGTCCAGTACTTCGGCCTCAATGCCCTTCGCCGCTAATTGATCGGCTGCCATCAGCGACTGGAACAGGATATCGCCGTAACTGGCAATCGTGATATCCCGGCCCCGGCGCACTACCTTCGATCCGCCCATTTCGAACTTCTCGCCGGGTTCGTAGACCTCATAGAGCGGATCGCGCATGAGGCGCACGAAGACAGGCCCGGGCGTTTCGAGTGCCAGGTCGCACGCCGCGCGCGCGGCCACGGAATCCGCCGGGACCAGCACCTTCATATTCGGAATCGTGGTCATGAACGCGATATCTTCCGTACCCTGGTGCGATACGCCGTCGATGGCCGCGGTCAAACCGCCGTGCGACGCATATAACTTCACGTTCAGCTTGGGATAGCAGACGAACGAGCGCACGGCTTCGAGCGCGCGCATGGTCAGAAACACGCTGTAGCTGGCTACGAACGCCGTTCTGCCGCCGGCCGCCATTCCTGCCGCGGCCGCCATGGTATTCAGCTCAGCGATCCCCATATTGAAATAGCGATCGGGAAATGCGTCACCAAACAGATTCGACTGGCTGGACTTGCCCAAGTCGCTCTCGAAGACCACGAACTCCGGATGAATCTTCCCTAGTTCCAGTACGCGCTCGCCAAAAGCGCGCCGGGTGGCCTGTTTTGCCTTGACCATGTTCATGCCCGGCTCTCCTCTAATTCCACCAGCGCCTGCTCGTATTGCTCCTTATTGGGCGACTTGGCGTGCCACTCGGTAGTGTTTTCCATGAACCGCACTCCCTTCCCTTTGGTGGTTTTGGCGATGATGCACACCGGACCGTCCCGGTATTCCCTGGCGGTTATGAGGGCCGCGACAATCTCCTTGATGTTATGCCCGTCGATCTTCATGACCTTCCAGTTGAAGGCCTCGAATTTCTTGTCCAGCGGCTCCGTCGGCATCACGGAGTCACAGCTGCCGTCGGTTTGCAAATTGTTGCGGTCGACAATGAACACCAGATTCCCCAGCTTGAACTTCGCCGCGGCCATGGAGGCCTCCCAGATGAGCCCCTCGTTGGTTTCGCCGTCTCCCAGCAGGGCCCAAATGTTATATTTCTTGTGCAGCATACGGCCTTCGAGCGCCATGCCCACCGCCTGCGATGCGCCCATTCCCAGAGACCCTGTGGCACATTCAATGCCAGGCAGATAACCCGGTATCGGATGGCCCTGAAGCCGTGAACCCAACTTCCTGAGCGTGTCCAACTCTTGCACCGGGAAGAAGCCGCGCAACGCCAGGGAAGCGTACAGAACCGGGCAGGAATGTCCCTTGGAAAGCACGAAGCGGTCGCGGTCTTCCCACTTCGAGTTTCGCGGGTCGATTCGCAGAACTTCGAAGAACAAAGACGCCATGATATCCGCCGAGCCCAGACCCGGGCTGATGTGCCCGGACTGCGCCTTATAAACCATGTCGATGACGTGGAAACGAATCTCTTTTGCTACGGCTGCGAGTTCGACCGCCCGCTGGTCTGATATTGCAGTGGTCAACGAAACCTCTTGATCGGTCGGCATCCGCTACCCCTTCCTATAGATATCATTAATGTTCCAGTGGCCGGGAGTCGGAGTGGGAGCGTTCACCATGGGCACCTGGATGACTGTCGGCAGATCCGATTTGAGCGCCGCCTCGATCGCGGGGCCGACCTCGTCCGCCGATTTGACATAGATCCCGTTGGCGCCGCAAGCGCGCGCCATGGCTGCGAAATCCACGGTATAGGTCTGGCCGTCCCGTAGGAACAGGCAGCCGAAGCTCCAATCGTACTTCGCCTGCTCCAAGCCTGCGATGGTTCCGAAGGCGGAGTTATCCATAATCAGCCAGATCACCGGGATTTTAGCTTCCATCGCGGTCGCAATCACCATCGGATTGGCGGCGCCGAAGCCGCCATCGCCGGTCAACGAAACCACGGCGCGATTCGGCAAGGCGTACTTCACGCCCAGGGCCGCGGCGGGTCCAAACCCCATGGTAGCCAAGCCGCTTGTTGTAATAAAGCACCCTGGCTTGTTGAAGGGGAACTGCTGCGCCACGCCGTTCTTGTTCCAGCCAACATCGGTAACGATGATGCCATCCTCCGGCAGGGCCTTGCGGAGCTCGCCCAGGATGCGTTCCGGCCGCAGGGGGAACTGGTTGGAATTGTATTCCCCGCTGAAATTGGCCGCGAATTCGGCTCTGCCTTCCGCGATCTTCTGCTTCAGGTTTCCGCGATTGCGGTGTTTCACCGTCCTGGCTGCTGCTACCAATTGCCGCAGGGCGAGTTTCGAATCCGCTACGGCGCCGAGTTCGGTTGGGTAATTTCTTCCAATTTCGGCCGGGTCGATATCAATATGCATCAATCGCGTGGGGGGGATCTTGAAGGTGAAGCGGGTGTCCCACGAACTCGAGTTCGCCTCGGCCAAGCGCGTTCCGATCGCGACGATCAGGTCTGCATTGCGGCACAGTTCGTTCGAAACCGGGATGCCCCAGAATCCGGTCTGGCCGGCGAGCCAGGGATGATTGTGCGGCAGGCAGCCTTTGCCCATCAACGTGTGCGAAACCGGCACTTCCAACAACTCGGCCAATTCGGCCAGCAGGGCCGGCGCGCCTTTGGCCATCATGTGGGTTACGCCGCCTCCGGCATAGAGCACGGGACGCTCCGCCTGGGCCAGCGCCTCAACAATCTGCAGTGCGATCTCCGGATCGAGCGGGGGCTTAGCCACCACCGGGGGCTTCTTGGAAAACGCGTCCACGAAAAGGTTCGAGGAAAAATGGTCCATCGGCACATCCACCAACACAGGGCCTGGCCGGCCGCTCATGGACAAGTGGAATGCGCGTTCGATGATTCTGGGTAAATCGTCCACCCGGTCCACACGGTAAATGCGCTTGCAGAACGGGCGGAAGACCTCATACTGACCGCCATCCATTTGCATCTGCACTTCCTGATGCGGATGTTTGCCGTAGTAATAGGACGGCACATCGCCCGCGATCACGACCATCGGAATCGAATCCAGGGCGGCATTGGCGACGCCGGTGACCGCGTTGAACAAGCCGGGGCCCAGGTGTGTCAATAAGACGCCGGGCTTGCCGGTTACGCGAGCGTAACCTTCCGCCGCATGCGCCGCCACCTGTTCATGGCGGGTGGAAATGTACTTGATCTTCTTGCTCCTGCCCAGCGCATCCAGGAATCCGATGACCGTGTGGCCACAAAGGCCGAAGATGGTGTCGACGCCAATACTCTCAAGGTATTCCACCAAGAGAACGGCGGCGAGCTTTTGCTCAGTCTCCGGCGGGCGGCCAAACGCGGCGATTTCGCCCATCTTTCCCTGCGGCAATAGCAGCTCGCCGGTTTCTTCTATTGCAATATTTGAATAACTGCCGGATTTATGAACGAGATCTGACATAGGACTCCTCAGTGGCTATTCCGTGCTTCCCGGCGGTGATTGGGGGCGCCAGGAGGTGTGTATGCGCATCCGCCGTACACAAAGCGATGGAGATCCGATCAGTTGGATCCCTACGCGCTGGACCGACTCTAGATACGCCGCTAATACTCATCGTATTTGCCAATCGCAGGCTGCGTCAATGTGGGAATCCTGCAGAAATCATTGAAAATCCTGCTGTGCCCCGAGTGATCGTTACCTGAGGTCCGGGCGGTGAACTAGCGGGATCAAGCCGTGCTTATTCCGGTACTTGTTGGGCGATTCGCCCGTCGCATCGCGAAAGGCCACCCAAAAACTGTTCAGATTAATGAAGCCGCAGGCTGCTGCGATATCCTCGGTTCTGGCCGATGAAGACGCCAGCAGACGCTTGGCATTTTCCAGCCGGACTCGATGCAACTCGGCGCCGGGGGAGCGGTTCATATACTCCTGCATGGCCTGGTGATACCCGCGCACCGACATCGCAGCAACGCGCGCCAGATCCGCCACCTTGATCGGTTCATGATAATGTTCCCAAAGGTAACGGAGGCTACGCGCCACTCCCGGGTGGCCCACGGCAAAGAGGTCGCTGCTCTTACGGACGATAACGCCGGCGGGTGGCCAGCGAATTGGGGCCGGCGGAGCTTTCTTGCCGTGCATCAGATCGTCCAGCAGGGCCGCGCCCCGGTATCCAAGGCCTTCCAGGTTCGGTTCCACAGTCGTAATGGGCGTGCGCATGGTTTCAACGGCCAGTAGCGTATTGTGCGAACCGGCAATGGCCACCTCGTCGGGCGTCTTCATGCCCGCCCCACCGCATGTCTCCAGGACATCCACGGCCAGCCAATCCGTGGCGGCGAACACGGCCAGAGGCTTCGGCATTTTCTTGAGTTTCGACGCCAGCCATTTGCGCCGGTTGCGCCCGCCTTCCAACCTTCCGGCCGGGCTGTAGTCGGGCGAGCGGCGCCAGTTCAGCCACGTCCCTTCATAGCCCGCGTTCCGCAACGCGTCGAGAAAGGCATTTCCCCGCTCTTCGAAGCTCCAGTTCTCGTCATCGCTATAGAAAGCGAAATTGGTGAAACCGCGCGAGAGGAAATGCTCGGCCACCAATTGCGCAATGCGCGCGTTGTCCATCAACACGCGCGGGAACTTCAATTGCGGACGGCGAAACGTGAAATCCACGGTAGGCTGATTCGCACTCACCACGAAATCCGCCATCTCATTGCTGGTGGCCAGCCAGGCCAGGATCCCGTCGCCCTGCCAACCCCACGGAATCGTGCGTTCCTGGGTGATGTCGGTGATCAGGTTCCAGTCGTGTTCCTGCGCATACTTCTCGATCCCGCGGATGGCGCGGTATTCGTAGAAATCCGTAATCAGCAGAACGCGGCGCTGGCGTTTCATGTTAGCCAGTATCGGTCACTCCCGGTTTTCGGGCAAGGCGTTTCCGCGCCGGCCATGCCCCAAAGGCGCTCTGCCGCCGGAGCGCCGGCAGGCGCAAATCGCGTCAATCCGGAATCCTGCAGAAAAAATTGAAAAAACTGCAATGGGCTGCGTGGCGTGCCAGCGTAATTGTGACACGCACTTACGGAATCGGAAGCAGATTGGAAAATGTGCAATCACCATGATCGAAGTCCTTTTTCTCGCCAGGAAAACAGACCACCTGGGTGTAAGCTCGATCAAACCAAAGGCCGGGAGAAGATGGGCACATCCGGGCAAATGCATACCGGGATGTGCGCCAGCATTGCATGGGAACGTTTCAGGTGCTCTACGCGACGGCTGCGATTACTTCTGTTTGGGTAAGACTGCACAGGGCGGTGGCTGCATAGCCGTGTATAGCTACGGGGAGGTCTCGAATGAGAGTGAATCGGCAATCTACGTTGATCCAGCGGATTACACTTTGCGTAGCCGCTTTAGCTTTGTTCACGGGCGTGAGTTTTGCCCAAACCTTCAATGCCAGCCTGGGAGGCACCGTTGCGGATAGTAGCGGTGCTGTGATCCCGAATGTCGCTGTTACCGCGACCGGAATCGATACAGGCGTTGCCAACAAAACAACGACGAATACCAGCGGAACATACGAGTTTCCCAGTCTCCCGGAAGGCAATTATCGCGTTGCCGCTGAGATCGCCGGGTTTAAGCAGTTTGTCTATACCAAAGTCACACTGGATGTCGGCGCATCGGTGAGGCTCAACTTTGCTCTGCAAGTGGGCGCCGCTTCGACGACCATGGAAGTAGTAGCGGCGGCCGAGTCTCCTCTGCTGGCCACCAGCGCGGTGGTGGGCGGAATCGTTACGGGGGATGAGATTGTCCACCTTCCCCTGATTGACCAGAATGCAGCCAACCTGGCGCTCACGCAGGCTCAATTCGCGGGCGGCATCGGCAGCACGGTCAGCGTGGCGGGCGGCTCAACCATGACGCTGGCCACCACGGTGAATGGCATTAGCGTTTCCAACAACCGGCTGGACCGCGCAGGCGGGTTGCTCTCGTTCCAGTTGACCCAGACCGTCGACATGGTGGAGGAGGTCAAGGTAAGCAGCAGTCCGGTCGACGCGGAAAATGGACGATCCTTAGGCTTAGTGTCGATGATCGTGCGCTCCGGGACGAACACGGTCCATGGCAGCGTGGTGGACGGGCTTCGCAATACCGACCTGGATGCCAACACCTTCTGGAACAATTTCTCCCAGCCCTACGTACCCCGGCAAGTCCTGATTCGGAATCAATTCGCCGCGCGCGTAGGCGGCCCGATTCGCAAGAACAAGACATTCTTTTTCGTCCTTTATGACGGAAACCGGCAGAGGACGTCGGCTACCGCAATCAACACGGTTCTAACCGCGCAGGCGCGACAGGGCAATTACCGGTTTTTCCCCGGCGCAACCAATTCCAATTACTCCGCCACCAGCAATCCCGTGGTGGATGCCAATGGAAACCCGATTCAGCCGGCGACGGCATCCGGTCCGCTCCAGACCATCAGTGTGTTTGGCAAAGACCCGAACCGTCTGATCGCCGATCCGACCGGCATCGTGCAGAAGATTATCGGGGAAACTCCGCTCCCCAATAACTTCACGGTTGGGGATGGCCTGAACACGGCCGGTTATGCGTGGGCAATCCCGGCGTATGCGGATATGGATCATTTCACCTTTAAGGTGGATCACAATATCAATCAAAGCAATCACCTGAGTGTCGTGGTAACGCATGAGCATCAGTATTACACCAGTACGGCGTCCGTCTATCCCACGCTTCCGGTGACCGGGGATACGCAGACCGTCTCATGGTTCACTTCGGTGAACCTGGACTCGACGATCAAGCCAAACCTGATCAACCAGTTCAAGATTGGCCTCCAGCACCCGGACTTAGTGCAGAACAGCGGTGTTTCGGCTTATCCGCAAGTATATCCGACGCAAAACAGCACAATCTACATTCCCGGCTTCTCCAGTTTTACCAGCCCCATCCCCGGGAGTATTCAGTCTGAGAATATCGACCCGGTCTACACCATCGGGGACGGCGTGACCTGGACTCACGGCCGCCACGCCATCAAGTTCGGCTTCCAGGTAGACTACAATTCGAGCAATTCCTACAACATCAACAACAACGTCAATCCCGCCGTCACGTTGGGCGCCGGGAGCACCGCGGTGCAGGGAATCAATACGATCCCAGGGCTGGTGAGCGCGAACGATAGCACGGCGCAGAACATCCTGACCGATCTGACGGGCTCGGTTTCGTCGATCTCCGAAGGATTTGGCGTTGCCAACGGAAAGAATCCGCAGTGGATTGTGTACCCCTCGCGCGCCGCCTTCGAGCAGCGCAACGCCAACGGCTTCGTCAAGGACGATTTCAAGGTGGCCTCAAACCTTACGGTCAACTTGGGGATGCGCTGGGACTGGGTCGGGGTGCCGTGGGATAAATGGGGTCGCATGCTGGAACCCACCAACGGCTTCGCCGGCGCATTCGGCATTTCCGGGACAAACTTTAACGCCTTGTGGGCGCCCGGCGCAAACACAGGTTCCCTCACCACAATGGAAACCGTGGGAGCGCACTCGGCAAACCCCGGTACGCCACTCTACAACAACTATTACAAGGGCTTCGAACCGGTGCTTGGCTTTAGCTGGTCGATTCCATATTTCGGCCAGAACAAGACCGTGCTGCGTGCGGGGTACGGCATGTCGCGCCCCATGACCCAGAGCTTCCTGGATATCAGCGGCGACGTGACCCAGTTCGCTACCACCGCTACTTATTCGGCGGTCAGTCCCACGTTCCTGGGAAATATCAGCCTGCCGCTGGCGCCGACCTTCAGCAACCCGCTGCAGGTTTGGCCGGTTAACGACAAGACCCAGAGCATCGTGGTGACAGATCCGAATTTCAAGCCGGCCACGGTGCAGAGCTACAACGCCTCGCTCGAGCGGCAGATTACTCCCAGCTTGTCGCTAGCTGTCCGGTATGTGGGCAACCACACCACGCACCAGCCCTCCGGGTTCTCCTTGAACACCGTCGATGTTGTACAGAACGGTCTCGCCGCTGCAACGGTCACAACCGCGCAGGGTGGCAATGCGCCGCTCTTCAATCAGATTCTGATGGGCGTCACCTTTCCCAGCATCGGAACGGTCAATGGCACCACCCTTACCGGCTCGCAGGCGCTGCTCCAATACTCCGGCACGTACGGCAATTTTGCCGGTAACAGCGCCGGCGGCATGGCCGGCTTCTTCAATACCTCGCAGGCGTTGGGAGCAGCCGGGACCACCCCGGTCCGTGGCTGGCTGCTTGGCAACGGCGGCTTGCCGTCGAATTTTGTGGTGGTGAATCCACAGTATTCCGGCGTAACGGATGAATGCGCCTGTCTCAATTACAGCTACAACTCGGGAGTTGTAGAGCTGATCAAGCGCTACTCGCACGGCTTGGTGTTTAACGGGAACTTCGTTTGGGCCAAGACGATGAGTCTGAATGGATTCAGCCTGAATCCACAGAACTGGAACGCGCAACGGGAGCAGGGCGGTCAAAAATTCACCTGGAAAGGCAGCGGAACCTACGAACTTCCTTTCGGCGTCGGCAAGCAGTACCTGAACTCTACCTCCGGCGTTGCCGGGGTAGTCGATAAGGTCATCGGCAACTGGCAGTACGGGGCGATCTTCACGCTGAACTCCGGGAGCTATCTCAGCTTTGGTTGCAGCGGGAATCCGATCGGTGGCGGCACCGACCCCTGCACCAGTGTCCAGCCGATGGGTAGCGATCCGGGCCACGTGATCCGCACCGGGAATGGCGTGGTCTTCTATAACCCCAGCCAATTCACGCAGGTGAAAGACCCCTACTGCACTTCCATTACGAACCTGTACAATCTGCAAAGCCATTGCTCGGAACTGGCCATGCAGTACAACGGAAGCATTCTCTTCCAGAACTCCTCTCTGGGACAGACTGGGACCATGGATATCGTTTCCGGATGGAAGGGCCCGAGCCTGTTTGACTTAGACATGAACCTGCTAAAACGGTTCACCATCAAGGAAAAGATCACGACGGAACTTCGCATCGACGCCATCTCTTCCACGAATACGCCGCATTTCCCGAACCCGACGACCAGTATCAATTCGACCAGTTTCGGCCGAATTTCCGCTCCGTCTTCGGGTGGCTCGAATTCGTATACGTCGCCAGCGGTTTTCTACGGAAACCGGGTCTTCGTGGCGAATCTTCGCGTCACCTTCTAGAAGTAAGTGTTTAGAATCGTTGTCAATCGGGAGCCGCCCAAAAAGTGACAGAGCAGCTCCCGCAACTAGACATGCCCCACGCGCTCGCCGCCGGAGATCTGGCAGACGCAAATCGCGTCAACCAGGAATCCTGCAGAAAAGATTGAAAAACGTGCAGTGGGCCGTACGGCGTGCGAGCATAAACGTGACGCGCCCCGGGAATCGGAAGCAGATCCGAAAGTCCGCAACTCCCCCCGGGCAACGCCCACTTTCGCACCAGTAAGTCAGAGCACCCGGGTGTAAACTCCTGTTTACGCTTGGAGAAGGGCTTAAGGACAATCCATGAAACTCACCAGACGTGGTTTTGCCGGACTTGCACTCGCAGCAGTGCCTACTGCGCGGTTGTTTGGGGCAAGACTCAATTCCGTTTTTAATGGGGTAGGAGTTGGGATCAACGCTCCCATCAGCTTCCGGGGCTTGCCCGGCGCGGCCGACGACATCATTGCCAACATGACCACCATCGGCTTCAGCACCTGCGAACTCCGCTTGCAGCCCATTGAGGGCTTCATCCGCGGCACCGGCGCCACACCGCTGCCCGGTCAGCCGGCGACATTCGGGGGCCCTCCCCCCGGCGGCGCACCGCCCGCCGCTGGTCCCGGTGGACCGCCCGCCGGTGTCCCAGGTGGACCGCCGCCCGGTGGCCGCGGCGGCCGCGCGCCTTTAACTCCCGAGCAGATCGCCGCACAGAAGGCTGCGGCGGAAGAACTGGATAAATGGCGCCTCGCGCTTCCTTCCGACGTATTCACTTCTTTCCGAAAAAAATTTGCCGATGCCGGCATCAGCATCAACATTCTGAAGTGCGACAACATGGACGCCATGAAGGACGACATTCTGGATTACTTCTTCACGGTGGCCAAACTGGTAGGAGCGACGGCCGTTTCCACCGAAGTCCCGTTGGACGCGGCCAAACGGATCGGCCAGTTTGCCGATAAACACAAGATGCTGGTCGGCTATCACGGCCACACCAATATCAACGACCCCCAGGCTTTTGCCAAGCCCGAGAGCTGGGAAACCGCCATGTCGTGGTCCAGGTACAACGGCGTCAACCTCGATATTGGGCACTTTACAGCCGCCAACAGCACGTCCCCAACGCCCTACCTCAAGAAGTGGCATGAGCGCGTTACCCACCTTCACCTGAAAGACCGCAAGTACAACAACGGCCCGAATGTGCCATGGGGCCAGGGCGATACGCCGATCGTGGAAATCCTGCAGCTCATCCGCGACGAGAAATGGCCCATTCAGGGACATATGGAATGGGAATACCCAGCCCCGGCGGGGTCGAATTGTATGAAGGAACTGGCGGTGTGCCTCGAATTCGCCCGCAAGGCGCTGATGAGCTAACCAGGGATTGAAGCACACACGGCCTGGATGCCTGAACGTTCCTGCACCCGCTAAAACACCTGGAAGCAAAACGCCTGCGCGGAGCCTTCGGGACTCAGCGAATACTCGCCGGGCTCCAGACTCTCATCCACTTCAATTTTCCATAGGCCATCGGCGCTGAGCTTCGTCACCACGATGCGGATGGCCTGCGGAGGCTTCTTGGCCCGAAAAAGAATCTGGCGGTGGCCCCCGGTGGTCTCCAGTTTGTACAGCGCCAGTTTCTCCGGCGCAATCTTACCGGCCTGAAACAGGAAAATGGGCGATGCCAGGGGTGTCCTGACCGCGGAGCCGGCTCCGGGGATTACATACGTGGTGTCGTCGCTTTTCTTTTCTTCCTTGGCGGTAACGGCCTCGGTGGGGATCAAATTGTCGGCGTGCTTGAGATAAGGCAGGTCGGGTTTGGGTGGACGCGGTCCTTCGTACTTTTGTGCAGTAGCCGCGAAAACCGCGGCGAGACTCAGCAACAGAATACGAACCCGCATAGGCGATCCGGAACTATCTTAGCGCGCCGGGCAGCGGAACGCACCAGCCGCGAAACCGCCCTCCGGCGTGGGGCTACGCAGATTGCGGCAGGACTACGGAGACGGTTGTCCCGGCTCCCGGTTCGCTCGAGATGCGCACGTCACCGCCGTGCAGGAAGACGATCTGGCGGACGATGGCGAGGCCCAATCCAGCGCCACCGGAGTTGCGCGAGCGGGCCGGGTCGGCGCGATAGAAGCGGTCGAAGACGCGGGGCAGGGCTTCGGACGAAATGCCGGCGCCGGTGTCGCGAACCTCAAGCAAAATCTGTCTCGGCTGCCGGCGCACGCTCAGGAAGATGGTGTCGCCGGACGAGCAATGGGCTAAAGCATTCGAGACCAGATTGCCGAGGGCGCGCTGGAGCAGAGCGCGGTCGACGTCGGCAAGGATGGTCTCCGCTGCATCGGCCTTGAGAACGACGCCCATTTCGGTGGCTGTGGCCTCATAGTAATCGCGGAGATCGGTGAGGAGGCGGCCGAGATCTTCGCGGGTGCGTTTGAGGTGCTCTCCGGGACTTTCCGAGCGGGCCAGGAACAGCAGCGACTCAATCAGTTCCGAGAGCCGGACGGACTCTTCCAGGCAGGAGGTGAGGACCTCGGCATACTCCTCCGGCGTGCGGGAGCGGGCAAGCGCGACTTCCGCTTCCCCGCGAATGTTGTTGACGGGCGTGCGCAGTTCGTGAGCGATGTCGGCGGAGAAGCGGGACAGGCGGCCGAAGGATTCCTCGAGCCGCTCGAGCATGGCATTGAAGGCCACAGCCAGAACGCGGACTTCAACCGGATATCCTTCCGCGTCGATGCGTTCGCTGAGCGTGGTGGAACTGATGTGGCGGGCGGTTTCAGCAACTTCGCGCAGAGGCCGTGTGCCGCGGCGGGCGATGGCCACACCCACCGCCGGGCAAAAAATGAGCGCCGCCGTCAGCACGGTCCAGACCCAAATGCGCTGGCGCCCGAGAACTTCTTGCTCCTGCGCCAGGTCGACGGCCACTTGCAGAGTCCAAACCTCGCGTCCGGTAGCATCGCGCGGCACGGTAGCGACGATGGCGCGGTACGGCGCTCCGGCAGGCGAATCGATCCAGAAAATTCCGTTGTGGCTGCTGGCGGCCTGTGCAACGCGCGCAGAACTCAGATCGCGGTCCATGCCAGGAGTTGTAGAGAGCGGAACGCCCCTGGAATCGAGTACCCGGACGTAATATTTCTGATAGCGCCGCACGGCCGAATCGATTTCGACCTCTTCGTGCAAGGCATGCGAATCACCGCCGCGCTCACGGACCAGGGCGCGGCAGACATCCAGTTCGTCCTTCAGGGATTGTTCGGAGATGCGGCGCAGGTTGTCGGCGAGACCCAAATAAAAGGAGCCGGTGGCGCCGGCGACTACCAGGAACGACGCGGTGGTGTACCAGGCCGTGAGGAGTGCGGCGAGAGATGCGCCGTGCCAGCGGGCAGGGGAGGCTTTAGAGGGCATGAGCGATGGGTTCCCGGTGCGGTTGTGCAGCGAATGACAAGCAACGACAGGCCAGGAGGCCTAACCCACTAACTGCGTTTCGGGTTTTCGAAGACATAGCCTACTCCCCGGACCGTGCGCAGCAGTTTGCGTGGGAAGGGATCATCCACCTTACTGCGCAGGCGGCGCACGTTGACGTCGACCACATTGGTGTCACCGCCCCGTCCCATATCCCAAACCGATCCCGCGATGCTCGCGCGCGTGAGCACTTCACCGGCGTGGCGCATCAGCAGCGAAAGCAGGGAGAACTCGCGCGCGGTCAGATCGAGCCGCTGCCCGGCACGGGTGGCTCTATGGCCGGCCATGTCGAGTTCCAGGTCAGCGACGCGCAGGGTGGAAGGCTCGCGGACGGGCGGGCGGCGCAGGATGGTGCGGACGCGGGCCAGCAGTTCGGCGAAGGCAAAGGGCTTGACCAGATAGTCGTCGGCGCCGAGTTCGAGACCCTTGACGCGGTCTGGCACCTGGTCTCGCGCGGTCAGGACGATGACGGGCGTCTCAATGCCGGAACCGCGCATCCAGGTAAGCAGGCTCCAGCCGTCCATGCCGGGCAGCATGATGTCGAGCACGATGAGATCGGAGGCGCCGCTCTGGATCTGGCGCATGCCCTCCGAGCCATCGGGCGCGATGCTCACCGTGAAGCCAGCCTCGCCGAAGCCCCGCTTCAGGAAATTGGCCGTCTTGAGTTCATCCTCGACGATGAGCAGCTTCATGTTTCAGCAACCAGATCCGCTATTGTACAGCCTCTCATTCGCTGCGATGTGACAAGCATTGAAGAACTTTAATGACAGTATCCGCTCAATTCATTGACAAAACCTTAATAATTACGTAACCTTACTGTGCGAAAAAAATCTGTCCTTTCGGAGGCCCGATGTGCAAAGTCGGTGAGACGGCAGAGCCCTGCGCGGCAAGACACTTAGCGCCTCGCAGGGCTGGATTCAACAGCAGCAGTGGTGTGCTGAAGTGGCTGTTTTGCCTGTTAGCGGCGGTGAGTCTCTGGGGCGGGACCGGAGGCGGTATTTCCGGAACGGTTACCGACCCTCATCAGGCGCTGGTTGTGAACGCGCAGGTGACGATTACCAATGCGAGCAACAACATCTCACAGAAGGTAGCCACCAATTCGAGCGGCGTCTATTCCTTCCCCGACCTGATGGTGGGGACCTACGATATTCAAGTGGAAGCTCCCGGTTTCCGAATTTGGCGGCAGACCAACGTGCTTCTGGACGCTAACGCCATTTTGCATGTGGATGCGGCGCTGGAGTTGGGCAACCGAAGCGACGCAATCACCGTCGCGGCCGCGGCGTCGCAGGTGGAGACAGCTAATACTCAGCTGGGTGAGGTAACGACGGGACAGACGATCGAATCGGTTCCGCTGAACCGGCGGAGCTTTACGGACCTGCTGGGATTGCAGCCGGGAGTGGCGCCGGCCACGACCATCACAACCAGTTCGATTCAGGCGGCGGGCGCGGCGATCCTCTCGCCTTCGGGCGACCTGAATGCGGGGACGATTTCGATCAATGGGCAGCGCGAGTACGCCAACGGGTTCACGGTGAACGACGCCAACGTGGTGGAAGGGTTTACGATGGGCGCGGCGGTGATCCCCAATCTGGATTCCATCGCCGAATTCCGCATCCTGACAGCGAACTTCGATGCGGAGTACGGCAACTATAGCGGCGGTCGGATCAATGTAGTAACCAAATCGGGGACCAACCAGTTTCATGGTTCCGGGTTCGAGTTTTTGCGGAATACGGACCTGGACTCGCGCAATTTTTATTCCCCCGCCCGGGGCGTTTTTCAGCAGAACCAATTCGGCGGTTTGTTCGGAGGACCGGTTGTCCGGAACAAGGTCTTCTTTTACACGGACTACCAGGCTACCCGTCTGAATCAGGGCGTCGACACGGGACTGATTGGCGTGCCTTCGGTGGCGGACCGGGCCGGAAATTTCGCCGATTCCGCCGGCCAGTTGACGGGAACCGTGACGGGACAATACTGGGCAAACCTGCTTGCCGGCAAGCTGGGCTATAACGTGACTGCCGGAGAACCTTATTACACGCCCGGTTGCACGAGCTCCTCACAATGCGTTTTTCCCAACGCCGTGATTCCGCAAAAGGCGTGGTCGGCGCCCGCGCAAAAGCTGTTGCAATATATTCCGTCACCCAATGTGGCCGGCAACTATTTTTCGACCTCGGCTTCCGATGAAAAGCTGCGCGACGATAAGGGCGCCATGCGGGTGGACGCCAATTCAGGCATCGGCACGCTTTCAGCCTACTATTACGCCGACGATTACACTCTCAATAACCCGTATCCGGTGTCACAGGGCGGGGCGAATGTTCCAGGCTTCAATGCGCTGAACCTGGGGCGAGCGCAGCTGATCACGATTGGCGACACCAAGGTTCTTGGGCCAAGGACGGTGAACGAGATCCATCTCTCCTTTGTCCGCGATGCGAACCAGGTGGGCACGCCGCAGGGCACGGTAGGGACGAACCTGGTATCGCAAGGCTTCACCACGGCTTCCGGAGCACCGAGCATTTTGCCGCAGCGGCCGTCGATTGTGGGCGTGGAGAATGTGAACTTCAGCGACTTCACCATCGGATCAACCGTCACCGGGCTGATCCAGAAGGACAATACGATTGAGCTGCGCGATAACTTCTCCCGCCTGGCGGGGGCGCACACACTGAAGGCCGGCGGCCAACTGATGCTGAGCCAGGTGAACCTGGCGCCGGACGTGCAGTCGAATGGGACCTTCGATTTCTTCGGCTCGGAAACCGGGATCGATTTCGCGGATTTTCTGATTGGGATTCCAAGTTTTTATAAGCAGGGAGACGCGCAGCCGGCTTACACGCGGAACCGGTACGGCGCGGCATACGTGCAGGACAGTTGGCGCCTGAAGCCGCATCTGACGTTGAATTACGGCATCCGGTGGGACGTGATTATGCCGTGGTACGAGAAGTACAACCAGATTCAGACGCTGGTCGCGGGCGAACAATCGGTGGTGTATCCGGGGGCGCCGGCGGGGCTGGTGTTTCCGGGAGATCCGGGGATTGCGCATGGCCTTGCGCCCGTGCGTTGGAACAATTTCTCGCCGCGGCTGGGGCTGGCGTGGTCGCCGCATGGCGAGAGCGGGCTGGCCAGGTGGCTGTTCGGCGATGCCGGCCAAAGCAGCATCCGGCTGGGGTTCGGCCGGTTCTTCTCGGCGGTGGAAGGCGTTTCGGTAGGCGTGATGGTGGGCGATGCGCCGTACGGCAGCACTTATAGCAGCCCGGCGCCGCCGTTGTTCCAGAATCCCTTCGTGACGGCATCGACCGGCTTCAATAACGGCCAGCGATTCCCGCTGCAGTATCCGGCGCTCAACGCGTCGGCCGGCAATCCCAACTCGACAGTGAACTGGGCGAACTTCCTGCCAATTTCGGGTCTGCCGGGATATTACCCGGGCAACGTGAGCCCCTACTCGGAGCAGTACATTTTGTCGTTGCAGCGGCAACTGGGCAAGCACACGGTGATGACGGCCAGCTATGTGGGCAGCGAGTCGCACCACCTGGTCACGCTGCTCGAGGCCAATCCGGGAATTCCTGCTCTGTGCTTGAGCGTCAGCGAATTGAGCCAGGTTGCGGCGGGAACGCCGACCTGCGGGCCGTTTGGCGAATCGAACGTCTATACGACGGCGGCCGGCAAGAGCATCAACGGGACGCGCGCGCCGTTCGGTTCCAACTTCGGCAGCGTGGACTGGATCCTGACGAACGGAAACTCCAACTACAATGCGCTGGAGTTCAGCGTGCGGCATACTTCGCGCAGGCTGGAACTGCAGGTGGGCTACACGTATGGAAAGTCGCTGGACAACTCGTCGAGTATCGCGGAACAATTGAACCCGCTCAACTACGGCGCTACCTATGCGCCATCCGCCTTCGACCTGAAGCATAACTTCGTGGCGAGTTACCGGTATGAGATTCCGTTCGAACGGATGTTCGGACACAACCGTGTGGCGGAAGGCTGGGTGATTTCGGGAATTACGCGCTTCGGCACGGGCTTCCCGGTGACGTTCACGAATGCCAGCGATAACTCCCTGTTGGGGACGCAGCCGGATGGAGTGAACGGGTATGGAGTGGATCTGCCGGATGTGCGACAGGGTCCGCTGGAACTGAACCACAATCCGCGGAACCAGCAGCCTTACTTCAACACGGACCTGTACAGTTTGCAGCCGCTGGGGCAGCCGGGGTCGTCGGCGCGCCGGCTGTTTTACGGGCCGGGAATTCAGAACTTCGACGCGTCACTGGCGAAGGCCATCCGGCTGACGGAAACGAAGAGCGTGCAATTCCGAGTGGAGGCGTTCAACGTGTTCAACCACGCGCAATTCTTCGGGCCGGCGACGGTGAACGGCGAGATTACCAGCTCGGCCTTCGGGCAGGTGGTGGGAGCGGCTGCGCCGAGGCTGGTGCAGGTGGGCCTGAAGTTGGCGTTCTAGTATCGTGACCGCTTGATCTGTTGCCATCTGGAACCCCTGTCGAAAGAGGAAATCCCATTCGGAGCCGCGACCGTAAGGGAGCGTTCGCGACACCGTGAAGCACTAATTCAAGCGGTCAAAGTACTGGTGTCGTGACCGCTTGATTTGTCGCCATCTGGAACCACCACCAAAGGCGCAAATCCCCTGGCAAAGACGCGACCGTAAGGGAGCGTTGGCGACCAGCCGAAGCACTAAATCATGCGGTCACGGCACTCTAGGCGCACGCCATGGAGCGCCTGGGTGAATTGCGGGTCAAGTTCTTAGACGAGGCCAGCCCCTTTGGCTGTTTGAAATGATTTCAAATTATTTTCTTGACATTCGCGCTGGGGGGGGGATACTCAGGCTTACCGATACCAACAGACATAAGAGTCCTAATCTACGAGTAAGGACATCGCACCACGCTTCGGCCATTTCATTCGGCCGCTGATTCGCTAGACAAAGGCGCCGCCTTTATGTGCGCCACTGTCTCAGGCAACCATTATGAAGAGATCGGCCCTTATACCCGTACTTTGTCTGTTTCCCGCCGTGCTCTCCGCACAGGCGCCTACAGCTACCACTCTCTACACCAAGCCGTCCGCCGCCGACACTTTCATAGCGGCCAATGCCGGCGTCAGCTTTGTCAAAGCCGATCAGAACGGTCTCACTTTCAAACGCTCCACGGGCCATTTCACATTGGTCTCCGGTGCCGGGCTCACGTATCAGCAAAACAACCAGTGGCTCCCCACCAAGTTACAGGTGGCCGCGCCAATTGACGGCAGCGGCTGGGTTCTGAATGGGACCGCCATCAACGCCACGCTCACTGGCAAGCCGAATCAGGATAAGAACCTCAGCCTCACCTCCGGCGCCGTGACATTCAACATCCACATGCCTCAGTTAGTCTATGGCGGCGCAGACACATTCACCTTTCAGGAAGGCGCCACCAACTGGCAACTCCGCGTGGCGGAAGCCAGTGTCTCTCTGCAAACCACAGTCACTACGCGTCAGGGAAAAACCGGCGGCACTCACACCTTCGGTTACACTTCACCCGCCGCCGCGCTCCAGATCGACGCCGACGGCCATCTCCATGCCGGCGGGCAAGTCCACATGACGCGAGCCATGGTGGTCGGCGCGAATAAGAAGATCTATTACATATGTACTCCCTGGTCCAGCACGGCTACAAGCCTGTCATTTAGTTGTGACGACAGTAATCTGCCCGCCGCGGCTTTTCCCTATGTGATTGACCCCACCATCACAACCGGCGCCAGTTTCAACTCGAATCCAACCGAATATTATGCCTTTGGCAACTATAATGGCGTGCCTTACGGAGGGCAATACAACGGCGATTTCGAAGACACCGCGGCATACTTCTGGTATTCCTTGCCGGCGAACGCTTACGTCACGAACGTTACGCTAAACGGTCTGAGCAGCCTGAGTTGGGACGTGCAAGCCGACCCCGGCCTAGCCGCCACCAGTTGCTCTTCGCAGGGAGGAACCGACTTCGAGACCAGCGTGGCGTCGATTTCGCTTTACTTCGGCATCAGCTTCACAAACGATAATTATGAACACGGCTGCATCGTCAGCTTTAGCGGCCAGAGCGGCATGTCGGTCAGCGTCGACTATATCGCCGCCATCACCGCGCCTTCCCTATGGGGCCCGACCGGCATAGTCACCGGAACCAGTTACCAATACTATACGGACTACGCACAGACCGGCACCGGCGGCCAGCCGCAATACCAGTTCAACTGGGGTGACGGCACCAACACCGGATGGCTTCCCGTCGGATACTACACCCAGCAGGCATCGCACACTTGGTCTTCCCCCGGAACCTACACGGTCACGTCACAAGCGCAAGACCCGACGAATCAAGTAGCGATTGCGACGTCGAACAGCCTGAGTGTTGCCGTCGCTCAGGTAGTGCCGATCACAGTCGGGGCATCGCTTCCCACCCTCAGTTACACGGTCGACGGAACCAGTTACTCATCGCCACAAACTTTCCAGTGGACGCC
>Ga0182030_10008518_pt1 | contig 21215 bp, 20 predicted proteins | sample 812S3MmetaG_FD_121299 | JGI IMG/M metagenome (GOLD analysis project Ga0182030, IMG submission 121299) | Permafrost microbial communities from Stordalen Mire, Sweden - 812S3M metaG (Illumina Assembly) | ecosystem: Environmental > Terrestrial > Soil > Wetlands > Permafrost | place: Sweden...
CGTGAGCCGGGTCGCTTAGAGCGACGCGCCCAGCTTCTCGATCGCTTCGAACGTCGAGTCGTCGAGCGTGACGTTTGCCGCCGCGAGGTTCTCCTCAAGGTGCGCCACCTTCGACGTACCCGGAATCGGGATCATCACAGGCGAGCGAGCCAGCAGCCACGCAAGTGACATCTGCGCCACGGTGACACCGTGCTCCGTCGCCAATTGGTGCAACGGTCCGCCGCTTCGAGCGAGATCGCCTGCGGCAACGGGGAACCACGGGATGAATCCGATGCCCTGCTCGTCGCAGTACTCGAGCACATCTTCGCTCTGTCGATCCGTCGCGTTGTAGCGGTTCTGGACCGTCGCGACGGGAAAGACCTGCTGGGCCGCCTTGATATCCTCCACCGAGACATTGGAAAGACCAAGCGCTTGGACCTTGCCTTCGTCGAGCAGCGCCTTCAAGAGACCGAACTGCTCGTGGCGCGGCACCGTCGGGTCGATGCGGTGCAACTGAAAGAGGTCGAGTGACTCCTGGCCGAGACGACGAAGCGACATCTCGCACTCCTGTCGCAAGTAGTCCGGTCGCCCACACGCAACCCAGACATTCGGGCCCGTGCGCAAGAGGCCGGCCTTCGTCGCGACCTTCACCTCGCGGTAAGGGTGGAGGGCCTCTCTGATCAGTTCTTCGGAGACGTACGGTCCGTAGGAGTCGGCGGTGTCGATGAAATTGACGCCGAGTTCGACCGCACGCCTCAAGACGGCGAGACACTCCGTGCGGTCCGTGGGATAGCCCCAGATGCCCGGTCCCGTAATGCGCATGGCTCCGTAGCCAAGACGATTGACCGTTTGATCCGCGAACGTGAACGTCGTGGGGTTCGACATGGCACGCCTCCTCTGCTGCTCGATGATTAGCACCGACAGCATAGGGGTGTTGCCCTGCTCTGAAGGTACCTGCCTCGACGACCGACCCGTCGAATGAAGAAGCGCCCTAGGCGAGGACCGATTCGACCGTCACATCACCACGACGGACCGCAGCACGTCGCCGCGCTCCATTCGATGAAACGCCTCTTCGACGTCGCCGAGGGCGATGGTCTCGGAGACAAATCGATCGAGGTCGAGCTGCCCCTGAAGATAGAGGTCAACGAGCATTGGGATGTCGCGTGACGGCAGGCAGTCCCCGTACCAACTGGACTTCAATTGACCGCCCCGCCCGAAGAAATCGATCATCGGCAGGTCGATGCGCATGTCGGGCATGGGCACACCAACTTGCACCAGGGTGCCGGCGAGGTCCCTCGCGTAGAACGCCTGTTCCATCACCCTGGAATTGCCGACCGCCTCGATGCAGACATCCGCACCGTACCCGTCAGTCAACGCGCGAACGGCCGCAACGACGTCCTCGCTTGAAGCGTTGACGACGTCGGTGGCTCCGAACTCACGAGCCAAGTCGAGTTTGCGCGGATCAAGGTCAACGGCGATGATGGTCGTGGCCCCGGCGAGGCGCGCACCAGCAATCGCCGCACAGCCCACACCCCCGCAACCGAACACGGCCACCGAGTCGCCGGCTCCCACTTCACCTGTGCGCATCGCCGAGCCCAGTCCGGCCATTACGCCGCAGCCCAACAGGCCCACCGCTTCCGGCCGGGCCCTCGGGTCAACTTTCGTGCACTGGCCGGCCGCCACCAGCGTCTTCTGAGCGAACGCTCCGATTCCGAGCGCCGCCGACAGTGGCGTGCCGTCGACCAACGTCATCTTCTGCGATGCGTTAGAGGTAGCAAAGCAGTACCAGGGCCGGCCGCGCCGGCAGGAACGGCACTCTCCGCACACCGCGCGCCAATTCAGCACGACAAAGTCGCCGGGCTGGACCGTCGAGACGCCGGGCCCGACCTTCTCTATGACGCCCGCGGCCTCATGTCCGAGAAGGAACGGAAACTCGTCGCTTATCCCGCCCTCGCGGTAGTGCAGGTCGGTATGGCAGACACCGCACGCCTGGATGCGTACGACGGCCTCGCCCGGACCCGGATCGGGCACCACGATTGTCACCAGCGACACCGGTTCCCCCTTGGCCATTGCCACAACTCCTTGGACCTGGGACGCCATCGTGTGCTCCTTGTCGATTTTGGCCTCATTGTACAGTGAAGTTTCTTCGTTCCGCGGGCCGCGTCATCAGCGAGAATCGATCTGCTCGCACGCCAAAAGGATCCCGATTCCCTGGAATTGACTACGGACATGAACAAGAGACTCGACGTTGCACGGCCCCCTCGACCACTCAGAAGGTCAAGCTGGTACGCGACTCAAATCAAGTCGCGCGATGACCACTGGCGCCGTGGCGATCGTGACGCCGGTCCCACTGGCGGAAGATGAACTCGGTGAGCGCCACCGAAAAGGCAGCGATGACGAACGAAGCCACGATGTCCTGGGGGTTATGGATGCGCGCGGCCACACGCGCCGCGCCAACGAGCAATGCGATCACGAGCAGGACCGCTCCGAGCGCCCTCGAGTAGATGAGGATCGTGAAGCCGAGGAACGCGGTGAGGAGCGCGTGGTCGGACGGGAAGCCGTTGTCGGGCGCGTGGGGAATGAGTGGCACGAGGTGGTGGGTCACAAAGGGGCGCGGGTCGTAGTGGAGATGGCCGGCGAGAACGGCGAGCAGGACCGCCAAGGCCCCACCGACGATAAGTCGACCGAGCAATCCGACCTTCACCGGTGTCGTCGCCCGAAGCCAGTACGCACCAACGAGCGCCAGGCTGAGCAGGAAGAAGTACTTGGCCACGAAGATGATCAGGGAATTCATCAGGGGATTCTACGTCCCACTCGCGAATCCTCGGGTCTTGAAGGTCATCCGACGTTCACCGATCCTCGAAGAAAGTGGCTTCAACCTGGCTACGAAAGGATCGCTCACGGGCTCCATTCTCATGTCGTCACGCGCTCCGGGTCTCGATTTCGCGCCACGACCAACTCTCCGCCATCACATCACCGATGATCAAGACCGTGCACCACGACCTGCTCGCTTCGCAACAACCCTGGGTGAAAGTAGAGTCCAACCCCATGGGAGACGCCAACCAATCGACACTCGAGGTGACGGAGCTACGAGTCGTGCGCGGAGGCAACGATATCTTGAAGTCCATCTCGTTTCGCGCGTCTTCCGGCGAGCTCATCGGTTTGCTCGGGCCGAGCGGCAGCGGCAAGAGCACCCTCATCCGCTCGCTGCTCGGCGTCCAAGCGATCACTGGCGGATCGGCACGGATACTCAACTCCGACGCCGGCTCACCGGCGCTGCGCGGGCGCATTGGCTACATGGCACAGGGTTCGGCCGTCTATCTCGACCTCAGCGTGCGCGAGAACTTGCGCTACTTCGCGGGGGTGCTGCTTCAGGGCCCTACGGAGGTCGCTCGCGTTCTGGACGTCGTCGCGCTGACGCCCCTGGCTGATCGCCTCGTGTCGTCGCTGTCCGGCGGCGAACAGGCGCGCGTCTCACTCGGCGTTTCCCTGTTGGGTTCACCTCAAGTACTGATCTTGGACGAACCAACCGTGGGCCTGGACCCGATACTGCGCAGAGACCTCTGGCGCACATTCGACGACCTCGCCGGGGCGGGCGCCACCGTCATCGTGTCGAGCCACGTGATGGATGAGGCAGCCCGCTGCGCCAGGCTGCTGTTGTTGCGAGACGGAATGCTGCTGTTCGATGACACGCCGACGTCACTGCTGGCGACCGGCGCGACCTCCAACTATGACGAGGCATTCGAGCGTCTGATCGAGGGCGACCAATGAGCCTACGACGGACACTGCTCACCACTCGGCGCATCCTCGAGCAGTTGCGCCACGATCCGCGTACCATCGCCCTGATGCTGCTCGTCCCGACGGCGCTGGTTGGCCTGCTCGCGTGGACGCTCACCGATGAACCCGGGGCCTTCGACTCCATCGGTCCAAAGCTGCTGGGTGTCTTTCCTCTTGTCGTCATGTTTCTCGTGACGTCCGTCATCACGTTGCGAGAGCGTTCCGGAGGAACCCTCGAGCGCCTCTTCACGATGCCCCTCACCAAAGCGGATTTTGTCGGGGGATACGCGATCGCCTTCGGGTCCCTCGCGATCGTCCAGAGCTTTCTCGTCTCGGTCCTCTCCTACACCTGGTACGGACTGGCCCACCAGGGCGTGCCGTGGCGCATCAGCGTCGTGGCGCTCTGCGCCGGCCTGCTCGGCACCACGTTCGGACTCGCGCTCAGCGCCGTGGCCCACACGGAGTTTCAAGCCGTACAGTTCATGCCGGCCTTCATCCTGCCCCAGCTCCTGCTCTGCGGTCTGTTCATTCCCGTCAGCCGACTCCCCACCGTGCTTCGCGCTATCGCCGACGTGCTGCCGATGACGGCCGCGGTGCACGCCATCTCCCCGCTGCAGACGAACCCGTACTACCTTGGCCAGTTCGCCATCATGCTCGCGTACATACTCGTCGCGCTCGTCGTCGGAGCGGCCACCCTTCGCCGATCGGTCAAGTAGGTGCATCGCCCCGTGGAACGGGCAGTGGCAGAGATCGCCCGACCAGACGTCGAGGTATTCAGAAGCGATGACGCTGTTGAATCGCCCTTGGTTGGTATCAGTCAAAACTGAAGCGCGAGGTCGCACACCTCGGCCTTCAGGGTGGTCCAATCAGCCAAGAATGACCAACTGCACTGCCCGGATCTTCCCTCGTCGCAATGACACCCACAGCGAAGTCTCCTGGCCCAGAGCCCCTCGTTGAGTCAGCGACGCAGCTGCTTCGTCCTTCTACTCGGTCGTGTCAACGATCATTACCGAGCAGTTCGCCCCGTGCGCGACCGAGTTCGGCACGCTGCCCAGGACCCGGCGAGCACCCTTCATTCCCTTGTTCCCCACGACGAGGAGGTCGGCGTGCAACTCATCGGCCTTCTCAATCAGCACGTCGGCCGGTGCGCCTTTCGCCGTATGCAGGAATGTCGAGACTCCCTGATTATCGGACTCCGCTGGAGCGCCGTCGGCGTCCGAGGCGGACCCGTTGGCTGTGACAATGTGCAGTGTGCCGCCCGACATCCGTGCCATCTCGGTGGCGACCTCCACCGCACGACGGGCCGTCACTGAATTGTCGGATCCGACCACGACGACCTCGTACATGTCAGCCCTCTTCGAGCCTGTCGGGGCAAAGAAACCACAACCATGAGGTGGTCAGGTGACCACGTCATTGATTGTAGCGACGCGCAACCGCGTTTCCACTGGCTGGCGACGTGAACCGTGCTCCGGCGCCCACCCCGAGGAGCGAGCACCGACAGTCCCGTCACCGCGAGCGCCAGGACGGTGAGACACGAATCGCCTAATGTCTCATAGCGGTCTGCGTTGAAGCGCCGGTCGGGCGACCAACTCAAGAGGGGCACGAGCGAGGAATGGTCGACACACCGGCACGAGCAACGTACGCCAAGAAGGTTGTCACGACGGGGAGGATCGAGTTCATGGGAAAGGTGACGACGTGTCTACGATCCCGCGTGCCGTGACCACCTCCCCGATCCTCGAGGCCCACGAGCTCGTCAAGTCGTTCGGCGACCTGACAGCGGTCAAGGGAGTCAGCTTCGCCATCGAGCGTGGCGAGAGCTTCGGCTTCCTCGGCCCCAACGGTGCGGGCAAGACCAGTACCATGCGAATGATCTCGGCTGTCTCCCAGCCGAGTTCGGGCTCCCTCTCGATCCTGGGCCTCGACCCGCGTACGCACGGCCCCGAGATCCGTGGCCGCCTCGGCGTGGTGCCCCAGGAGGACACGCTCGAGCTGGAGCTTTCCGTTCGACTGAACCTGGAGATGTTCGGCCGCTACTTCGATATCCCCCGCGAGGTACTTCGCGAGCGCGCGTCGGAACTCTTGGAGTTCACGCAGCTCTCCGAGCGCGCGAACGACAAGGTTGACAACTTGTCCGGTGGCATGAAGCGCCGCCTGACGATTGCGAGGGCTCTGATCAACCGACCGGAGATCCTGATTCTCGACGAGCCCACGACCGGGCTCGACCCCCAGGCGCGACACCTGCTCTGGGAACGGCTCTACCGACTGAAGCGCGAGGGCGTCACGCTGATCATCACCACCCACTACATGGACGAGGCCGAGCAGTTGTGCGATCGACTCGTCGTGATGGATCATGGCTCCATCGTGGCGCAGGGTCCACCGCGTGAACTCATCGCTCGCCACTCCACCCGCGAAGTCGTGGAGCTGCGCTTCGGAACCGACTCCCACGATGAGCTCCGCGACCGACTCACGCCCTTCGCGCAACGAATCGAAACCCTGCCGGACCGCATCCTGCTCTACGTCGACGAGGGTGACGACACCCTGAGAGAGCTGCACGCGGCGGGCATCACGCCCACGAGCGCGCTGGTTCGGCGCAGTTCGCTCGAGGACGTCTTCCTGAGCCTTACCGGGCGGACCTTGGTCGACTGACGATGTCCAACGCACTCGACACCCCGCTCGGCAGGCCCCGCTGGCAGCGAAGCTGGTGGTACCACGCGAAGTACTACGCGCAAACGTGGCGCGGGTCCGTGGCGAGCACCGTGCTCTTTCCCATCTTCTACCTCTCCGCGCTCGGCGTCGGGGTGGGTCACCTCGTCAGCGCCCACACGGGCCTGGTCCAGGGCCAAACGTACTTGCACTTCATCGCCCCGAGCCTGCTCGCGACGACCGCGATGCAGCTGGGCGAGGGCGAATCCCTCTGGCCGGTCCTGGCCGCGGTCAAGTGGATCCGCTCCTACCACGCCGCTGCGGCCACCCCGCTCGAGCCCGAGGACATCCTGGTGGGCAAGCTGGCGTGGGTCGTCACTCGGGCCTTCGTCACCGGAATCGTCTACACGGTAGTGATCGGTGCCTTCGGCGCCCTGCAGTCGTGGTGGTGCCTGACGCTGCCCTTCATCGGGGGGCTCATCGCCCTGGCCTTTTCCGCCCCCCTGGTGGCCTTCGCCGCCCGGGCGCAGTCCGACGGTTCCTTCACCACGATCTACCGCTTCGGCTTCGTGCCGATGTTCCTCTTCTCGGCGACGTTCTACCCGGTCTCGGCGTACCCCGGGTACCTACGGCCGCTGGTGCAGTTCGTGCCGCTCTACCACGGCGTCGCCCTCGCTCGCGCGGCCGCCTTCGGCGAGGGATCGTGGGGAGCCATTGCCCTGCACCTCACGTTCCTCGTCGTGATGGCGATCGCCGGCGTCGTGTGGGGTCGCCGAACGATGCGACGAAGGCTGGTGGACTGATGTTGGCTCGCAGCATTCCTCGATTCGGCTCACGCCGATCGCTGCACGTCTTCGAGCGCAACTTCATGGTCTACCGCTCCCAGTGGCTCATGCTGGTCTCGGGCTTCTTCGAACCGCTCTTCTACCTGCTCAGCATCGGGATCGGCCTCAACCACCTGGTCGGCAACATCTCCGACGGCGGCCGGGTCATCAGCTACGCGACCTTCGTCGCCCCGGGGATGCTGGCGACGTCGGCGATGAACGGTGCCGTGATCGATTCGGTCTTCAACACCTTCTTCCGCCTCAAGATCTCCCACGCCTACGAGGCCGTACTCTCCACGCCGCTCGACGTCACCGACGTCGCTCTCGGCGAGGTCTGGTGGGCTCTGGCGCGCGCCGCCATCTACGCAGCGTCCTTTATCGTGTGCATGCTCCTGCTCGGCGACGCCGGCAGCGTCTGGGTGGTGCTGTGCTGGCCGGCGGCCATCCTCACCAGCCTCGCCTTCAGCTGCGTGGGGCTCGCCGCCTGCACGTACATTCGTTCCTGGCAGGACTTCGACCAGGTTTCTCTGGTGCAGTTGCCTCTGTTCCTCTTCTCGGCGACGTTCTTCCCGATCTCGCTCTACCCCCGGTGGCTCGGCTCCATCGTCTCCTTCTCCCCGCTCTACCAGTCCGCGTCGTTGCTGCGGGGCCTCGCTCTCGGACAGTTCCAGTGGATCATGATCATGAGGGCGGGCTACCTGTTGGCTCTCGCGCTCGCCGGGCTCACCCTCGCCGTTCGCCGGTTCCGGCGCATCCTCGTTCCCTAACGGGCCCTCGTCACGCCTAAGGCAGGTAGCCCCTCCTCACGAGGAAGTGGTCCAGCGTGATGACAAAGGCACGCCCACTCGGCTCCCGGTCGCCCAGGCCGTCATTGAGATGCCCGGCCGCAGCCTGCGCGACCAGGAAACGATGAACCAGACGACCGTGGCCGAGCAGGTCCTCGTCCGCGGCCCAGGCGGCGACGAGCCCGACGCTGTCGCTGAAGTGCTGAGTGGCCTCGCCCCGAAAGGCGAGCATCCACTTTCGTGCGTCATCCGCGACGAGGCCTCGATAGTGTCGCGTCACGTCGTTGAAACGATGGTTCGCGAAGGCCACCACCTCGATCGGCAGCCCCGAGGCAGCAAAGTCGGTGAATCGGTACGCGAAGGTGTCGTCCGCGCTCACGAACTCATAGCGGCCGTTACGTGCGAGGTCGACCAGCGGAGCCGACGGATCACCGAAGTCATGCTCGAACTCGAGATACGTCCTGGTCTTTACGTCGTACTCGTAGACCCGCTCGATCGTGCAGCAGTGGGCCCCGCCGCTGAAGAGATCAAGCACGACGTCACGTCGGTTTCGCCGACCGAGGTTGACAACGTGCACCACCGGACGTCCCGACACGAGGAAATCCGGCGAACACATGGACCCGCAGAAGCGCGCGACGACGGGTGCGTCGTAGCGGATCACGCCGTCGACGCGAATGACGAGATGAAGGTCCCGCGAGCTGGCCGCGGACCCGGAATAGCTGAACGTCGCGACCACGTGGTGCGACGACGCGCTCTGGGTAGCGGCGCCCGCCGGCGGGAACTGGCAGCCAACGATTGCGGCGGCGACCAACAAGACACTGAGCACGTTGCGGCGAATCGACACGAGCCTTTCTACACCCGCGCGGCTCGTCGATCACGACAGCGCCCGCGAACCGTCCTACGCTCGCACCGTGAGCGAAAACTCCCGACCTCGACTCGTGTGGCCGACGACGTCGGTGCGAGACTCGTACCTCGAGGGCGAACGCGTCGACGTCCTGGCGGGATCGACGAGCGCAACGCGGCTCGACCTCGCCGCCAGTGACTTCGACGCCTACGTTGATCAGCAGCGAGGCGTGCAGTTCGGATGGGGAGTACCGATCACCCGCTTTTGGTACGTCGAGGGAACCACCTATATCGGAACCCTCGTCATCCGTCACCGGCTGCCGCCCGAACTCGCACGAGTCGGAGGACACGTGGGATACCACGTGGTCGCGCCCTGCGGCGCCAGGGCCACGCAACGCGGATGCTCGCTCAGGGCATCACCGAGTGCGGTCGGATCGGGCTGGAACGAGTGCTGCTGACGTGCGCGCCCGGTAACGACGCGTCGAAACGGGTCATCATCGCGAACGGTGGCGTTCACGATGGGAACGCCGACGGTGAAGAGCGCTACTGGATCACGATTTCGAACGCGGCAGCGGGCCCGGGTCGACCTGACGGCCAACGACGACGTCGCCCGTCTCGCGGGTGAACGATGTGGCGCCGCATTCGAACGGGCCATACTGGTAACCACGTGAACGTTGAACGGTCCACCGGAACGGGGAAAGACCATGCCATCAGATTTCAACAGTGTTAGCTGCATCACCCTCTTCGTAGACGACCTGGCTCGCTCCAAGACCTTCTACCAGGACGTGTTCGGGCTGCCCATCGTGTACGAGGACGAGAATTCGGCGGTGTTCAATTTCGACCAGTTCAGCATCAATCTGCTCACCAGCTCCGCCGCACACGAACTCATCGAACCCGCCACCGTCGCCGGTCCGGAGTCGGGGGCACGATTCCAGTTCACCATCACGGTCGACGACGTCGACGCGATGTGCACCGTGCTTGGCGAACGCGGCGTGGCGCTGCTCAACGGGCCCATCGACCGGCCCTGGGGGATCCGCACCGCGAGCTTCATGGATCCCGGCGGCCATATCTGGGAGATCGCGCAGTAGCGTTGCAGCGGCGAATCGACCTCGTCCGATGTTGGTGAGTGGCGTCATCGACGACACAACGCTCACCGATGGACGTGGCGAGAGCGACGTCCACGACAACGACGGGCACGCCGCGTCGTTGCGACGCGCGGCGCAGGCGCAGTCGCAGCCCTGGCGCGGCGCAGTCGCAGTCGCAGCCCTGGCGCGGCGCCGATATAGTCTCTTGGAGTTGCGGGTGCTCCCGACAGTCCCGGCGCGACATTGATCACCATCACATGGAGGAATCTCTATGTTCGACAGGGTCCTAGTCGGAGCCGACAACTCGCCCACCGCGAAGCGGGCGATCGAGGAGGCCGCCCGGTTCACACTCATGTCCGGGGGAACCCTTCATCTGGTAACTACGTTCACCGCCACACAGGTCAGTGATTCGTCCCTGCCCGCCGAGTACAGCCACGCCACCAACGAAGGCGAGGCCGAGGCGAACCTTCAGGTCCTCTCCTTCATCGCGAAGAATCTCGGCGTGAAACCGGTCCTGCACCTCGCCAAAGGCGATCCGGCGGACGTCATCATCGAGACGGCTGACAAGATCAAGGCCGATCTGATCGTCGTGGGAAACCGTGGCATGAAGGGCGCACGTCGCGCCCTGGGCAGCGTCCCGAACACGGTGGCGCACGGCGCCAACTGCTCGGTCGCGATCATTGACACCACCGAATAGACGCCTCGCCAGTCGGAGGAGGGGGCTTGCCGTGCGCTGGTCCGCTCGAGGAACCGATGCAGCCTGGCGTTCGCTCGCCGCCTCGCGTCAAACCCGTTCGTTCACCACAGCGCCTCGCGCGCGTCGGCGGACGCGAAGGGTACCATCGATCCGTGCCGCCCACGCCGACGAGCGCCTTGCGCAGTGACTCCCTGTCCGCGCGCGAGGGCGACCCGGATCGCCCTCTTCGCGCAGGGTCTTCGCGGAGCGCGGCCCGGTGGCGGACCCAAGGCGCTCGTGCGTCATCTTCGAGGCGTGCAGATCGACACGATCTCGGTGCTGGCGCGATCGCACGAGCTCGTCGCGTACGCCCGTCTCGGGGCAGTTCCCAAGAAGAAGATCGAGGCCGCCTACTGGGGGCCGCAGAGCGAGACCTTCGAATACTGGTCGCACGCCGCGTGCGTGTTGCCCTTGGAGCTGTGGCCCGCGTTCGCGGCGCAGCGACGAGCGCGGGCGACACGCGGCTTTCGCTGGCGCCAGCTCCAGGACCATCGTCGCAGCTGCGCCGAGGTGGAGCGGGAGCTTCGCGAGCGCGGGCCGTTGACGGCGCGAGAGCTCGGGGGCGCGAAGAAGGGCGGCGAGTGGTGGGACTGGTCCGAAGTCAAGATCGCGGCCGAGTGGCTGCTCGACATCGGCACGATCGCCAGCCGCGAACGACGTGGCTTCGAACGCGTCTACGACCTCACGGAGAGGGCGATCGCGCCCGCGCTGCGAGAAGAGGAGCTCGACGACGAGAGCTGCGCGTTGCGACTCGTCGAGTCCGCGGGTCGGGCCATGGGCGTGGCGACGGCCAGCGATCTCGCCGCCTATCACGGCATGCGCTCTCGGACAGTTCGTGACATCGTGGACGCCACGTCGCTGCGAGCGATCCGAGTCGAGGGATGGCGCGACGTCGCCTACCTGTCGCGGGACGCGGAGGCGGGCCTGCGGCCCGGACTACGCGGTCGAACGGTCCTGCTGTCGCCCTTCGACTCACTGCTCTGGGACCGGGCCAGGCTGGAGCGGCTCTTCGGTCTCGCGTACCGCCTCGAGGCGTACGTGCCCGCCGCGCGACGAGTCGTCGGATACTTCGCCATGCCGATTCTCAGCGGCGAGCGGCTCATCGCTCTCGTCGATCCCAAGCGCGACGGCACCGCGCTTCACGCACGACACGTCGTGGTCTACGACGCCCACGCCCTCGAGCGGATCGCCACGGCGTTGCGCGAAGCGGCGACCTGGGTGCGCTGCGAACACGTCGTCATCGAAAGGGTGACGCCCGACTCGTCACGGGACGCCCTGGTGAGGGCCCTGGCCGACTAGGTCGTCAACCGAGTCGATGTGCCGAGAAGAAGGACCACATCAGCGCATTCGCGTCAACAGCATTGGACTGGGGACCGAGGAGGTCGGTGATCGAGGACGGAAGCGTGGGGCCACCGGGCCACTCGTGTCCCTCGCCGATTACCTCGTACAACTCGACTTGGGCCCCGTTGGCGCAGTGCGAATAGGTGTGCAGAACCACGTCGGTCGACGTCGACGTCGTAACCGACGTCGAGCAGTGATCCTGTGCGGCCCAGTCCTTGGCCGCGGTCGTCACCGAATACGTCCAGTACGCCTCGCCGTGGCCCGCGAAGGGGTCAACGTGGTCGGCCGAGCCGTGGAAGCTGATGACCGGCACCGCGCGCTTCGCGGGGCACGGCGAGGGATGACGTAATCCGCTGACGGGGGCGACTGCTGCGAATATCGTCGAATCGTCGCAGGCCAGCTGGCTGACCATTCGCGCGCCGCCCGAGAATCCGGTGGCGTAGACCGCCGTGGGGTTGACGCAGTACTTGTGCTCCAGCACGCCCACTAACGACGTGAGGAACTTGACGTCGTTGGCGGAGCCCTTCGGTATCGTGCGGCCGCCAATAAGGGGCTGATCCGGCACGTTCCAATCGAAACCGGTGCCGTCGGAAATGAGACCTTGAGGGTACGCCACGATGAAATCATTCTCGTCGGCGCTGGCGTCCATGTCGCTGAAGCCATCCTGCAGCGCTGCCCTACTGCCGCTGCCGTGAAGGTTCAACACCAGCGGCAACTTCGCCGAGTTGGTAGAGCCAAGAGGCACGTGCACGATGACGGTGCGCGTGAATCCGTTGACGTCGAGCTGGAGGATCGCCGTTCCCGGCGAGACCGTGCCGCACCCCGAGACGACGGCCCTGGCGCGTGTCGCCGCGATGGCGGGACTAGCGCCACCAGCGTTCATCAGACTCGCGCAGACGACCGCGAGCGCCCCCAGGACGATCGGTCCGGCGACACGTGACCACCTTCTCGCCTTCGCTGCGCCCTGGAACAACGTTGACCCCATCCCCACATCTCTTCGATTGTTCGCAACAGTGTCGCATAAATCAACACATTATGCAACCTAGTTGCGCAACGACTACGCTGGTTGAATGCCCGACTCATCAAATCTCTTCGGGGATTTGCTCGCTCTCGCGCGCCGTAGTTGGGTCCAAGAAATGGCCGCACGTCTCAAGCGACTCGGATTCGATGACTATCGCCGCAGCGACGCGATAGTGCTGCGATGGCTACGTCGCGGCCAGACGCCGCTCGGCGAGCTCACGGGCACGCTCGGTGTCACCCGACAGGCGTCTCGAAAGGCCGTTGATGGCCTCATCTCGCGTGGCTACGCTCGTGTCGCGCGCGATTCGCACGATGCTCGTCGACGCAACGTCGAGCTGACGGCTGCAGGAGCGCACTACGCCCAGGCGGTGGTCGAGACCGTAGGTGCCCTCAACGCGGAGTTCGAGCGCCACACCGATCCCGACGATCTGGCCGTCGTGAAATCGGTCCTGCGCGCCGTGTCTACGCTCTATGGGAATGAATAGGCGCGTTGCCCCTGTCTGACGATTCCAACGACGACGACTCGAGCACCCGGGTGCGACAGGTCCTGGCCTCATTGGGCGCGACGGACCTCGATCATCTTGACGTTCGTGAAGGCCTGAACCTCGGAAGGGTCAGCATCGTCCACGGTGACCACGCGCAGGTCATCTGGTGCGCCGCCGACGGCCACGAGAAGGTGTCGACCTGCCAGTACGCGACCAATCTGAACCTGCGCCCGGTTGCGGGCGACTGGGTCTCGCTCCGCGACACGTACATCGTCGAGGTCCTGGAACGACGCAACTCCCTGCGTCGCCCCGACGCCAACCTGCGCGACGTCCAGGTCCTGGCGGCGAATCTAGACCTGGTGCTGCTGGTCGTACCCATCGACCGCGGGCTCAACGTGCGCATGCTCGAACGTTTCGCGGTGATGGCCTTTGATAGCGGCGCGCGACCGCTGGTGGTTCTCTCGAAGGCCGATGAGACGAGCGACGCCGTCGCGCTCGAGAGCCAGACGGAACTCACCGTCCCCGGGGTCGAGGTGCTAACGACGAGCTCGCGCAGCGGCGAAGGGATCGAGCGTCTGCGCCAGCTGCTGCACGAGGGCGTCACCGCGGTGATGCTCGGCGCGTCGGGGGCCGGCAAGACCTCGCTGCTCAACACCCTCGAGGGAAGCAACGAGACGACGCTGAGCGTGGGTTCAAGCGGAGAAGGCCGTCACGCCACCACCACGCGCAAGCTCTACCGCCTCTCCTCGGGGGGCGTGCTCCTCGACATCCCCGGAATCCGACTGGTCGACCTGATGAGCAGTCCGGAAGGAGTCGAGGAGACCTTCAGCGACGTGAGCGCGATCGCTGTGCGCTGTCGATTCAGGGATTGCCGCCACGACGGCGACGAGGGCTGCGCCGTGCAGGCGGCGGTGGGCTCCGGTGAACTACTCGCGAGCCGACTCGAGAACTGGCGACTGATCCAGGCCGAAATGATTGAGCAGTCGCGCCGCCGTGATCCGGTGACCCAAGCCGCAAAACGGCGCCGACGTAAGTAGGCCTCCCGCCGACGAGGGCCGAGATCCTCCGGGCCGGCACGGTCGCCAACTACCTGCGTTCGATCAGGTCCATGTAGTCGTCGCGCCATAGGTCGAAGTACTCCTCCGGCAGCAGCACGGCGTGGGTCGGGTCCAGTGCCTCCACGAAGGGGCGCTCGTGGCTGACCGCCACAATCGTGCCCTTCCACTGGTGCATCATCACGCCCAGCGCCTCGACACTGGCGGGATCCAGATTGTTGGTTGGCTCGTCCAACAACAGAAGATTGGCGTCGGAGGCCGCCAGGATCGCGATGGCCAGCTTTGCCCGTTCGCCCCCGGAGAGGGTCGAGGGCATCTGGTGCGCGGCGGAACCCTTGAGGCCGAAGGCGCCGAGCAGCGCGCGACGCTGCACTTCGGTCACGACGGTCGCGTTATCGAGATGGCTCAGCACGCTCTTGGAGAAGTCCAGCTGCTCGTGCTCCTGCGCGAAGTACCCGACCGTGACGTTGGCGCCGAACTTCACGACGCCGGTCTGCGCCTTCTGGGTTCCCGCGAGGCATCGCAGCAGCGACGATTTCCCGGCACCATTCTTGCCGACGATGAGGATTCGATCCCCGCGCCGGGTGATGAAGTTCACGTCGCGCAGCACCTCGACCGATCCGTAACGCACGGCCACGTGCTCCACCGTCATCGGCACGTCGCCGCTACGCGGAGGGTGAGGCAACTTGAAGACGACCTTTCGCTCCTTCTTGGTCACCTCGACGTGACTCTCCCGGAGCTTCTCCACCTTGCGGTCGAGCACCTTGGCGAGGCGCGCTCGCTTCTCGGTCTGGCCCCGCATGCTGTCGGCGAGCGTCTTCATGCGAGCTATCTGCTCGTCCTGGTGGGCGCCGAGCTTCTCCTCGCCGAGGCGCCGGGCCTCCTCCTGCTGGAGGAACTTGGTGTAGTTGCCCTTGTACTCACGCAGCTGACCGTCGCGCAGGGCGAGCACCCGGTCGATCGACTTGTCGAGCAGGGGCAGGTCGTGGCTGATCACGAGGACCGTTCCGCGGAACTGCTCCAACTCCTCGAAGAGCCAGCCCTTGGCCGCCTTGTCGAGATGGTTCGTCGGTTCGTCGAGCACCATGGTCTCGGGCTGTTCGTACAGCACGCGCATGAGGTCGACCCTTCGGCGCTGCCCGCCCGACAACGAGTCCAGGTCCTCGAGCAGAAGCTGCTCGGGCAGACCGAGCCCGTCCGCCAACCGCGCGACTTCGGACTCCGCCTCGTAGCCGCCTCGCTCCCGGAATGTCTCTTCGAGGCTGGTGAAGCGCTCGATCGTCTCCTGCGTGGGTTGCGCGGCCAACGCGTGACGTGCGTGCTGCATATCGGCATCGAGTTGATCGAGGCCCCTCGCGGAGAGCACGTGCGACAGCCCAATCGGTTCAACACCCAACCCCCCCACGACCGGCTCCTGCGGCAGATGACTGAGGGTGCCCTGATGCTGCACCGTTCCGGTGATGCGCAGGTGCTCCGGCGTTTGGCCGAGCAGCACCGACAACAGGGTCGACTTGCCCGCACCGTTTCGGCCCACGAGACCCACCTTCTCCCCGTTGCCGACCGTGAACGACACGGGGCTGAGGATGCGGCGTGCGCCAATCTCTATACCCAAATCCCGGACTATCAGCATTTAGAGCCTCAGGGACTCGGTGGTGACTGTCAGCTCCCGCGTGCACCGCGACGATGCCGCAGTGAGCAAAGCACGAAACGTCGCGTCGAACGCGACGCCACGACCAGGGTGATTACCTCGGTCGTTCGACGTCGGTCCCTCCGCTCGACGTGGCGGGGTCACGCCGGGGTGAGGAGTCATGCCAACCATGATACGGCACCCCAGTGGCGCCGACGTCGCGACCGTGAACGCCACGCCCGTGACGGGACCAGGTCGAGCGACGTTTGGAGTCGACTCCACGCTGTGGCACGATTGTCTCGTGAGCGACACCTTCGAAATAGACGTATGGAGCGACGTCGTCTGCCCCTTTTGCTACCTGGGCACCAGGCAACTCGCGATCGCCCTGGGAGATTTCGAACACCGCGATGACGTGGTCGTTCGTCACCGGGCCTTCGAGCTCGACCCGGGCGCCGCGCTCGAGTACGACCAAACACTCGACGAACTGCTCGCCTCGAAGTACGCCATGCCACTCGAACGCGCACGCGCGCTGAACGAGAGAATGCAGGACGAGGCGGCGGCGTTAGGCATGACGTGGTCCATGCGAAGCGCGCGGCCAACGAACACCTTCGACGCTCATCGGGTCATCGCGCTCGCGTCAACCCAAGGGCTCGACGATGAGATGAGTCAACGGCTCTTCCGCGCCTACTTCAGCGAGGGCCAGCTCCTGAGCGACCGGGCCACGCTGAGCGCACTGGCCGGAGAGGTTGGCGTGAACCGCGTCGACGAACTCTGGCGCGGTGATGAATTCTCGAACGACGTCCGCGCCGATGAAACCCAGGCCCGGGATCTGGGCATCACGGGAGTACCGACGCTGCTGCTCGATGGCAAGTTCATGGTCGTCGGGGCCCAGGGTCCGGCCAAGATCCACGACGCCCTCGAAAGGGCGTGGGGTCGTCGTTAGTTCAGTCGTCGGTCTCGGCCGGCACGACCGCTGCCGTGGCCACGCTGTGACCCTCGTCGAGGTTCATCACCCGCACGCCCGTCGCGTCACGGCCCTGCGACGACACCTCGCGCACCGGTGTACGGATCAGGACTCCCCCGCTCGACGCCAGGAGCAGCTCGTCTCCCAGTTCGGCCATGAATGCGGCGACGACGAATCCGCGCGCTGCGGTGAGCTTGATCGCCCGCACGCCCAGCCCGCCGCGTCCTTGACGATTGAAACGCTCGGTCTTCACTCGCTTGCCGAAGCCGGTGTCGGTCACGACGAAGAGATCCGCCCCGTCACGCACGACGTCCAGTGAGATCGCCTTGTCGTCGGCCCTGAGCTTGATGCCCCGCACGCCCGTCGAGTCCCGACCGACTTCGCGAACCTCGTCTTCGTTGAATCGGATCGACATGCCGCGAAACGTGACGACCATCAGATCGTCACTGCCGCTCGTCGCCACCACGCGGACAACCTCGTCGCCGTCTCGCAGCTTGATGGCGATCCAGCCCTCTCGTCGCGACTTGTCGTATTCGCTGAACGCCGTCTTCTTCACCGTGCCGTCAGCCGTGGCGAACACGAGGAACTTGTCGTCAGGAAAGTCCTTCGTCGTCACGATCGCCTGAATCGACTCGCCGGGCTGGAGGTTCAGGAGATTCACCACCGCCGTGCCTTTGGCCGTGCGTTCCTTCATCGGAATCTCGTGGCCCCGCAGTCGGAACACGCGGCCCCGGTTCGAGAAGAGCAGGACGTACGCGTGCGTCGTCGTGTGGATGATCTGTTCGACGAAGTCCTCGTCGCGCAGTTTCGCGCCCTGGACCCCACGTCCCCCGCGTCCCTGCACGCGGAACGCGTCCGCCGCCACCGACTTGACGTAGCCGGCCTGGGTCATCGTGATGACGATGTCCTCGTCGTCGATGAGATCTTCCACACCCAGCTCGCCGGGGTCATTCACGATCTGGGTAACACGATCGTTGGCGTACTTGTTGCGAATGACAGTGATCTCCTCGGCGATGACCGCGCGTAACTTCTCGTCACTGGCCAGGATCGCCTGCAGCTCCGCAATCGTCTCGCGCAGTTTCGCCATCTCTTCTTCGAGCTCACTGCGACCGAGTCGGGTGAGTCGCCCGAGGGTCATGTCCAAGATGTGATTCGCCTGCTCCTCGGAGAATTCGAACGGTGCCGCCATGAGCGCGGTACGCGCCGCGGGCCGGTCGTCGGACCCCCGAATGGTCGCAATGACCAGGTCGAGCATGTCGATGGCTCTGAGGAGCCCCTCGACGATGTGGGCCCGTGCTTCGGCCTTACGCAGGCGGAACTGCGTGCGGCGCGTCACTACCTCGACCTGGTGGGCGATGTAGTGCGACAGCGCCTGAACCAACGACAACGTTCGCGGCACGCCGTCGACCAGGGCGAGCATGTTCACCGCGAAGGTTGTCTGCAGGGACGTGTTCTTGTAGAGCTTGTTCAGCACCACGTTCGCGTTAGCGTCACGCTTCAAGCGAATCACCAGTCGCGCCTGGCGTCCCGCGGAGTCGTTCTGCACCGCGGAGATCCCGTCGATATCGCCGCTCTTCACCAGATCGTAGATCTTCTCCTCGATGGCCTCGACGGACACCTCGTAGGGGAACTCGGTGACGACGATGCGCACGTCGTTGCGCACTTCCTCGATCTCTGCGACGGCGCGCATCTTTATCGAGCCGCGTCCCGTGCGATAGGCGTCGAGTATCCCCTGGCGTCCGAGGATCTGGGCGCCGGTCGGGAAGTCTGGTCCCCGAACGAAACCCATGAGGTCGTCAGACGTCGCGTTGGGGTGAGCCAGCAGGTGAAGGGTCGCATCAATGACCTCACCGAGGTTGTGGGGCGGGATCTTGGTGGCCATTCCCACCGCGATGCCCTGTGATCCATTGACCAACAGGTTGGGATAGCGAGATGGCAGCACGGTGGGCTGCTGGGTGGTGTTGTCGTAGTTGGGCTCGAAGTCAACCGTCTCTTCGTCGATCGAATCGAGCATCTCGAGCGCCAACGGCGCCAACCGGCACTCCGTGTATCGCATCGCGGCGGCGCCTTCGTCGGGGCCGGTGCCGCCGAAGTTCCCGTGGCCACTTATGAGCGGATGACGCATTGCGAAGTCCTGGACCATGCGAACGAGCGCGTCGTAGATGGCGCTGTCGCCGTGCGGGTGGTACGTGCCCATCACCGAGCCGACCACGCTCGCACACTTCGAGTAGGGCCGGTCGGGGCGCAGGCCCTGGTCAAACATCGAGTAGAGAATTCGCCGGTGCACCGGCTTGAGGCCGTCGCGGGCGTCGGGCAGCGCCCGCGACACGATGACCGACATGGAGTACTCGAGGAACGACCGCTCCATCTCGAGATTGATCTCGATCGGCTCGATGTAGCCGATCACCTCCTCCAGGGGGGGCAGGGTGCCGTCGCCGGAATTCGTCTTGCGTGCCATGAATCTCCCGTCCTAGATATCTAGGAAGCGAACGTCTTTCGCGTTGGTTTGAATGAAGTGACGACGCTGTGGTACGTCGTCGCCCATGAGGATCGAACAGACCTCGTCGGCGAGGGCCGCCTGCTCCACCGTGATCTGCAGAAGCGCGCGCTTGGTTGGATCCATCGTGGTGTCGCGCAGTTCGTCGTAGTCCATTTCGCCCAGTCCCTTGAGGCGCTGGAAGTCGTTCTTGTGGTTTGGATTGTCGATGAGGAACTTGGCCTTCTGGGTGTCGTCGCCCAAGTAGACCTTCTCCTTTCCGACCAGCGTCGAAAAGAGCGGTGGTTGTGCCACGTAGATGTGTCCGTTGTTCACCAGTTCGGTCATCTGGCGAAAGAAGAAAGTCAACAACAGCGTGCGGATGTGGCTGCCGTCCACGTCCGCGTCGGCCATCAGGATGATCTTGTCGTAACGGACCTTCGTGACGTCGAAGTCCGCCTCGACGCCGGCGCCGATCGCCGAGATGAGGGCCTGGATCTCTGTGTTCTTGAGGATCTTGTCCGATCGCGCCTTCTCGACATTCAGGATCTTTCCTCGGATCGGAAGGATCGCCTGATTGCGCGGATTGCGCGCGTCCTTCGCGGAGCCGCCGGCTGAGTTTCCCTCGACGATGAAGAGCTCGCACTCTCGCGGATCGCTCGACGAGCAGTCGACGAGCTTGCCTGGTAGTCCCGCCCCGTCGAGTGCACTCTTTCGTCGAGTCAGGTCCCGGGCATGGCGCGCCGCCATTCGCGCTCGGGACGCCTGCACGGCCTTGGCGACGACCTGTCCACCTTCTCTCGGGTTCTCCTCGAGCCAGTCCGCCAACTTCTCGTTGGTCGCGCGCTCGACGAGAGAACGGATGGAGACGTTGCCGAGCTTGCCCTTGGTCTGGCCTTCGAACTGAGGCTCCGTGAGGCGCACCGAAATGATCGCGGTCAGGCCCTCTCGGATGTCCTCACCGAGCATGTTCTCGTCCTTCTCCTTGAGCAGGTTGCGCTTGCGCGCGTAGCGGTTCACGACGTTCGTGATGGCCTTACGGAACCCCTCTTCGTGCATGCCGCCCTCAATCGTGGCGATGCCGTTAGCGAAAGAGTGGTTGCTCTCGTAGTAACCGGAGTTCCACTGGAACGCCACCTCAACCTCTTGACCCTCCTCGGACTGCTCGTAGAAGCCGACCTTGCGGAAGAGGGACTCCTTGGCGTTGTTGAGATGGCGGACGTAGTCAACGATTCCGCCGTTGTACTTGTAGGTCTCCTTCGACTCGCGACCCTTTCGCTCATCCACGAAACGAATCTCGAGGCCGCGATTGAGGAAGGCCATGATCTGCAATCGCTCGGTCACGGTCTGTGCACGAAAGTCGACCTCGTCGAATATCGACGGATCCGGAGTGAATGTCACGGTCGTGCCGGTACGTCCGTGTGGCGCGGGACCAACGACCTTCAGTTTGCCCTGGGGCTTGCCACCCCTCTTGAACACCATCTGATAGTGCTTGTCGTTGCGATAGACCTCGAGTATGAGTTCGGTGGACAGAGCGTTCACCACCGACGCGCCAACCCCGTGCAAGCCTCCAGA
>Ga0182030_10008521_pt1 | contig 21213 bp, 22 predicted proteins | sample 812S3MmetaG_FD_121299 | JGI IMG/M metagenome (GOLD analysis project Ga0182030, IMG submission 121299) | Permafrost microbial communities from Stordalen Mire, Sweden - 812S3M metaG (Illumina Assembly) | ecosystem: Environmental > Terrestrial > Soil > Wetlands > Permafrost | place: Sweden...
AGTCCATTTCGGACTCCATTTGGACTCCAACGGACGCACTTCGAGCTAAATCGTTAGCTGTAAGTGTTTGATACGTTTTGGTGGACCTGGTCGGGTTCGAACCGACGACCTCTTCCATGCCATGGAAGCGCGCTCCCAACTGCGCCACAGGCCCTTACCTCGCATCCGCTGGCAGGCTTCTTCAATATATCATACGCGCACTGGTCTTCTGAATTGACACTCTGCTTTGCCGCCTGACTACAATGAAATGATGCTCCTCTGGCGCCAAAGACTGGCTGTACTCCTGCTCTGCTGCGCCTTTCCGTTCGCTCTTTCTTCCTGCCTGGCCCGCCGCCGCCTCATTCCCCGCGCTTCCGGCAGCGCTCCCGCGCTCAAAGTCGCCGACTTCCATATCCTTCTCGACGTCCTGCAGCACCAGTACGATGCCATCCACGATTTCAGCGCCACCGTCGACATGGTCCCCGCTCTGGGTAGCACGGAAAAGAATCACATCACCGAGTACAAAGATGTCCGGGCCTATATCCGCTTCCGCAAGCCCGCCGGCATCCGTCTTATCGGCCTGCTGCCGGTCATCCGCAGCCAGGCCTTCGATATGGTATCCGACGGCGCTGCCTTCAAGCTCTACATCGCTTCCAAGAACCGTTTCATCGTCGGCCGCAATGAAATCGGGACGCCGTCGCCCAATAACCTCGAGAATCTTCGCCCACAGCACTTCCTCGACGCCCTGATCGTCCGCCCGATCGATCTCAAGAACTTCCACGTGATGATGGAGAACTTCACCGACGAGGACAATGCCTACTACATCCTCCACGAAGTTCGCGAAGCTTCGAGCGGCGAACTTCGCCTCAGCCGCACTATCTGGTTCAGCCGCGTCGACCTCCTGATGGCCCGCCAGATGATCTTCGACGACACGGGCAACATCCTCACCGACGCCCGCTACTCACAGTGGCGTTCTTATGACAATGTCTCTTTCCCGAAGCACATCGAAATCAACCGACCCCGCGACGAGTATGCCGTCGTCATCGACCTGGTGAAAATGGATATCAATAAAGGTGTCTCCGACGATCAGTTTGTTCTCGAACAGCCCGAAGGCTCCACGCTGCAGGTGGTCGGCCAGCCTCCGGTAACTCCTGCTCCTCCCGTTGCGCCTCCTAAGAAAGGACGCACCTGGTGACCACCAAGCTGGTTTTCGAAAACCTGAAACATAAACCGATGCGCAGCCTGCTCAGTTTTCTGCTGATCGGCGTGCCCGTGACGTTGATTCTCACGCTCGTCGGCCTGGCCCATGGAATGTTGGAGGATTCGCAGAATCGCGCCCGCGGCGTCGGCGCCGATCTGGTGGTCCGCGGATCGAACGTCAGCAGCATAATCAACTTCAGCCCGCCCGCTATCTCGGCAAGTTACGTCGACTACCTCAACGACCATGTCCCTCATGTCAAAATGGCCACCGGGATCATTAGCAACATGGTCGATTTCCCGGTCGTCATGAATGGCATCGACCCCGGCCAGTTCGACCGCATGAACGGCGGTTTCGATTATGCCGCTGGCCACCCGTTGCGCGGCCCGGACGATATTCTGATCGACACGCTCTATGCCGCGCAGAAGAAGTTGCAAGTCGGCCAGACGTTTAAGCTGATCAACCATAACTGGCACGTCGCCGGCATCATTGAAGGCGGCAAACTCTCGCGAATCGTGGTGCAGGCCAAAACCCTGCAGGCGCTCATCATGCCCGAAACGCCCAACAAAGTCAGCCAGATCTGGGTGAAACTCGACAACCCCTCCAACGACGACGCCGTCGCCAAGGTGATCGAAGAGTCGACCGGTCTCAAGGTCAACACCATGGCTGAGTTCATCGCCCTGTTCAGCGCTGGCAATATCAACGGCCTGAACGAATTCATTTATGTCCTGATGGGCCTGGGCGTGGGCATCGGTTTCGTGGTGGTCTGTCTCTCGCAATATATGGCCGTATTGCAGCGCACGCGCGAAATCGGCATATTGAAATCCCTGGGCGCATCCAAGGGCTTTATCCTGAAGATCATTTTGGCCGAAGCCCTGGTGCTCGGTATGGGCGGCACCATCATCGGCATCGCCATGAGCTACGGCGCCTGGTGGGTTATTCGCACCTTCGTGCCGGCCTCTTTGCCCATGATCATCGTGTATTCCTGGTGGCCCATCGCGGGAGCCATCACCCTGGTGGGCGCTCTGTTAGGCGCTCTCTATCCCGGCCTCAGCGCAGCCCGCAGTGATCCAATCGAGGCCCTGGCGTATGAATAGCGGCTTCATCATCGAGACTCAGGACCTGCGCAAAACCTACCACGTCGGCAAGGTGGATGTGCCAGCCCTGCGCGGCGTCGACTTGCAGGTCAAATCTGGAGAATTCCTCGCCATCGTGGGCCCGTCCGGCTCCGGCAAGTCCACGCTGTTTCACATTATCGGCGGATTAACTCCACCCACTTCCGGCGCCGTCCAGGTGGATGGCCAGGATCTCGCCGCGCTCACCGATGCCGGCCGCACTAACCTGCGCAAGAGCACCGTGGGCTTCATCTTTCAGAAATTCAATCTGCTGCCCAACCTCACCGCCCGCGACAACATCGCCGTGGCGCGTTACATTGCCGGCTCCGGTTCCGCACCCGATCCCCGATTTCAGGAGATCCTCCGCGTTCTCGGCATTGACCAGCGCCTCGACCACAAGCCCAACGCACTCTCCGGCGGGGAACAGCAGCGGATCGCGATCGCGCGCGCCATTGTGAATCATCCAGCCATTCTGCTGGCTGATGAGCCCACCGGGAATCTGGATACCGAAAATTCCAAAGCCGTGCTGGAGATTTTGTGCGATTTGAACCAGCGCCTGGGCCAGACCATCCTCATGATCACGCACAACCCGGAAGCCGCCGCCTTCGCGCACCGAACGATTCATATGCGCGATGGCAAAATGACAGAGAAGCCGTAGATAGGCGAGGTTGCATAGTGCCGAGTTTCAAGATGGCGAGAGTCAAAGACGTTGGGCCGCCGATGAACGCTGATAAGCAAATCAGAATAAATCCGATGAACTGGGATGTTGTGGAAGTTAGAGCCGAAAGCGATTGGGTTCTATATGTGCGTTTCGCTGACGGTCTGACCGGCTATGTGCGCATTACGCCTCGGTGTTTTCATGGGGTGTTTGAACCCCTGCAGGAACCGGCCTTTTTTCGGCGCGTCTATATTGACCACGGAGCTGTGGCGTGGCCGGGATACGTTGATCTGGCTCCGGACGCGATGTACCGCGAGATTCGCGAGAACGGCGAGTGGCTCATCGACTCTACTGTTCAGGATTCAGCCGCCTGACTCCGAGACCCGTCAACATACGCGACGGCAAATTATCGAAACGCCGTAGTTTTTTCGCTCTCTCACGGGTCTTAGTAGTGTGAGATCCTTTGCGGCGGTCCTGCTGCTGGTAGCAGCCGTTCCCGCCGGCGCCCAACAATTTTGGTTCGGAGTGAAGGCCGGTGTGCCAGCGAACCAGCTACTTACCGCAGGGATTGGAGATCCCTTCAACGCCTATAACGTCTATACGAATCCGTATATCGTGGGCGCCACGGCAGAGGTTCGGATCGCAGGCGGTCTGAGCATCGGGGTCGATGGCTTGATGCGCCATTGGAATTATCTCGACCGTGGAAAATACAATCCAGGAATGTCATCCTATGCCAGCCGCACCACTGCCAACGATTGGGAGTTCCCGGTTTTCACCCGTTACCGATTTCGTCACGGGAAAAGGTTCGCTCTGTTCGTGAACGCCGGAGCCGCAGTGGACTGGCTGCAGGATATGCAACAGAACACTACCGTGACTTACTTCATCGGCGGCTCTACTCCCACAAATCTCTCGACCAATTCACCCCAGGAGCTTCAGCACCGCACCACGGTTGGCGCTTTGGGCGGCGCCGGCCTGGACCTGAAGTTGGGCCCGATTCACTTTGAGCCGGAGGTTCGCTATACGCATTGGACCCGCCACTTTGGCAACTCCAGTCCGGTGCTTCCTACACTCGGCTATGTTCCCAGCCTGTACAGCACCCGGAATCAGGTAGAAGTTTTACTGGGAGTGACCTTCTAAACGGTTCGACGCCCTTGGTGTTAGCCCCTCTTGTTTTCTCTGCGGCTGACAACCCGCGGACCATGGAAAGTACGGGAGAGGAACGCACCGTAGAATTTGGCGCGCGGGCGGCACCGCCCACGCCACCTGCGAGTCTCGGCGTCTCGGTGCCCGGCGCACACGCCGCCGCTCAAGTTTTCCTCGTTTTTTTCTCCGCGGCTCCGCGTTGAAGATCTTCCTCTGCCCTCAGAGCGGCCTATGCCACTCTCGCCATCGCCAGTCTCTGCTGCTTCAACCACTGCAGCCTGCTCTGATGCTCCTGGTACAGCGTGCCAAAGCCCGCCCAGTAGTATCCGAGCACGAACAGCGCCAGGAAAGGAATCGAAAAGTAATTGGCTGTCTCAATCGCGAAGCCGATCATGCCCAGGAAGTAAGTCCCCACCGCGATCTCGGCATACGGCAGCCATCCGCTGCGACGCCGGTACTTCTTCACTTCCAGGTTCATCGGACGGTCGCCAATGGCGTACTTGGGGGTTCGCGCGAATGCCGTCTCCACACCAAATAATGCTTCCAGAACGGCGCGTGTATTGATGATGGTCAGCCCGACTCCCACCGCCATCAGCATCGGCAGCATCAGCACCGACCGTTTCCAGTCGGTGGGATGCAGTTCCCGCTGCGCAATCACATAAAACGCCGAAATCGACCAGAACGATGCGGCAATCAATGGCAGATCGATCAGCGCCATTTCCCACGGACCCATATAGAAACGCACAATCATTACCGGCAGCATCAGGGCAGATACCACGATCATCAGCGGATAGGAAATGTTCGGCGTCAGGTGCAGGAAGGCTTCCGCCTTCACCCGTTTTGGTATATCGGCCTTCAGGATGGCCGGAAGCAGTTTCTTGGCCACCTGCGTCAGCCCCTTGGCCCACCGCGATTGCTGCACCTGGAAGCCGTGAATTTCCACCGGCAGTTCCGATGGACAATCCAGCCCGGGCAAGTATACAAAGCACCAGCCTTTCAACTGCGCCCGATAACTCAAGTCGGAATCTTCCGTCAGGGTATCGTGCTGCCAGCCGCCGGCATCGTCGATCATCTTGATTCTCAGGATGCCCGCGGTTCCGTTGAAGTTGAAGAAGTAGCCCGCGCTCGATCGCGCTCCGTGCTCCAGAATAAAGTGCCCATCCAGCAGGATGGCTTCCACTTCCGTCAGGAAATTGTAGTCCTTGTTGAGATAGCTCCAGCGTGTCTGCACCACGCCCACCCCGGGGTCGGCAAAATAATGCACCGTGCGCATCAGGAAGTCGGACGGCGGGCAGAAATCCGCGTCGAATATTGCCGCCAGTTCGCCGGTGGCGGTCTTCAGCCCTTCCTGCAGCGCGCCAGCTTTGTACCCGTGCCGGTTGCCGCGGTGGTGGTACTCAATCGGGTATCCCATGTTCCGGTAGCGTTCCACCAGAGCCTCGGCAAAGGGCGCCGTGTCGTCAGTGGAATCGTCCAGAATCTGGATTTGCAGCAATTCCTTCGGGTAATCCATCTTGATGACTTCTTCGATCAACCGTTCGACCACATACCGTTCGTTATACAGCGGCAATTGGATGGTGACCGGCGGAAGTTTCTCAAAACGGTGCTGCGAAGGCTCCTGGGTAGCTTTCTTGCGGTGTTTGAAATAGGTCCGAATTACGTCGTAGCGATGAATCCCGTATACAGACAACACCACCAGCACCGTAAAATACGGAATCAAAATGGCCCAGTCGAACCATCCCAATTGATGAATGCCCGCGAACGGCGTCTGGGCAAACATCTTTGAGAATGCGTCCTGTCCCGGATGGGCGGCCAATAGCGCCAGCGGTAAATCGATCGGCATACTCTGAAACCCTCGCCGCCAACGAACCAGAAATGGCGTAGAGGTAGCCCCGCAGGGCCAACATCATGGTATCAAATCTCATTATGATGATGAATAGCCTCGGGCCGATTACCGTTTTGTGATTGGAATCACAAACTTAAGAGCCGTCAACCGTTCGGTGAATCCGGCCACTTTGACGTCTTTGAGCCCCGCCCCGCGCCCGGCATCAATGACTTCGATCTCGCGGACCGCCGTCACACCTTTTGGATAGACAATCCACAACCCGCCAGCCGCCGTCAAACCCGCGGCCAGTGTCGGCACGTGCGCCAGTTGCGCTGCCTCCGCGGCGGCGAAAAAGATCAGATCGGCTTTGCCTCTGGCCGTCACCGCTTTCACGCCCGCCGACTCCAGTTCCTTTCGAAACCCGGCGTCGAACTCACCCACTAAGCGGACCGCCAGACCCTGCTTGACCCCCAACTTATCCAGCCGCGAAGGCGGGTGAAGGATCTTGTACGCCCATTTCCCGGCCGCCGCGCCCAGTTCAAACTCAGCCGGACCGCCCTGGAATTGCAGTTTCAGAACCCCCGCCGCGCTTTCCACGCCTTTCAGATCCCGGAAGAGAATCTTCAGCCGTTCCTCGCCGCGGAACAATATATGGTCCGTCTCCAACCAGGCCTTCCCTTGCAACGTCCGCCGCCCGTAGCGGAGCCGGCACTCGAGTTCCTGCCCCATGCCTACGCCTCAATCACAACCGGCTCGCCAAACTTCACGCCCAAATCACGCAGATACCCTTCGATGCTGGCGTTGTAGCCGAAAATGAAACGCGCCATCGCCCGGAAGATCACGTTGTACACCTCGCCATCTTCCGTAATCCGGACTTCCGAAATGCCGCCGCCCTGCGGAGTGATTTCGAAAGTCCACGTGCCGCCGAATGGCAAGCCGCGGTCAGCGATCCGCGTCACCAGCCGTTGCGGCCCTTTTGCCTCCACCAGTTCATACGTGATCTTTTGCCCGTGCGTATCCTCTTCCCACCAGCGCTTGTGCCCGTCCCGCTCCTCCAGAATTCCGAAGCTCTTGACGCCCGTCCGCCATTCCGGCGGACCCATCAGCACCGCGAACAAAGCGTCCGGCGACGCATGGTAGCGGGCCTTGCGCGTGGCATGATGGCCGCGCGGCAGCAGCGCGCCCACCAGTGCCACCAATCCCACCAGCAACACAAACCCCGCAACCACCAGCAATACCCATTTCATGCGGTAACTCCTTTTAGAATCCTTTGGAAATCGGCCGAGGCAATCAGCGTTTCCGCCGCCTCCGCCAGCAGTTGCAGTCCCTCCAGCGCCTTGAGGCGGCGCGGACGGTCGAGACATCCCAGCATCGCCGCCACCAATTCGGGCTCCAGGACTTTTTGCTGCCTCTTGATGCGGATGCCCGCCGGCGTCAGCCGCAAGTCCACCCGCCGGCCGTCTCTTGGATTCCTCTGCCGCCGCGCGTAGCCCCCGCGCTCCAGCCGGTCCACCATCAGCGACATCGTCGACGCCGTCACACCCGTGTGCCGCGCCAGTTCAAACAACGATGTGCCCTCCACGTCATCCAGATGGTCCAACACGCTGGCTTGGTGGGCGCTCAATACTTCCTGCGTCTTCTCGTCCCGAACGTGCCGCCGGTGACAGGCAAAGTAAATCTGCGGATAGCACCGCAATACGGTTTCCACTTCGGCGCGCCCCATGTCTGGTTGAGTATAGGGTTAATTAATTTGATTTGTCAAAGCAAATCATATCTTGTGGGGCGGCCAGCCGCCGCCGGCTTTCGAGCCGACGCAACCTCTGCGCCCAGCCGCAAGCCGTTGCCTCTCTCCTTATCCAGCAATCTTGCGGAGTCCACCTCCCCTCGGCAAGGTCATAGAATCGTAGGGAACGGTTCCCCTTATGCAAAGGCGATTCTTCCTACGGACCGCGGCCCTTACGCCCGCTGCCCTCGCTATCGCGGCCTCCGCCCAGCCAGCCAGGGACTGGACCAACCAGCAGCCCGTCCGCTATCCCGATCCCGCCGTCCAAACCCTGGACCCGCGCTTTGATCAGTACGCCATCGGCAATGCCGCCATCGAGCGTCTGTGGACCGGCGCGCGCTGGGCCGAAGGCCCCGCCTGGAATGCCGCCGGCCGCTACCTGGTCTGGAGCGACATCCCCAACAACCGCCAGATGCGCCTGCTCGAAGAGGACGCCCACGTCAGCACCTTCCGCACGCCTTCCGAATACAGCAACGGAAATACTTTTGATTTCGAAGGCCGGCAAATCAGCTGCCAGCATGGCCTGCGCCGGGTCGTGCGGTACGAACTCGACGGCAGCGTCACCGTCATCGCCGATCAATGGCAAGGCAAGCCGCTCAATTCCCCCAACGACGTCGTGGTCCATCCCGGTGGCGCCATCTGGTTCACCGATCCCACCTATGGCATTCAGGGCAACTATGAAGGCTTCCAGCATCCGTCCGAAGTGAAGGACGCCGTCTACCGCGTCGACCCCAAAACCCGCAAAATCGAAAAGGTCACCGACGAGCTCGACAAACCCAACGGCCTCTGTTTCTCCCCCGATTACAAGAAAATCTACATCTGCGACACTGGCGCCCCCCGCGACATTCAACTCTACGACCTGGTGGATGGCCGCACGCTCGGCGCCAGGAGGCAGTTCACCAATATGGAGATGCCAGGCAAAACCGGCGGCTTAGCCGACGGAATCCGCGCCGACATCGACGGCAATATCTGGGCCGCTGCAGGTTGGGCCGGCGCCGGATTTGACGGCGTCCACGTCTTCGCGCCCGACGGTAAGCGCATCGGCATGATCCTTCTGCCCGAGATCTGCGCCAACCTGTGTTTCGGCGGTCCCAGGCGCAACCGTCTGTTCATGACCGCCGGTCAATCCGTGTACGCCTTATATGTGGGAACGCGCGGGGCGCACGTCAGCTGACGGTTGCTCCTTGCCAGCCGCCCAGACCAGCGCGAGGAACATCGTCACGTCCGTCAGCAGATGAAAGAGCAGCAGATGGCGGTCCGTCTCCACCGCGTCCGCCAGGGAAGCGACAGCGAATTCCATCGCGCCCGCCAGCGCCACCGCGCTAATCACCCAGGCCAGAGACCGCCGAAAACCGGGACCCGACCGCATCCCCAACAGCGGGAAGATCATCAGCGCGATCCCATACCACAGGACGATGTGGGCCGGCCACCATTCGAAGAGCTTGGATCGCAGCCAACTCCACGACGACAACCGGCCGGTCCTTGCGCCCGCCGGCATCCCCTGCTTCCGTTGGAAATTCGAAAGGTTCACCGGACGCCGCAGCGGGGCCAGGTCCCGCAGATCGGACCATAATTTCCCCATCGCCACGCCCGGATGCCGCCAATAGAATGCCACGATCCGCCCATAGCTGGTGCGCCTGGAAAACGAAGTTGCAAAATCCCGGTCCGCCATCGGCGTGCCCTGCATGAACGCGTGCATCCCCACGTAAGGCAACTCGCTGTCTCCCAGGCCAAGCTCACGAAGATCCGCGGCCGGGGCCGGCGAGTTCTTCGCGATGCGGAAGAAGATCAGGTCGAACCGCGATTGCCCGCCATACCAGTCCGGCATTCGGGCCAGCGTCCATACGGAACCGCCCAGGATCGCTACCGCGACAATCGCAGCCAACACGCGAACCCTTCCGCGCGCCACCACTGAGAACGCCAGAGCCGCCAGCACCGGCGCCAGCGGTACCATCGCGTGCTGCCCCTTCGATGTGACGTAGAGCAGCGACGCCGCTCCGAACAGCACCAGCAGCGCGGGCCGCACTTCGCCAGTGGCCAACCGCGCCCCGAGCATTGCCGCCGTCAAAGCGCCTAGAATCGCTGCCGCGTCCATATAGAAAGAGTTGAAGTAAGCCAGCGTGCCGGCGTCGGCGAAAATCCATAATGCGGCCAGCGAAAGCGCCAGGCGCCACGCGGTCCGTAAATGCCGCAGGATTACCAGCGCCGTGTAGTAGGCGCCCAGAAAGATCAGTGCGTGGAGAGCGCCCAGCCACCGGATGTCGAACCTGCCCGCATCGCCCGTTGTTTCTTGGGCCGTTGAGGCCAGCCAGGCCAGCGCAATCTCCGATGTCGGCACTCCCGGCGCGAAATGCTTCTTCGGGCCGCGCACATATTCGGGCTGGAAGAAAACGAAGTTATCGGCGCTGTCGTCCGCGCCCCCGATGTTCAGCGGTCCGGCGACTTTTCCAAAGTCGCCATTGTTCGCCATGCCGATAAAGCCCGGCAGAAAGAGCTGCCACGCAAGAATCGCGGCGCACAGCAACAACAGGAAACGCTCTTGCCATTCGCGCGTCACGGTCTGCCTTAGCCCTGCAGGAACGGATTCACCTGCTTCTCCCGCCCGATGGTCGTGCTCCCGCCGTGCCCCGGGACCACTACCGTCTCTTCCGGCAGCCCCATCAACTTCTCGTGAATCGATCGTAGTATCTGCCGCGAATCGCCGCCCGGCAGGTCCGTGCGCCCAATGCTGTCGCGAAACAGCGTATCCCCCGCCACCAGCTTGTTCTCCGACGGAATCCATAAGCTGATGCTGCCCTGTGTATGTCCTGGCGTCTCCAGCACCAGGAATTCGGTCGCCCCCATCACCAGCTTGCTTCCATCCATGGCCGGCGCATCGATTTCCACCGCCTCCGGCGTCGGCACCCCCAGCCACCCCGCCTGCACATCCATCATTTCTTGCAGTTCGGTGTCGTTCGGATTCATGTAGACCGGCGCGCCGGTCGCCTTCTTCAGCTTCTGCGCCCCGCCAATGTGGTCGATATGCGCATGCGTAATCACAATCCACTTGAGCGTCAGCCCGTGCTGTTTCAGCACCTGTAGAATCCGCCCGATCTCGTCGCCCGGATCCACCACCAGCGCTTCCCGCGTCTCTTCATCGCCAAAAACCGAGCAGTTGCACTGCAACATTCCTACCGGAATTACCTCGTGGATCATATGCCGATTGTATACTCTAGATCTATATGACCGACGCTCTCTACGTGATCATGCGGTGGCTGCACATTGCTTCGGCCGTCACCCTGGTGGGCGGTATCGTCTTCGGCCGCTTCGTACTCACTCGGGCAGCCGGCGCGCTGGCGCCCGACGCGCGCGAAACGTTTCTCGACCGCGCCGCCGCCACCTATCAGCCGCTCGCCTTCGCCTCCATGGCCGGTTTGCTGGTCTCTGGGCTGTACAACATCTTCACCATTCCCGGACATACGCCGCTCTACCACGCCTTGCTCGGCGTCAAACTCCTGTTGGTGATGCATATCTTCGCAATCGCCATCCTGATGGGCCGTCCCCACAATCCCCGCCGCGCGCGCATGATGACCGGCGCAGCCATCTCCGGTTTCATTGTGATCGCCATCGCCAACTATCTCCGACACATCTTCTAGCGCTCTGACCGCGTGGATTAGTGCTTCGGCTAGTCGCGAACGCTCCCTTACGGTCGCGTCTCCGCCAGGGGATTTGCGCCTTTGGTTGTGGTTCGCGACTGGCACAAGCGCTGATTCATGCGGGTAGACCACTACGCCGGGCGGTCCGCTAGACTGAAATCATGAGCAAAGGTGACGAAGCGTTACGCCAGTCGGTGGCCTGGCTGGATCTCGATTCCCGCGGCCGCATCCTGGCCCGCGGCCGCGACCGCGCCCGTCTGCTCCATGCCATCACCACTAATGAAGTCAAGAAAATGGTCCCCGGCGATTCCTGCTACGCCTTCCTCCTGAATCCCCAGGGCCGCATTCAGGCCGATCTCCAACTGCTCTGCCAGCCCGATCACTTCTTGATCGACACAGAGCCCGAACTGCGCGAGAAGGTGCACCAACTCATCCGCCGCTACATCATTGCCGATCAGGTGGAACTCGAAGACGCCACCGCCGCGCTCGCTTCCCTGGGCGTCGAAGGTCCCGCGGCGCCATCCCTGCAACTCCCGCCCGGCAATTTCACCGTCGCGCCTTTCACTGTCACCGGTCAACCCGGCTACCGCATCTACTGCCCTCCGGAGCTCAAGCCGGAATTGATCCAACAACTGGAAGCCGCCGGAGCCATCCCCGCCACTGCCGGCGACGCCCGCCTGGTTCGCATGGAAAACGGCAAGCCGCGCTATGGCGAAGACATCCGCGAAACCTCGCTGCCCCAGGAAACTCAGCAGATGCAAGCCGTCAGTTTCAACAAGGGCTGCTATCTGGGCCAGGAAATCGTGGAACGCATCCGCGCCCTGGGCCAGGTGCACAAAAAGTTGGAGCGCTTCGAATTGGAAGGTCCCGACATCCCCGCGCCTGGCTCCAAAGTCCTAATCGATGGCGCCGAAGCCGAAGTAACGTCCGCCATCTACTCCCCGCACGCAGGCAAAGTAATCGCCCTAGGCTACCTCCGCCGCTAATTGTCTGTTGGACGGGAGCGCTACCCCTCGGCTCCTCCGTGGTCAATAATCCTCTCCTTCGCCCGCGAGAACGCATCTTTTCAACTCAGCGCTCTCTTTTTTTCTCCGCTTCTCCGCGACTCCGCGTTTAACGTTTCCCTCTCTACCCCCCAGTACTCCCGCATCCCCACCAGCACATCCTCCGGCACATGCAGATTCCCGTTGTACCCCGTTCCCAATCGAACCTCCGGCTTCATCGCTCCATGGAAATCCGACCCGCCCGTTACCAGCATCCCGTATTGTTTCGCCAGCCCTTCGTAGTATTCCGTCTCCTCCGCCCCGTGGTCGCTATGGTACGCCTCAATCGCGCTCAGCCCCGCAGCGCACAATTCCGGCATCATCCCCGCCACGTCCCCCGCCACGCGGATGGGGTGCGCCAGCGACGCAATCCCTCCGGCCTCGCGGATCTGCTGCACGCCCTCCGCAAACGACGGCTCCCGCCGGTACACATATCCCTTCGCCGATTCGTCCAGGTATTCGTCGAACGCCTGCCGCAGATTCGATACGTAGCCCTTTTCCAGCATGATCTGCGCGAAGTGCGGACGCCCCGTCATCCCGCGCCCGCGCGCCTCGGCCTCTTCCACCGTGATGTCGAATCCCAACTCCCTCAATCGCCCGGCCAGTCGCACATTGCGTTCCCGCCGCGACGCCTGCAGGTCCAGCACCCAGCCTCGGAACGCCTCCAGCCCGGCCGTTTCCGAAAAATAACCCAGCAGATGTACCGAATGGTCGTGCAGGCGAGTCGAAAGTTCAATCCCGCAGATCAGTTCCACTCCCGACCGCGCTGCCGCCTGTAGCGCCTGGTCGTAACCGGCAAACGTGTCGTGATCCGTAATCCCTAGCCGTCCCACACCCGTGCGCACTGCCTCCGCGATCAGTTCTTCCGGAGAACAACTGCCGTCGGATTCATTCGTGTGGGAGTGCAGGTCAATCACGGGAAACTCTAAGCGTTCCAGTTTAGCCCAAATCGTCCCTGGGGCCGGTTGCCTGACCATTGGTGGCGTCGGCGGTCCTGGCCCGCGGACACGCGAAGCCTGGCGAACCTCCACCCGCCCGACGTTCCTACGCAGTCTCCTCAACCACCGTCCCTACCCGGATTGCCTGATAAGATGTGGAGGTGGTTCCTGAGGAAATTCCCGAGGCTCGGCCGGAATCCCATCCGGCATGGCGGCGCGTTCAACTCGCCCGGCACCCCAAACGCCCCCACTCCGTCGACTACATCCAGCGCCTGTTCTCCGATTTCCAGGAAATTCACGGCGACCGTAATTTCGCCGACGATCCCGCCATCATCGCCGGCATGGCCCAGTTCGACAACCACCCCGTCGCCGTAATCGCTCAGGAAAAGGGCCGCGACACGAAACAGCGCCTGCATCGCAACTTCGGCATGCCCAAACCCGAAGGCTATCGCAAAGCTCTGCGCGTGATGCAGATGGCCGACAAGTTCCGCCGGCCCGTGATTACTTTGCTCGATACCCAGGGCGCCTATCCCGGCATCGACGCCGAGGAGCGCGGTCAGGGCGAAGCCATCGCCCGCAACCTCCGTGAAATGGCCCGCCTGGCCGTCCCCGTCATCGCCGTCGTCATCGGGGAAGGCGGCAGCGGAGGCGCCTTGGCCATGGGTGTCGCCAACATCGTACTCATGCTGGAAAATTCCATTTACAGCGTGATTTCTCCCGAAAGCTGCTCCACCATCATCTATCGAGATCGCGCCCGCGCGGAGCAGGCCGCCGCCGCACTCAAGCTCACCGCCCCCGATCTGCTGGAACTCAAGCTCATCGATGGCATCGTCCCTGAGCCCGCCGGCGGCGCTCAAGAAGATACCGACGCTGCCGCCGAAAGCCTCCGCGAACATCTCCGCCTCCGTCTGGCTGAACTTGAAGACCTCAGCCCGGCTCAACTGGTGGAGCATCGGTTCGCCAAATTCCGCCGGATGGGAAACTTCTTCGCGTGAAAAAGACCACCATCCTCGGCATCCTCTTCGCCGTCGCCGTCCTCGGCTATCTGGTCTTCACTTCCTTCCGCCGCCAGCCCTATCGCTGCCAGGTTTGCATCACTTTTAAGGGGAGCCGCGATTGCCGCACCGGTTCCGCGGAGACCCGCGAGGGCGCTATCCGCACCGCCACCATGACCGCCTGCGCCCAGCTTTCCGGCGGCGTCACCGAAACCAATCAGTGTGAAAACACCCCTCCCGATTCCGTCGACTGGCTGAAGTAGCCGCCCCGGCGCAACTTCGTCCTGCCTTCCACCTTTCTCCCTTCCCCCACACAGCTAACTTCCGTCCCTGTACCGCGTCTCCTGATATGGATGATCCGCCGCCAAGCTAGAATAGAGATTGAACTTCATCCCTCTAATTTGCGTCTAACCGCAGTGATACGGAGAATTTGGTTGTGAAGACTAAGTGGAAAGTAATCATCACTCTGGCAGCCGTGGTTATCCTCGGCGCCGGAGTTTACGCCAGCACCGTCTATAGCAAACGCGGCCTGGTCACCGTCCAGACCGGCAACGTCGTCCGCCAGGATCTCACCAGCATTGTGACCGCGTCCGGCGAAATTAAACCCAAGAATTACATCAACATAGGCGCCAACGCCATGGGCGACATTACCGAACTCCTGGTGCGCGAAGGCGACCACGTTCACAAGGGCCAGTTGCTGGCAAAGATTGAGAACACCCAGCCCACCGCCGATGTCGACACCCAAAGGGCCAGCCTGGCGTCCGCCGAGGCCGATTCCAATGCCTCCGAAGCCGCGCTCAAAGCCGCCGACGACAACCTCGCCACCATGCAGGCCGCCGTCGTTCAGGCTCAGGCCGATCTCGACCGCACCAAGCAGGACGCCGACCGCGCCGACCAACTCTTCAAGGAGAAATTGGGCCCCCGCCAGGACTTCGAAAGCAAAACCGGTCTCTATACCGCTCAAAAAGCCGCCGTCGATCAGGCCAAGGCCCGCCTCACCCAGGCCCGTTCCCAACGCGAACAGACCGCCGCCCAGCTCACCTCCGCCCAGCGCCGCATCACCATGGCCAAGGCCGTCCTGGCCCGCAGTAGCGACGTTCTTCGCAAGTACGATTCCTACGCTCCCCTCGATGGCGAGGTCACCGACCTCCCCGTGCGCGCCGGCGAGTCCGTCGTGCCCGGTTTGCAGAACCAGACCGGCACCCTCATCATGACCATCGCCGATATGTCGCTCATTACGGCCGAGGTCAAGGTCGACGAAACCGACATCGTCAACGTCAAAATCGGTCAAACCGCCGAAATCACCATCGACGCCATCCCCAATAAGACTTTCAAAGGACACGTTACCGAAATCGGCGACACCGCCATCCTGCGGTCCACCGGCGTTGCAGCGTCACAAAGTGCCATCTCCAGCCAGGAAGCCAAGGATTTCAAAGTCGTCGTCGCCATGGATAACCCGCCCGAGGAAGTCCGTCCCGGGCTCTCTTGCACCGCCAAAATCACCACCGCCACGCGCAAGAGCGTGTTGACCATCCCCATCCAGGCGCTCACCGTCCGGCAGAAGGGCGATCTTGAACCCAAGAAGCCCATCACGCCCGCCTCCGGAACCCAGGTCGCCAAGCTCGATCCGGCCGTGGAAAAAGCCCGCAAGGAAGAGGTGCAAGGGGTTTTCGTCGTCGCCGGCGGAAAAGCCACCTTCCACAAAGTGGAAACCGGCATCACCGGCGCCACCGATATCGAAGTGCTCTCCGGCCTCGATGACGGCGCCGAAATCGTCACCGGCACTTACCAGATCATCCGCACCATTGCCAATGACGCGCAGGTCAAGGTCGATAACAAGCCTGCCGTCGAAGCTCCCAAGAGCTAGGCACGCTACAATCGGGAGTCGGGAATCAATATGGCAGTGGTCGAAAAAGAACTCATCCTCCGCGGCGAACAACTCAAGCGCGATGGCATCGTCATCCGCACCTACGATCTCTGGAAAACTTATATCATGGGCGACCAGGAGATCAACGCCGTCTCCGGTTTGGATATTGAGATCAGGCGCGGCGAGTATGTCGCCATCATGGGACCTTCCGGTTCCGGCAAGTCCACCCTCATGAATTTGATCGGCTGCCTGGACACCCCCACCGCCGGCCAGTATTACATCAACGGCAACCTGGTCAGTGAGATGTCCGACGATGAACTCGCGCGCATCCGCAACAAGGAAATTGGTTTCGTATTCCAGACCTTCAACCTGCTGCCGCGCGCGACATCCCTCCACAATGTGGAACTGCCCCTGATTTATTCCGGCATCTCCTCGGAGAAGCGCCTGGAAATGGCGAAGAACGCCATGCGCCAGGTCGATCTGGAAGCCCGCATGTATCACAAGCCCAATGAGCTTTCCGGCGGCCAGCGTCAGCGCGTCGCGGTAGCCCGCGCGCTCGTCAACAACCCCTCTATTCTGCTCGCCGACGAACCCACCGGCAACCTCGATACCGCTACCGGCAACGAAATCATGGGCCTCTTTGAGCGCCTGTACCAGCAAGGCAACACCATCATTCTGGTAACCCACGAACACGACATCGCGCTACACGCCCACCGTGTCATTCACATCCGCGACGGCAAAATCGAAAAAGACGAACGCCTCAAGTAGCCGCGCGGTTCCGTGCTCCCGAGCCGGCCGCATCCGAGCCGCGCGCGTAAGCAGGCGTTGCCTGGCCGCCGTGTCATTGCGGAGGGGGCTCTCGATTCTTCTCCGGATCCTCCGCGCAAACAGAGCAAGACTGCGCCGGGGTAGCTGTTCCGGTTTGAGTATCTTTGTGACTATTATTTCCCCGGCTTCCAGTTGGCCCGTGTCTCACGGTCCTTACGATCCAAAGCTGCAATCCGAACGAGATAACGATTAATTTAATGCGGCTACTATTGTAAGAACAATCATTGGGCCTCCAACTCCTGCTTCCAATGCCGCTTCCGGATCGATTATTCAGCTAATAAACACAAGAAGATCCGGTTATATTAAAAATCTCATATTTTTTTTCTAGGGCCCTAATGTAGCCCAGACAAAGCTGAGGAACCGGGAAAGCTGGTGTCTCTTTGTGCGCCCCTTTCAGGGGTCTGTCGCCGCGTGCCGGCGGCGAGTCAGACGGGTCTTCCGGGCTTCCGGGACGTGAGGTTCTTCTTCATGCGGGAGAGCATCGGGAACGTGGACTTGCGCAGGAAGAGCGGCAGCCGGGCGTAGGCGTAGTACATCCAGGCCAGGATCAGCGCAGGGGTATGGCCGCGGTATCGGCCGGCGTGGCGGCGGACAATGCGCACAGCCGATTCCGTATTCAGCTTCTGAGCTTCAAAACTGCCATTGCCGGGCCAGATTTGATAGGCCAGGAAATACTCCGGGAAATTATGAAGCTTGCCGGTTTGGCCGAGCTTGAGAAAAAAATCCCAGTCCTGAAAGCCCGCCAGAGTTTCGTCGTATAGGCCCACTTCAAGGGCCGCATCACGCCGGTAGACCGTAGTGCAGTGGATCATGGGATTCGCCAGCAGGGCGCCGGCTTTGATCCGCTCATCGGTTTCAGGCTTCAGGTAGGACATGGTTTCCACGTTGTCCGGACCCACACAGACAGCGCCGCCGCCGCAGCCGGCATAATCGGGATGCTCGTCCAGGAAGCGAATCTGCATGGCTAATTTATCGGGCATGCGCCAGTAATCGTCATCGTCGAGAACCGCGATGTAGGTTCCGCGCGCCTGGCGGATGGCGAAATTGGTGGCTTCTGCGATATTTCCCAACTTCGGGCGGTGAAAATAGCGGACCCGCGGATCCCGCGCGGCGCATTCGCGGAAGACGGCTTCCACCTCCTGATTGGGGCCGTCGTGCACCACCACCAACTCCCAATCCCGGATGGTTTGCGCTCGGATGCTCTCCACGGCGCGGGAAATGAATTGCGGGCGATTCACCGCGAGCATGATGACGCTGACACGAACGGGATCCATGGTAGGGTTGCGCTCCATCATTGGCTGACGGTTTCGGGAAGAACTTCCTCACCGGATGCAGCCGGATGCAATCGGCCGATTCCTTCCAAGACCTGACGGTAGCACTTAGTATAAACCCTTGGCGGAACGCCTGGAAGAATGGGGGTCAGTGGCGTGGCGGGTAGAGTTTGCTCGCGCGCGCGGCTCGGATTCGGGGGGCGCCGGCAGCGAAGTGTCTTGGAAGATACATCCCGGGGGTTCGGGCCGCAACGTGCTGTGAAGATGGTGAGGCTATCCATGCGTTCTACAGGCGGTAAGATCCGGTTGGGGTTGTTCGGCGCCGTGCTGGTTTGGGCGGCTTGGTTCGAAGAGGCCGCCCCTTTTCAGGCCGCGTCTCTGCCGGGCCCGGCTGCCTTGGTGCGCCAAACGGAAGGAGTAGTCCGCGGCTTTCTGGTGCTGCGCACCATGGACGGCAAGATCGTCGCCGACGGTGACTCGCTCCAGACTTCCAGCGGGCGCGAGGTCAGGAATGACATGATCTATCATTTCAGGGACGGCTCCCTGCAGGAGGAAATCTCCGTGTTTACCCAGTCGGGCCGGTTCAAGGTCGTATCGGACCACCTGATCCAGAAGGGCCCCGCATTCAAACACCCGCTGGATATGGCCATCGACGGCGCCACGGGGATGGTGACGGTTCATTACTGGGAAGAGAACGGCAAAGAGAAGACCGAAACCGCGCGCTTGAAGCTGCCACCCGACCTGGCCAATGGAATTGTCCCGGTCGTGCTCAAGAACCTGGCGGCGGGGACGGAATCGGCCACCGCTTCGATGGTTGTGGCTTCGCCAAAACCCCTGCTGGTCAAGTTGGTCATCAGCAAGGATGGCGAGGATTCGTTCTCCACCGGCGAGGCTACCCACCAGGCCATCCGGTACAGGATCAAGATCGATATCGGGGGCATTCGGGGCGTGCTGGCGCCGTTGGTGGGAAAGCAGCCGGCCGACACCCTGGTATGGATGCTGGGTGGACCCAGCCCGTGTTTCCTGAGATCGGACGGACCCTCCGCCGCCGACGGCCCGCTGTGGCGGACGGAACTGGCAAGCCCGGTCTGGGCCAGGGATACCCTGCAGTTGGAGACCAGGCGGAGATGATGGTGGCCTTGGTGGCGTGGGCGGTTCCGCCCGCGCGCTTGAATTCACGTTCGTCCTGCCACTCGCCGAACCGTTCCGACTGCGCGCGGTGTCCGGGTCTGGCGCCCTAGGTGCGAACGCGCCCGCCGCCGACAGCCGGCATATAACCGACGCGTGGAACAAGCTCCCCGAAGGCGTCCAGCGCGATGCCGCCGCCATGGATCTGCTGAACCGCGACCTGTGCTCAGCGCACCGCTGCAGGCCCGACTGCGGCAATGGGGCTTGCGCCCGGCGCCGGTTCCACGAGGATGCGCACCCTTCCGCCGGTTTCCGGCCAGAACTTGGCATCGCGCGGCGCGATGTAGAACGTGAACCCCACCGTGCGGGTCGTGCTGGCTTCAGTCGGAGTACTGGCTACGCCTTCCGTCCGCCCGTTCTCCCCGAGCCTGACGATCCGTTCCCCGGTCTGCGAGGAATCGTTCATATTAATTGCCGCGCCGGCCGTGATCACGGCGCGGGGATCCGGCGTCGGGTCCAGCAAGGTGAATCGCAGCGCAAAACTATCGGCGCCGCTCAAGCGGACGCCCAAGAGCGACGCGCCGCTTTCCGAGTCCGCCGTCATCCAGAGCGCGCCCGCGTTGTTATCGAGCTGAACGTCATACTCCACTCCATTTCCTCTCGGTGTGACGCTCACGATGGTGGCGCTTACGGTGGACTTCGCCCTCGTCAGAGCCAGGATGTCCCGTTGTGTAAGGGTAAATCGACGCGGCGCCATTTCGCTGGGGCTCGGACGCGTCTGTTCGTGCGGCTCCATCTGAATCGTGGCGGGTACGGGTTCCACTAAGACCCGCACCGTCGCGCCCGTCGCTGGCCAAAAGTCGGCAACCCCCTGCGCGATGTACAAAATGAATCCGACAGTCGTGATGGCGCTGCCGCTTGCCGGCGAAACGGAGATTGCCGATGCGTCGCGATCGCCGCCAAGTTGCACCGGGTGGTATCCGCCATTGAGAAAAGCGCCGGCTCCCAATAGGGCGTGCGGCCCAGGGGAATCGGACAGCAGCGTGAATCGCAGGCCGAAACTGTCTCCGGCGGCTACCGGCAGGTCCGCCAACAACCCTTTGCCGTGCTGGCTTGCCGACTCTACCCGTATCGAGCCCGTGCGGTTCAGAAATGAAATCGTGAATTCCACTCCATTCCCGCTGGGCACCGCTTGGACGAGGGACGCCGAACTCGACGGGGCCTGATAGTCGAGCGCCTGAATGCCTCGCTGAGACAGCGTCAGGGTCGCTCCGCCGGCGCTTACGCCACAGAAGAGCGCAAGTGCAACCAATCCGCGCAATCGCTCCATATGAATTGCAATTTTACTCTCTATTCATCTCTGTGAAAAGGGATATAGGTTAATTGCCGGAGTGGGGTTTTCGGAAAGTGCCTCGCCAAACCGGACCGCCGGTATCGTTTCCAGAAACGCCGTGTTTTGTCCTTATCGGAAAATGTAACGTCACACGAAATATCGTTGATGGGCGTGAAACGTTTGCGCGGCAAGCTACCGACCTTGGGTGTGCGACACAAGAGTTGAACCCGAGGGCGAGCGCATCAGCCCGCCAGGGCGAAAGATGTTAGCCCATGGCGAAAGCCATGGGAACAGGGCGAAAGGGGCATTCTGCCTCACGGAATGTGTCACGGAGCCTCCTCTTTCGCCCCGTTCCGGGGCTGGACACTATGACGACATGCTCCCAGTGCTCGCGCACTGGGCTAATATCTGCCGCCCCTGTCGGGGCTCGGTGTCAGCATTTCAGGGGAGCTGAGTAGGTGGTACGCTCGGAAC
>Ga0182030_10008522_pt1 | contig 21213 bp, 21 predicted proteins | sample 812S3MmetaG_FD_121299 | JGI IMG/M metagenome (GOLD analysis project Ga0182030, IMG submission 121299) | Permafrost microbial communities from Stordalen Mire, Sweden - 812S3M metaG (Illumina Assembly) | ecosystem: Environmental > Terrestrial > Soil > Wetlands > Permafrost | place: Sweden...
GCGCTGGTGGCCGGCCCGGGGCTGGCCGACTTGGGGCTGGCCGACTTGGGGCTGGCCGACGCGGAGCTGCCCGGCGCGGAGCTGCCCGGCCGAGCATGGTTCTCGGGCCGGACTGGGTTATCCGCCGCGCGGATGACGTACGCGTACCCGCCGTCAAACTGGCCAGCGGACTCGGCTGGTCCTGGGGACCCGGCCGGCCTTGGGGCCGCGGCCGGCCTTGGGGCCGCGGCCGGCCTTGGGGCCTCGGGGCGGGGCGGGGCGCTCGGCGCGGCCTGACCGGGGCCGGCTGAGTGCCGCCCGGCTCCGCTCCCCGCACTACGGGCGGACGGCCCTGGGTGGAGGGGGTTCACCGGTTCGCGGGGAGGCATCGGACCGCCCGGACGCATGGGGCCGCCAGGTGACATGCCGTCGCGGGGAGGCATTCCGTCGCGAGGAGGCATTCCGTGGCGGGAGGGCGTGGGCTGGCCAGACCGGGGCGCTTCGCGAGGCCCGGCGGAGCCGCGGGGCGGAGCAGGGCTACGGGGCGGCATGGTTTCGCGCCAGGGTCCGCTGCCGCGCGGGGGCACCGCCTCGCGCGGGGGCACCGCCTCGCGCGGGGGCACCGCCTCGCGCGGGGGCACCGCCTCGCGCGGGGGAACGGACGGCCCGGGTCGCGGCGCCTCATGGGATCGCACACGGTCGCGAGGCGGCATGGGCGGCACCGGCTGACCGTTGCCCGGAGCATGCGGGACCCGGCCTGGACCGGCGGGGTTTACTCCTGGCTGGCGGGCGGGTCGTGGCGGCTGAGCCGCAGGACGGCTCGCCGACGGCCGGTCCTGGCTCCAACCTCCGCCCGGTCCGCCCAATCCGCCTGTTGCCATCGGGGGCGGAGGTGTCTCACGGACACGCGAAGCGGTGCGCGGGCCTGGCATTCTGGTGGCTCCCGGGGCGCCCAGGGTCTCCGGGCTTTCCCAGGTTCCTGAGCTTCCCCAGGTTCCTGAGCTTCCCCAGCTTCCTGAGCTTCCCCGGCTTGCGGAATTTCCCTGAATTGGGTCCCCAGACCCGCGAGCCTCCCCGGGCATGTCGAGCAAGCCACCCGGCGTATACACGCTCGTCGGCTTCAGGACATGCGCTCTGGCCGAGGGCTGACGACTAGCTGACTTCCTGCGCGCCGAAGGAGGCAGCTCCTCGGTCCGTCCAGCTGGGCCGCCGCGGGTGAACGCGAAAATCACCAGGACGATGAGGCCGAACGCGATACCCGCCGCGCCCACATCGAGCCCCAGGCGTGTCACACCGCCGGCGGGATGCTTGGTCACGAGCCGCATGGCCGTGCCCAGAACCACCAGAATGGCGCCGAGCATTACCGTCGCGGCGCCCGCCACCGACAGGATGATGACAAGCCGCATCCTTTTGGTCGTAGCGGTATGAGAGGGCACTGCTCAACCATCGCATCGCAATTACCGCCCCGCAAGCCAAATCGCTAGCTGTAAGCATTATGACCGTTGTTTCGGAGAGCCACCAACCGCTCACCGGGTGTCAATTCACCGCATGCTGCTCGTATCCGGCTGACCTGGCATTTCGTGTCAATGCGCTACAAACGCGTCCAGTCCGGCAGCGCTGCGGCGATACGTTATGGGCATGGTGACTCAGGCGGACAAAGCACGAGCGTTCCTGGCGCTGCACCGACCGGGTGAGCCGCTGCTGCTGCCCAATCCTTGGGATCTCGGTTCGGCCAGGCTGCTCGCGTCGCTCGGATTCAAGGCTCTGGCCACCACGAGCTCCGGCTTCGCGGCCACCTTGGGTCGCAACGACGGCTCAGTGTCCAGGGACGAAGCGCTGATACACGCCGCCGTGATCGTCGCGGCGACAGACCTGCCCGTCTCGGCCGACCTGGAGAACGCCTTCGCGGACGAACCTGCGGGTGTCGCGGAGACTATCGGGCTGGCGACCGAGGTCGGCCTGGCGGGCGGGTCGGTGGAGGACTTCACCGGGCGGGAGGAGGATCCGATCTACGCCATCGCGTTCGCGGCCGAGCGCGTCGCCGCGGCGGCGGAGGCCGCGCACGCCGGCCCCGTCCCCTTCGTGCTCACCGCCCGCGCCGAGAACTACCTGCACGGCCGCCCCGACCTGGCCGGCACCATCGCCAGGCTTCAGGCCTACCAGCAGGCCGGCGCCGACGTCCTCTACGCCCCGGGCCTGCGCACCATTGAGGACATCCGCCAGGTCGTCCGCGAGGTCGACCGCCCGGTCAACGTGCTGGCCATCGACGGCGTCCCGGCCGTGCCCGAGCTGGCCGAGGCAGGCGTCAGCCGGGTCTCGGTGGGCGGCGCGTTCGCGTTCGCCGCCCTGGGCGCACTCGCCAGCGCCGCTATCGAGCTGCGTGAGGCGGGAACCTACGGCTTCCAGGCAGGCAGCGCGACTGGCCGGGCCGCCATCCGCCGGGCCTTCAGTTAATTTCCGAACGGGCCGTGGTGCGTCAGTCCGGCCGGTGCCAGCCGGCTAAACCTGCGGCGAGACGTCGGAAGCGAGCAGTTCCAGGTGGTCCAGGTCGCCGAGGTCGAGCACCTGCAGGTAAACGCGATCCGCTCCGATCTCGGCGAACTCCGCGATCTTGGCGGCTATCTCGCCCGGCGTCCCGCCGAGCGCGTTTTCCCGCAGATCTTCCGGTTCCCGGCCGATCGCGGCCGCGCGGCGGCGGAACTCGGCTTCGTCCTTGCCGCAGCACACCGTCTGGGCGACCGAGTAGGTCATCGAGTCGGGATAGCGCCCGACAGCCTCACAGGCCTCGCGGGTGCGCGTGAACGCGGCCGCCGAATCCGGCACGGAATGGAACTGCGCGTTGTATTCGTCGGCGAACCTGGCGGCCAGCCGCGGCGTGCGGCGAGGCCCGGTGCCGCCGATCAGGACCGGCGGGCGCGGGCGCTGGGCGGGCTTGGGCAGCGCGGGCGAATCGGTCAGCTGGTAGTGGGCGCCGTCGAAGGAGAAGGTCTTGCCTTCCTCGGTCGTCCAGAGCCCGGTGATGATGGCGAGCTGCTCCTCCAGACGGTCGAACCGCTCGCCGAGCGGCGGGAAAGGTATCCCGTAGGCGGTGTGCTCGGCCTCGTACCAGCCGCTGCCAAGGCCGAGCTCGACCCGGCCGCCGCTCATCTGGTCAACCTGGGCCACCGTGATCGCCAGCGGACCAGGCAGCCGGAACGTCGCCGCCGTCACCATCGTCCCGAGCCGGATGCGGCTGGTCTCCACGGCCAGGGCGGCCAGCGTGGCCCAGGAGTCAGTCGGTCCGGGAAGCCCAGGGACATCGCCGATCTTCAAGTAGTGGTCGGACCTGAAGAAGGCGTCGAATCCGAGCTCCTCGGCGGCGAGCGCCACCGTCCGCAGCGTCTGGTAATCGGCGCCCTGCTGCGGCTCAGTCATGATCCGGAGTTTCATTCCTCCATCCTGCCAGGGCCCGGAAGACTATCCGGATCGCCCCGCCCGAAGAACCTGTCCCAGGCCACCTTGCCCCCATACGTACGCCGGCCCAGCCATCCCACCCCGGTCCGGGCGTAGCACGGGGCGAGGGTATGCATGGCCATCGCGGGGCGCACCACTTCGATGATCACCAGGTTGGCCTGGCCTGAGCTGAGGGCTTCGGCACCCGACCGCATGGCCCGGCCGCGGTCGTCGGTGATACCCATGGCGACCGAGGATTCAGGGACTTCCGGGGCGTCTGGGTTCCCACCGCTGAGCGCTGTCCAAGAATAAAAGATCATGACCTGCCCAGGAATCTGGCTCCGCGTGGCCGTGGCGGCCTTGACGATTTCGACGCTAACGCACTATTCGGTCCTCGTCTAATCTCGACTAGTGTCGAAGCGTTGCGATTGGCAATATTGCCAATCGAGTACGGTACGAGAGTGTCGATAAGTGACGAATCGGACCCAAGAGCCTACGTAAGGCTGGCCGCACGGCTGCGCCGGGAAATTGCGGAGGGGACCCTCGCGCCCGGGATGCCGACGCCGTCCATCACCACTCTGAGCCAGGAGTACGGGCACGCACGGCAGACGTGCGCCAAGGCGCTACGCACGCTGGAAGACGAAGGCCTGCTGACCCGCATTCCCGGTCTCGGCTATTACGTAACGGGAACGACCGCCGCCGGGCCACCCGCGACTCCCGGCGCTTGAGTAGCGGGCTGAGCTCCCCCGAACGAAAGCCCTCGGCCTACCCGCCCGCGCGGTGGGAGGATGCTGTCGAGTCCGCCAGCATGGTGGCAACGCATTCCACGTGATGGGTCATCGGGAACGCGTCGAAGGCCCGCAAGCCGTCAAGGACCCAGCCGCGCGCAACGAGCAGCCCGATGTCGCGGGCCAGCGTGGCCGGGTCGCAGGAGACGTAGGCGAACCTGACCGCCCCGTTCTCCGCCGCGGCGAGGTAATCGATAACTTCCCGGGCCAGCCCGGAGCGGGGCGGGTCGGCCACCACCAGCCGGGCCGGCGGGAGGGCTCCCGGCTGGCCGCCGCGGCCGAGCACCGCCGTCACGTCCCCCTTATGCACCCGCGCCCAGGGCCATTCGCGAAGATTGTGCCGGGCGTCCCGCACGGCGGCGTTATCGGCTTCCACCCCGATCACCGTCCCGCCCGGCCCGACCGCCTGGGCGAGCGATCCGGCGAACAGCCCGGCCCCGCAATACAGGTCGACCGCGACGTCGCCGGGTTCCGGGGCCAGCGCGGCCATGACCGCGTCGGTCAGCACGTCCGCCGCGGCGGGATGCACCTGCCAGAACGCGCCGGCACCGACCCGCCAGTCCCGTCCCGCCGCACGCTGGCTCAGGTACGAGCGGCCGCGCAGCGGGGTCAGGCTGTGGTTTGAGGATCTTGAGGGGCCGGCCCGGCGCAGCACCGAATCCGCTTTAATCCCGTCTACAGATGCCGAACGGCCTGGATTACCTCTGGTCGCGCTAGGCCGGCGATCCGGGGTGATAACCACAGCCCGTTCGCCCGATCCCGCCGCGACCAGGGCCTCGACCGAGGAGGCCCCGGGCCAGCGCCGGGCGGGAAGACCGAGGTCGGTGATGGCGGGATGGGCGATCAGGCACTGGCCCACGTCGATCACGTCGTGCGAGCGGTGCGCGCGCAGTCCGGCTAGCCCGTCCCGTCGCACCGCGAACTGGACGCGGGTCCGCCAGCCCAGGCCGCCGCCCGCCGGCCCGGTGCCGGTCTTTTCGGGGCCGGTCTCCTCGTCGCCGGGCAACGGCTCGACGGTGACCTCGCGGTCGAGGCCGGCCAGCCGCCTGAGCTGCTGACGGACGACGGCGGCCTTCAGCGATCGCTGTGCGGGCAGCGTCGCGTGCTGCCAGTCGCAGCCACCGCAGCCACCGGGACGCGCATGCGGGCACGGGGCCTGGACCCGGTCGGGCGACGGCTTCAGGATCTCTACCGCGTCGGCGCGGGCCAGCCGGGAAGTGACCTCGGTGAGGCGGGCGAGCACCGTTTCGCCGGGGAGGGCATGCCGGATGAACACGACCGGCCCGTCGTCCGGCCGGGCGACGCACCACCCGCCGTGAGCCACGTCTATGGCCGTGACCTCAACGACCTGACCGGTCTGGTAGTTCATGATGGATGCGGCGGGGTGACCCCAGCTTTCCGGCGGGGAGGGAACGCCGCTTCACCTCCCCCGGAATGTAAGTGGTGCTCCCGTGGCAGGCCAGCGGGCCCGGCTACCTGGAACAGTGCCGCCAGCTTACCGCCGGGGCACGCCATAACGGCGCGAGGAAGCTCGGGCTGGCCGGGACCGGCAAACCCCGAACCTCAACTCGCGATCCTTTCAACATGAGAAGGAATCTCCCACCGCTCAAGGCGGGGGAAAATGCCAAGTAAGGGCATACCTTTGGGGACGAGGCCCCCTGGACCGGGGACCCGCTCATCGTGGAGGGACGGTCGTGCACATCGTGATCATGGGCTGCGGGAGGGTGGGGTCAACGCTCGCCCACATCCTGGAGGACCGGGACAACACCGTCTCGGTCATCGACAAGGACCCCGAGGCATTCCGCAGGCTTGGCTCGGGGTTCAAGGGCGATCGCGTCACCGGTTTTGGTTTCGACAGAGCGGTGCTCACCCAGGCGGGCATCGAGCGCGCGGATGCCTTCGCGGCGGTCAGCAGCGGCGACAACTCCAACATCATCGCCGCCAGAGTGGCCCGCGAGACGTTCCGCGTGAACCGGGTGGCGGCACGGATCTACGATCCACGCCGGGCTGAAGTCTACGAGCGGCTCGGCATCCCCACCGTGGCCACGGTGCGCTGGACCGCCGACCAGATGCTGCGCAAGCTGCTCCCGGAGGGTGGCGAGCCGCTCTGGCGCGATCCCACCGGAAGGATCGTGCTGGCCGAGGTCGCCTTCTCCCAAGCATGGATCGGCGAGCAGGTCAAGGCCCTCGAGGCCAGCACAGCAACCAGGATCGCCTTTATCGACCGGCTCGGCCAGGCGTTCGTGGCCGAGCCGGGGACCGTCCTGCAGGAAGGCGACGTCCTGCACGTCGTGGCTAAGGAAGGCGACCTGGACCGGATTGCCGCGGCCTTCGCGGCTCGGGGCGGCGAGCGCTGATGCGGGTAGCGATAGCGGGAGCGGGAGCGGTCGGCCGCTCCATCGCCGGCGAACTGCTCGAGAACGGGCACGAGGTGCTCCTGATCGACCACTTGCCCAAGGCGATCAAGGTTGACAGCGTGCCCCGGGCGGAATGGCTGCTCGCCGATGCGTGCGAGATCAGCTCCCTGGAAGACGCGGCACTGCAAAGGTGCCAGGTGGTGATCGCCGCCACCGGCGACGACAAGGCGAACCTGGTGGTGGCGCTGCTCGCCAAGACCGAGTTCGGGGTGCCGCGCGTCGTGGCCAGGGTGAATCACCCGGACAACGAGTGGCTGTACAACGAATCCTGGGGCGTGGATGTCGCGGTCTCCACGCCGAGACTGCTGTCCGCGCTGGTGGAGGAGGCGGTCAGCGTCGGCGACCTGGTACGGCTGATGACGTTCGGGCAGAGCGAGGCCAGCCTGGTCGAGCTGACCATGCCGGCCGACGCGCCGCTGGTCGGCCAGCGCGTCGGCGGGATTGACTGGCCCGCGGACACCTCGCTCGTCGCGATCCTGCGCGAGGGCCGGGTCCTGGTCCCGCAACCCGACGATCCGCTTCAGGCCGGCGACGAGCTGTTCTTCGTGACCAGCGAGGACGTCGAGGAGGAACTAGCGCGCCTGCTCAGTGCTGGCTAAAGCGCGGGCTGGCTAAAGCGCGGGCTGGCTAAAGCGCGGGGCTGGCTAAAGCGCGGGGCTAGCGGGTCTCGGTGAATTCGGGGCCGCGATCGAAGGGATTCAGGTCGGTACGGAACCTGTTTTCCTCCTCTGCCGCAGCGGCGGCCTGCTCCTCGAGCGCCTGACGCGCCTCGGGCGGCAGGCGGAGCTCGAGTATTTCCCGTGGCGGTACCGGGTGGTCGCCGCGGACCACCACGGTGTCCCTGATGACCTCCTCGAGCAAGTCGGCCTGCTCGTCGCCGCCCGCGGCCGGGCCGGTGAACAGGCCGCGCACGAACCAGCGCGGGCCGTCGACGCCGACGAACCTGACCAGCCGCAGGCCGGAGGCGGGCTGTCCGGGCTCCATCGGCACCTGAGCCATCAGCTCGATCCCGAATGACCCCGGCGTTTCCTCGCTCCGCCCGCCTGCCGTGAGCACCTCAGCGGCGATCTCCGCCCGGACGTCGTCCCAGAGCGCGCCGCGGCGGGCCGCGGCGAACGCCTGGATCTGCAGCTCGCTCTCCCGGTACTTGACCGTGACCCAGGCACCTTGCTGCTCGGCCATGACGAGCTGGATCTCGTGCTCGGGACCAACCGGAACCTGCAGGCTGCCGAGGTCGACCCGGTCCTGCGCGGGGTAAGCCTCCCCGGCGTCCCAGGGGCCTCCCTCCGCACGCGGGGCCTCCGCGGACGCCTGCCCGGCCGGCTCATCATCGAACGGCTCGTCGTAATCGAGCTCGTCGCCGGACCGCTCCTGATCCAGGTCCTCGGACCGGTCCCGGCCCGCGTCTGCTGAACGACGCCGACGAAACACTTGTCTCCCTTCCCCCGGGGGGCAACCCCCCGGGAACCCCCCGCCTGGGGGGAAACCTTTCCCCCCAGACCCCCTCGGGGACCCCCTACGGGGGCCCGCTTGGGCCTCGGGCCTCGGGGCTCGGCCCTCGGCCCGTCGAGCCGAAACCGCCGTCGCCTCGGCTTGAGCCGGGGAGCACCTCTGCTTCGTGGAACACCGCCCGTTCGACCCGCTGGATAACCAGCTGCGCGATCCGGTCGCCCCGCTTGAAGCTGACCGCGTGGTCTGCGTCGGTGTTAAGCAGGGTCACCTTGATCTCACCACGGTAGCCCGCATCGACGGTTCCCGGCGCGTTTACGATCGTCACCCCGTGCTTCGCGGCCAGACCCGAGCGGGGATGCACGAACGCCGCGTAGCCGGCCGGCAGGGCGATCGCCAGCCCGGTCCGCACCAGCGCCCGTTCACCCGGTCCCAGCTCCACGTCCTCGGCCGCGGCCAGATCGGCGCCGGCGTCCCCCGGATGGGAGTACGACGGCAGCGGTACGCCGGGATCAAGGCGCTTGATCAGTACATCAGGCTCTGAGCGCGGCAACGAAGACTCCCTCCTGCTGGCACGCACGGTGAGGTTAGCGCGACATCCGGGTACTGTCGCATCCTATGGGTCACCAGGATCGTCTGGGTCTGGCTCGCCGCGCCGCAGCTCCGGGAGCGCGCGGGTGATCACGGCCACGACCGGGATGGCGACCACGGCCCCGGGGATGCCGGCCAGCACCCCGCCCACCGCGAGCGAGAGGATCACCGCGAGCGGATGGAGCCGTATCACCCGGCCGACCACCTGCGGCTGGAACAGGTGGGCTTCTAGCTGGTCCTCAATAATCAGGACACCGAGCAGGATGAGCGCATCGACCCAGCCCTTGGTAGCCAGCGTGACCAGGATAGCCAGCGTCCCGGCCGCGAGCAGCCCCACCAGCGGCACGAACGCGGCTAGGAACACCAGGACAGCGAGCGGGATGACCAGCGGAGCCCCCATGATCCACAGGGCCAGGCCGACCACGACCGCGTGGATGGCGGCCACCGCGACTGTGCCGCGCATGTAGTACACCACCGCCAGCCAGGAGGCGTGTCCGGCGCGGTCCACGCGGCGCGCGGTCTCGGTCCGCATCGCGCCCAGCAGCCAGTTCCAGATCCGTTCCCCGTCTTTGATCAGGAAGAACGTCACGAAAATCATCAGCACCAGGCCGCCGAAGAACTCGGCGGCGATCTTACCGCCGGTCACCACCGTGCCCTCGACCAGCGATTTGTGCTTGCTGATGTAACTGGGGATGTCGTTGAGGAGTTTCTTGACATCGCTGCTCTTGAGGTGGAAGGGCGAACCGGATAGCAGCGACTCAACTTGCGTGGTCGTGTGCTTGGCCTCGGCCACCATGGAGGGATAGTCCGCGGACACCCGGTTGGTGACGAGCAGGCCTATGCCGACGAGCACGGCCGCGGCGATGGCCAGGGTGGCCCAGGTCGCGGCGAGCGGATGCAGCCCGGCCCGGCGCAGCCGGGCCGTCAGCGGCTGCAGCAAGGCGGTGAGCAGGAGGGCCGCGATGCACGGCACGACCACGATGTACAGGATGCCAAGTACGCGCGCGATCAGGTAGATGGCGGCGGCGAGGATCAGCAGCCGCCAGGACCACGCGGCCCCTGTCTGCAGCCAGCCCGGCACGCGACTACTGTCCGGCAGGTTCGCGCGCCGCTGCGGCGGCACGGTCACGCGCGCCTGCTCCGGCGTGCCTGGGCGGCTCTGCCCCGGCGAGTCGAGGCGGTTCTGCTCTCGCACGTCCTCACCGCGGGCGATCTGCTCCGGCACGCCGTCGCCGCGGGCAATCCGCTCCTCCTCGGCTGTCGCCCCGTCGTCATCCATGACCGCTCCGTTACCGTTGTCAGCGTGAACTATTCCGCCGGCGCTGCCCCGGCCCGCGGCGAGCCATGTCCGCGCCTTGTGGCCAACCCGTCGTCCTAGCCCCCGCCACGACTCCATCTGACCAACTACCCTCAACTGCATGCGCGATTACCGCGAACAGCTTCACGTACCGCTCGTCTGGTGGCTGCTTGCTGTGCCAACTGTCCTTCTTTTCGGCGCCACACTCTACGCCGGCCTTTCCGAGCCCTGGCCCATCATCATCATGGTGGGGCTCGCCGCGGGCTGCGCCGCGCTGCTGATCGCCTTGGGCCTGGCCCGCGTGGAAGTCGGCGACGGAACCCTGCGGGCCGGAAATGCGGCGCTGCCCCTGACGGCCATCAGTGAGGTCGCCGTCCTCGATGAGAAGCAGACCACACAGCTGCGCGGTCCGCGCGGAAATCCGGCGGCCCATCTGTACTCGCGACCCTATCTGAAGGCCTCGGTGTACCTGGCCGTGGACCCGGCGGCCGTCCCCGCGGTGCCCTACTGGCTGATCGGCACCCGGCATCCGGCGGAGCTGGCCGCCGTGATCGAAAGGTGCCGGGCGCAGGCCGGCCACGAACCAGTGGCATGATTACGCGGACGAGGCCGGTGGGTAGGCCCAGCGGACGGGGCGCAAAGGAGGCAGCGCGATGGCTGACAGGAAAGTCGACCTCGGTACCAAGGTGGTCAGCGCGGTGGCGGCCATGGCGGCCGCATTCGTGGCGCGCAAGGTGATCACGTTCGCGTGGACGAAGGCCACCGGTAAAGAACCACCTACGCATCCCGAGGATCCGCAGGTGGGACTGACCGAGGCGCTCGGCTGGTCCATGCTGACCGGCGTGACTGTCGAGGCGGCGAGACTGCTCGCGACCCGGGCTGCCGCACGCAGAACGTACAGCGGCCCGGACGGCGAGCCCGTCAACACCGCGGACAGCTAAGCCGCGCATTCCCGGCAGACAAGCTGACCATTGCGGTCTTCGGCAAGCTGACTCCGGTGGTGCACAAGGAAGCACCGGGAACACGTGAACTCATCGGCCTGGCGCGGTATCACCCGGAACGAGAGTTCCTCGTTCGACAAGTCAGCCCCCGGCAGCTCCAGAGACTCCGCAACGTCGTCAGGATCAAGATCGATAGTGCTCGATGACTTGTCCATCCGGCGTGCCTGAAGCTCCTGAAGGCTGTCCTCAGTCAGGTCGTCGTCCGTCTTCCGCGGGCTGTCGTAGTCGGTAGCCATCTGAGTACTCCATCCCCCTTCATCCGTAGTGCGCAGTCGCTGCGCGGTTGTAACGCTTTCAAGGCCCTAGTTGTGCCCGATTCCGGCGGCGAATTCTGTCACGTTCCCGCCCGGCGCACACGCGGCTCGCCGAAAACTTCTGACGCGTCCCGTTCCGCGGTGGCTAGCGAACCACGTTCACCGCCGCTAACGCATCTTGTTCTTGGCCTCGTTGCGCGTCCCGTTCCGGATTCAGCCTGCTCAGGAAGGTATCAAGCTGCTGGTAAAGCCCGGGACCCGCGGCGACCGCCATGGAGGTGCTCTCCGCCCGGCCAGCGAGCCCGCCGACCCTCGCGCCTGCTTCATGGGCGATGAGGCCGCCGGCCGCATAATCCCAGTAGTTCAGGCCACGTTCGAAAAACGCGTCCATCCGCCCGGCTGCCACCGAGCACAGGTCCACGGCGGCGGAGCCACCGCGCCTGATGTCGCGCACATGCGGCAGCAGCGCGGCGATTATCTCGCCCTGGACCTGACGGCGTCCCGAATCGTACCCGAACCCGGTCCCTACCAGGGCCTGGCTGAGCTTCACGCCCGACGTGCAACGCAATGCGATGGCGCTGCCGCCGCGGTGCAGCCAGGCTCCCTGGCCGGCCACGGCCGTGAAGGTCTCGCCGAGACGGGGCACCTCGACCACTCCCGCGACCACGGCGCCGTCCACCTCAGCGGCGATGGATACGGCCCAGTCGGGCAGGCCGTACAGGTAGTTGACGGTCCCGTCGAGCGGGTCGACCACCCAGCGCACCCGGCTGGGGCCGGCCGGAGCACCGCGGTCACCGGCGCCGGCCTCGTCAGGAACTGAATCCCCGGCCGTCTGGCCGCCTTCCTCACCGAGGACCGTGTCACCGGGCCGCACCTCGCGGATCCGGCCGGTGATCAGGGCTTCGGACCGGCGGTCCATCTCCGTTACCACGTCCGTGGGACTCGACTTGGTGTCGATGACCTCCGGGCGCATGTCTCCCCGCCATGAGGCCAGCAGCCCGCCCGCCTCACGGGCCGCGTCCACGGCGATCCGCAGCAGGGCTTCGGCGTCGTCGTCTCCCGGCCGGCCCGTCATGCCGGCGCCGACCCCTGGACTGTCCCCGCGCGGTTCGCAGACGCCGCCGGGCGCCCGAACCGGCAGCAGTCCGCCGGGCAGTCCTGGTCCGGCATGCCTATGCTCCCCAGTGCGCCCCCGGTAACCAGCGCGGCCCTATCCCCCGGTGCGCTGTTCCCCGGTGCCCCAGGCGGGATGTCCGGGAGGGCCAGGCGCTCCCGGACCAGTTCGGTGATCATCGACGCGAACCTCGGACTGGTGCCTGGGGTGGCCGCGCGGGCGAATGCGAGTCCCAGCGACTCCGCGCTCTGGGCCGCCTCCACATCCAGGTCGTGCCGGACCTCCATATGGTCAGAGACGAACCCGACCGGGATCACGACCACGGCCGCCGTCCCGGACTTCGCCAGCTCGGCCAGGTGGTCGCACACGTCAGGTTCCAGCCAGGGCTGTGACGGCGGCCCGCTCCTGCTCTGGTAGGCAAGCGTCCATCGGTGGCTGCCACCACCGCTCCGTTCGGCAATAAGACGGGCTGCCTCGGTGAGCTCGGCTACGTACCTCTGCCCTCCCCCGGGGCCGCTGGCGTCCGCCATCGCCGCCGGGACGCTGTGGGCGGTGAACACCAGGTGGGCTTCGTCTCGAACCGCAGCGGGCAACGTGGCTAGCGCCGCATCGGCGTTCGCCGCGAAAGGCTCGATGAAGCCGGGATGGTTGAAGAAGCGCCTGATCTTGCCGATCCGAGGAGCGCCGGGGCCGACCTCGGCGCGGGCCCGGTCGATGTCGTCCAGGTACTGGCGGCAGCTCGAGAAGGAGCTGTACGCAGAGGTGACGAAGGCGACCGCTCGCTGCACGCCGTCACCGGCCATGGCGCGCACCGTGTCGGTCAGGTACGGCGACCAGTTGCGGTTCCCCCAGTAGAGCGGAAGCGAGAGGCCGGCGGCCGAAAAATCAGCCTGTACCGCGGTCAGCATGTCCCGGCACTGCTGGTTGATCGGGCTCACTCCGCCGACCGCGTAGTAGTGCTCGGCTACGCTGGCCAGCCGGTCCGGCGGGATGCCGCGGCCGCGGGTCACGTTCTCCAGGAACGGCATCACGTCGTCAGGGCCTTCAGGGCCGCCGAACGAGACAAGCAGGAACGCGTCGTAGGCGGGCATGCCTTCCATCCAACCAGGGCCGCCGGGTGGCCCCGTCAGCAGGCAGGCCGGAGCAGCGTCAGCATCGGCCGGGACGGACGGAAGGGGCCGGTCCGCGGCCGGAAACCGATTGGCATCGTCCGATATCGTGACGAGCATGGGGCAATGGGGCCGATGACGGGGGTGGACGACGCGCAACGGACCGTCAGCCGCTCCCCTGCCCACCGCCTTCGCCGCCTGTTGACCCGGCCGCTCCGGCCGTATGCGGAGATCTTCCGTGTTCCCGGCGCCTGGCGTTTCTCCGCGGCCGGCGTCATCGGCCGGATGCCGATGGCGATGTTCGGGCTCGGCACCGTCCTGCTCATCGCGGCGGCCACCGGCCGGTACGGCGTAGCCGGGACCGTCTCCGCGGCCGGTTCCCTCGGCTACGCGTTCTGCGCACCGCGGCTCGCCCGCCTGGCGGACTCATACGGCCAGCGGCGGGTGCTGATGCCGCTGCTCGCGGTGTTCGCCCTGGCCACCGCGGCGCTGATCACGGCCGTGCAGCTGCGGCTGCCGACCTGGACGTTCTTCGTGCCGGGAGCGATAGCGGGCGCGACCATGCCGTCCCTGGGCACCATGGTCCGGGCCCGGTGGAGCGGCCTGCTCGCGGGCTCGCCCCGGCTGCATGCCGCCTTCAGCTTCGAATCGGTCGCCGATGAACTGTGCTTCGTGATCGGACCCGCCGCGGTGACACTGCTCGCCACCGAGGTCTTCCCGGCGGCTGGCGTGGGCATGGCGGCCTTGCTGTGCGTCGCGGGGACGCTCTGGTTCGCCGGCCAGCGCGGCACCGAGCCGGTCATCGTCCCGCCAGAGGTACGTCCGCCGCGCGGGCCCAGGGTCTCGCCAGGCCCGGCAGTTTCCCGGAGCCGACCGCGTGCCCGGGGGCGGGGCGCGCCCGCAGCCGGGCTGGCCGTGCTGGCTCCGGTCTACCTGCTGCTCGGTGCGATGTTCGTGTCCGTCGACTTGAGCACGATCGCGTTTGCACAGCACTTCGGGCACAAGCCGCTGGCCGGCTTCATCCTCGGCACCTACGCCTTCGGCAGCGCGACGGGCGGGCTCTGGTATGGATCACGGCAGTGGCGGGCCCCGCTCCACAAGAGGTTCGCGCTCACCCTCACGCTGACCGTGATCGGCGTCGCCACCTTCTGGGCCCAGCCGAACCTCATCACCCTGACCTGCGTCATCTACCTGTGCGGCCTCACTATCGCGCCGACGCTCATCGCCGGGTACAGCCTCCTCGAGGCGCAGGCGCAGCGCGGCCGGCGCACCGAGGCCATGTCCTGGCTCAGCAGCGGCATCTCCGTCGGGGTGGCCGCCGGAGCATCAGTCGTGGGCTTCATCATCGACGCGGACGGCCCGCGGGCGGGATACGCGTTCGCCGCCATGTGCGGCGCCGCGAGCGCCGTGACCTGCCTAGCGGGCCTGCGCCGTCTTCGGCTCAAAGATCCCGCCGAGCCCCCAGCTGGGCCCTCCCCGGCTTAGGGATAGTCCTGGGCGTATTCGCTGGCCAGGGCGAGCACCTCGTCGACGTACCAGGTCGCGTGGTTGTAATCGAAGATCGCACCGGAAAGCGTCGCGCTCTTGCCCGCGCCGTCGGCGCAGAGCATGCGGGCGGCCGAAGGCACGGCATCCAGCGGATTCATGATGTCGGGCTTACCGGTCTGGCCGAAGGCGTCAATGCCCCATTCGGCCCAGGTGGACGGCAGGAACTGCATCGGGCCGAGCGCTCCCGCGCTGGACGGGCCCTCGTTGGTGCCGTCACCACTCTCGATCTCGTTGATCGCGGCCAGCACCGTCCAGGAAAGGCCCGGGCAGTACTGCTCGGTCGACGCCTGGTACAGCTTCAGCAGGCTCGACCCCACGTCGGTGACCGGCACGCTTGTCGCCAGCGGCAGCTTGCTCACCGTGACCACCGGCACCAGGTTCACGACCTTGCCGCCTGCGCCGATGACCGACTTGACCTTCGACATCAACGTGACCAGGTTCGCGCCGGGCGCGTTGATCAGGACGGCGAAGTTCTTCGCCAGACCCAGCTGCGCCGACCTGGCCCGGTCCACGATCGCGTCCGCCCCGGGCACGCTCAGCGCCGTCTGCGTGCCGAACGGCACCCGCACCTGAACCGCGGCCGAGACCTGATAGGAGTTTCCCTTGGCCAGGTGAAGCCTGCTCGCGGCGGCGTGGGTGCTGACCAGCTGACCCTTGCCCAGGTCCGCCCAGACGGCTGCGCTGGCCGCCGTCGCCGGCGCCGTCCAGGACCTGAACGCCTGCGGGGAAACGCCGAGCACGTCGGCGCTCTGGCCGTTGACCGTGACCTTGCCGCCGTTGAGGGGAAGCACCGCCCGCACCCCGCTCAGCTTGCCGATCTTCTTGAGCTCCGCAGCGGTAATCCCGGCCGGAACCGCGGCGATAAGGTCGGGTACAAACAGCTGCCGCGGCGGGGCTCCGCCCGATCCGAGCGTGGTCGGGGACCCGGGAACCGAGGCGGGCGTGCTGCTGGCCGAAGCCGCCGCGACGCCGGCGGGCGGCGCGACGGTGAAGGGGACCGACCTGTCTGCGTGGCCTGACGTAACGGCAGCGACACCGGCCGGAACCGCGAATCCGGTCAGGCTCGCGCACGTCGCGGCGGCGACGGTCATCAGGGCGGCGCGCCGCCAGGACAGGAGGATCACGATGTAACGACGATATAGGTCCCGGGCGCCAAGCAGAAACCCTCTGTCACATTCTTCGCCAGACCTTGAGCCGCTATAAGGAAAAACTTCACCCCGAGCCCGACACTATGGAGCGCGCATGCCGGACATTTCCGAACAAGTGCCGGTCATCGCGGTCGCGAGCGGGAAAGGCGGGGTCTGACCGCAGCCGGGGCGGCTTACTGGCTGGTGAGGCGGCTAGGTCAGCGGGCCGAAACGGATGTCGTGGGACGCGTCGGGCGAGCAGAACGCGAGCACGCGCCCGGCCTCGTGCACCAGCGCGTCACGTTCCCGGATGGGACCGAACAACTCGATGGACAGCGTCGTCGCGTCCCGGCTGGTGGCGAGCCGCCACATTCCGGCCACGAACCCGTCGATGAGAACCGTGCCCGGGATGACACCGTTGATGGTAGAGATCCGCTTGATGTTCTCGGCGCTGACGACACGGGATCGCTCGGCGTGGGACAGCACGAGGTTGTCGAATTCGGCGACCAGGCGGACCGGCGCGGGGACGTCGGCTCCGGGCCGGGGGGCCGAGGGCAGATCGAACAGCTCGGCCCCCCGCTCGTCGCGGAAGGTGACCAGGGAGGGCCTGAGCTGCTCCATGACCGCCCTCAGCCCGGTCAGCCTGGACCAGGCCGCCACATCGCGGACCGTCGCCGGCCCGAACGCGCCCAGGTAACGCCGCACCAGGTCCGCAAGTCCAAGAGCCGGTGCCTGGGCCGTACCGGCCGGGGCGTCTGGCTGGTCAAGCCAGCGTTCCGCCGACGTGTGCCGCGACGGACCGGACTGGCTCCAGACGGCCCGCGGCGGCACCTGCACGAGCGGTACGAACGCGCGCACGGCCTGGGCCAGAGCGTGCGGCGGATGATCCCGCCAGCGTTCGGCGAGCGCCTGGCCGAGCTGGCTGAACGTCATCGGCTCCGCTTCCACCAGGGCCCGGCCGGCCGCGGCCAGGGCCCCGGCGTCCACACCCGCCAGCTGCTTGCCGTAGGCGTTGCGCATGCCGCGTTCGATCACCGGCTGCACTAGCCGACGCAGCGGCAGACAGTCCCGGGCCGAGACCAGGTGGATAGTGCCGCGCATCAGCGCGATCCTGACCACGTTCCGGCCGGTGATCAGGGCAGCCAGGTCATCGGGACGGAACCCGTCGAGTCGTGACAGCAGGCCGTAGTAGGGCGGGAACGGCGCCTGGGCCTGCAGCCCGACCAGATGCTCGATCGTCTCGACCACCATGGCGGCCCGCGCTTCGCCGGAATCAGCCGCAGGTAGGGCAGCCCGGCCGAGCAGCCGCTGCCGGCTGAGCAGAGCGCGGTTGATCGCCCGCAGGCTGAGGATCTCAGACACCGCTGGAAGCGTAGCAGCGGCGGGGTGTTCGAAACCGCGTGTTCGAAAGGGAGCACAGGAGCCGCATTGGCCGAATGCGCGGCAGTATAGGTGCGGACGGCTACTCTCTTGCTATGAGCCAGGAGGCAAGCCCCGGCCCCGCCAGTGCCGCGTCACGCGGGCCCGGGCGGCCACCGAGGAAACAACCCGCCAGACCGTCGCTCGGCGGCGGCACCCCCGCCCAGGACCGTGAGCTGCGAGCCCAGGGCCGCGAGACCGTCCGCAGGCTGCTCGAGGCAGGGATGGTCGAGTTCGAGGACCGCGGCTTCCACGGCGTGCGCGTCGATGATGTGGTACGCCGGGCCGGCATCTCGCACGGTACGTTCTACCTGTACTTTTCCAACAAGGAAGACCTCTTCAAGGCCTTGCTGAAGGACGCGCTGCACGACATGGAGATCGTGGCCGGCGATTTCCCCGTGGTCACCAGCGACGACACCGGGCTGAAGGTGCTGCGCCAGTGGGTGCGGAAGTTCTTCCGGGCTTACGCGGCGCACGCCACGGTGATCCGCATCCTCAGCCAGGCCGACCTGGTGCCCGAGGAGGTGTTCGGCGACGGCCTGCGGCTGTTCTTTTCCATCGCGGAAGCCATGACGACCGGCATGACGGCCGCCGCCCAGGCGGCCGGGAAGCACCAGGAACACGCCGAGCTGACCGCGGTGGCCTGCCTGATGATGCTCGAGCGGGTCAACTACCTGATCAGCGCCGAGGTCCGGCTGCCCGAGGACGAGATGGCCGACCGGATCGCGGACATCATGTACGCCGCGTTCGGCCTGAACCTCCCCTAATCACCGGCCAGACGATGAGGATCGACGGCGGTCTGGTGACGCTGTTAGGGCCGGGTCACCATGTCAGGGCCGGGCCACGCATTTCGGTGACGGCGGTGAGGGCTTCGCGGGCGGTGCGGACGTCGTGGACGCGGAACACGCGGGCGCCCAGCCAGGCGCAGACCGCGAGGGCCGCGATCGTCCCCTCCGCGCGCCGGCCAACCGGCCGCCCGAGCGTCTCGCCGATGAAGTCCTTGTCCGCCACCGCGACGAGCACCGGCCAGCCGGTGTCAGCGAGTTCACCGAGCCGCCGGGTCACCTCAAGGGACTGCCAGCTGTTCTTGCCGAAATCATGAGCGGGATCCACCAGGATGGAGTCCGGGCTGACCCCGTGAGCCACGGCCCGTTCGGCATGGTGGGTGACGTAGGCGGTGACGTCGCGCATGACATCGCGGTAGGCGGGCCGGTGCGGGCGGGTGCGGGGCGGCAGGCCGCCAGCGTGCGCGCAGACGAGCCCGGTCCGGTACTGCGCCGCGACCGAGGCCAGCCGCGGGTCCGCGCCGCCCCAGGCGTCGTTGAGCAGGTCAGCGCCCGCCTGCGCGACCACCTCGCCCACCTCGGCGCGCCAGGTGTCGACGCTGATCACCACGTCCGGGTGCCGCTCGCGCACCGCGGCGACCAGGCCTGCCACCCGGTCGATCTCGGCCACGGCACTCACCTCGTCACCGGGGCCGGCCTTCACCCCGCCGATGTCGATGATGTCGGCCCCGTCGGCCACGGCCCGGCTGGCTGCGTCCAGCGCGGCGCCGAACTCAGCGGTGGCCCCGCTATCGAAGAACGAGTCAGGCGTCCGGTTGATCACCGCCATGATGCCGAACGAGCCGTGGTCCCACTCCCGGGATCCCAGCCGCAGCGTCCGATGGCGGCCGGACGGCCGGGCGTCTGTCACCGATCGAGGCTATAGCACCGGCATCGTTCGGGAAGAATCTCTAACGTGCGATTCCTGAACGGGATAACCCCCGAGCAAGACCTGACCTACAGCGACGTGTTCATGGTGCCCGGCCGGTCCGCCGTCGGCTCACGGCTGGACGTCGACCTGGCCACCACCGACGGCAGCGGCGCCACCATCCCCATCGTGACCGCCAACATGACGGCCGTCTCCGGGCGGCGGATGGCGGAGACGGTGGCGCGGCGGGGCGGCATCGCGATCGTGCCACAGGACATCCCGGTCGACGTCGTCGCGGACGTGATCGCCTGGGTGAAGTCCCGGGATCTGGTGGTCGACACCGCGCTGACGCTCGCGCCGACCGATACCGCCGGGGACGCGCTGAGCCTGCTGCCCAAGCGGGCGCACGGCGCCGTGGTGGTAGTCGAGGACGGGTGCCCGGTGGGCGTCGCCACCGAAGCCGACTGCCTGGGCATGGACAGGTTCACCCAGCTGAGCCACGTGATGTCCGCCGACCCGTTCACGCTGCCCGCCGGCACGCCGCCGGAGCGGGCGTTCACGCTGCTGCACGACGGGCGGCACCGGCTGGCCCCGGTGCTCGATCCCGACGGCCGCTGCGTCGGCATCATGACGCGCACCGGCGCGCTGCGCGCGACCCTGTACTCCCCCGCCGTCGATCCGGCGGGCCGGCTGCGGGTCGGCGTCGCGCTCGGCGTCAACGGCGACGTGGCTACCCGGGCCAAGCTGCTGCTCGAGGCGGGCGCGGACGTACTCGTGGTGGACACCGCGCACGGGCACCAGGAGAAGATGATCTGGGCGCTGCAGGCCGTGCGGGCCCTGGATCCCGGAGTTCCGGTCGTCGCGGGCAACGTCGTCACCGCCGCGGGGGTCGCCGACCTGGTCGCGGCGGGCGCGGACATCGTGAAGGTCGGCGTGGGGCCCGGTGCGATGTGCACCACCCGGATGATGACCGGGGTGGGGCGACCGCAGTTCTCCGCGGTGCTGGAGTGCGCCGAGGCGGCCAGCCAGCTCGGCGCGTCGGTATGGGCCGACGGCGGGGTCAGGCACCCGCGCGACGTGGCCCTGGCGCTGGCCGCGGGCGCCTCGAACGTGATGATCGGGTCATGGTTCGCCGGCACGTACGAGTCGCCGGGCGACACGTTCCGCTCCCCCGAGGGGCGGCTGTACAAGGAGAGCTTCGGCATGGCGTCGGCGCGGGCGGTGCGGCTGCGCTCGGCGACCGACTCCGCGTTCGAGCGGGCGCGCAAGGAGCTCTTCGAAGAGGGCATCTCCACCGCGCGGATGTACCTGGACCCGGTGCGCCCCGGCGTGGAGGACCTGATCGACATGATCGTGGCCGGCCTGCGCTCCTCATGCACCTACGCGGGCGCACGGAACCTAGCCGAGTTCGCCGACCGGGCCGTCGTCGGAGTCCAGAGCGCCTCCGGCTACAGCGAAGGCATGCCCGTCCCCACCAGCTGGTAGCGGCGTTTACATCGCGTTGAGCCAGCGGACGGGGGCGCCGTCGGCGGCGCGGCGGAACGGCTCGAGCTCGTTATCCCAGGCGGTGCCGAGCAGCCTGCCAATCTCGTCCTCGAGGGATTCGCCCAGCCGCAAGGCCACGCCCATCACGGCCCTGAGCCGGTCCTCGGGCACCATGATGTCGCCGTTGGCCCCGGTCACCGCGGTGAAGATACCGAGGTCAGGCGTGAAGCAGTAACGGACGCCGTCACAGCCGGGCGAGCCGTCCTCGGTCACCTCGAACCTGAGCCGGTTCCATCCGGCCAGCGCGGACGCGATCTCTCCCGCCGTGCCCGGACGCGCCTGCCAGGCGAGCTCGGCCCGCAGCGCGCCGGGGGCGGCGGGCTGGCCGACCCAGGGCATACCTACGGGCGCCCCCACGATTCCGGCGACGGCCCACTCAATGTGCGGGCACAGCGCCGGGGGCGCGGAATGAACGTACAAAACACCATGCGCGGACACCGTGCCTCCTTAA
>Ga0182030_10008523_pt1 | contig 21212 bp, 17 predicted proteins | sample 812S3MmetaG_FD_121299 | JGI IMG/M metagenome (GOLD analysis project Ga0182030, IMG submission 121299) | Permafrost microbial communities from Stordalen Mire, Sweden - 812S3M metaG (Illumina Assembly) | ecosystem: Environmental > Terrestrial > Soil > Wetlands > Permafrost | place: Sweden...
AATTACATTGACTACAGGTATGACAATTGGGCTGCGCTGGGTCTGGTCAAACAAATAATGAGTGACATGATCTTTGAGCTCGGCTTTGAAACGGTCAAGATCGACTCGTTTAAAGCGTTGCTGAGTGGCCCGGCGGAGTTCAATCCTTAGGCCGTTCATGATTTCCTCATTGTCGCGCATGTAAATGAAGCCGCGGCTAATGATGTCTGGACTGGTCAAAAGATTACCGGACTTTTTGTCAACCGTCAGAACAACCGCCACCAAACCTTCTTCGCTCAGTAGAACGCGGTCTTTGACAACCACGTTGGAGACAATCGCACCGGTTTCGTCGACTAGAATCGTACCGTGAGGCACTTCACCGATTATCTCCATTTTATCGGGCGTTAAAGCTACCACCTGGCCATTGTCGACATTCAGACAATTGGCTCGTGGCACTCCTCGCCTAACAGCTTCTTCTATATGGTATTTCTTGGAACGAAAAGCGCCGTAGATTGGTAAGAAAAACTTCGGCTTAATCATCTCGATCATGTCACCGTACTCTTCGAGGCTAGCGTGCCCGGAAACATGCAGCGGACCGCATGTATCAAGTTCATGAGTCGTGTGACGAAAGACATGAACGCCTTTTCTCATCAGTTCGTCGACCATTTCGCCGATTAATCGATCGTTGCCGCTTTCCGGAATCGGTGTGCTCGATAAGATGACCGAGTCTTGTTCTTTAAGCTTGATGTATTTGTGATCGCCCGAAGACATCCGTTGTAAAGCGGAACTTGGTTCACCCTGGGAACCGGTGCAGACCACCACGACCTCTTCATCGCGCATGTTAGGAACATTGGCAATCGGTACAAACGTACCTTTGGGTATGCGAATCATGCCCAGCTTCACTGCTACCTCGAGTGTGCCCATCATGCTACGGCCATCCATAGCAATTTTACGGCCGTGGTGAGTAGCGGCATTAACAATCATTTGTATCCGATTAATATTGGTCGAGAAAACGGCTATAAAAACGCGGCCCGGTGACCGGCTGATTAAATCTATGAAGGTTGGCTCGATAGTGCTCTCCGATGGTGTCCGGCCAGGCCTTTCACACGTCGTGCTATCCGACATTAGTAGCAGCACACCTTCTTGACCGATCTGTTTGAGTCGGTCGGTGTCACTGCGTTCATGATCCAACGGATTCGGATCAAGCCGAAAATCGCCGGTATTAATGATCCGGCCGACCGGCGTATCAAGAATGATTGAGGTACTCCCAGGTATCGAATGAGTAATCCGGACCAGCTCTACAAAGAATGGCCCGATCTTAAGTTTCTCGTGCGTTTCCTCATTCATAATCACTGTTTGTAACTTGAAACCTTCGGGCAGTGGCATGCTGACACCTTCGAAGATTTTTTCAATCATACCGATCGTAAAGCGGGAACCGTAAATCGGAGCCGGAAAACGAGGCACGATGTGCGGCAAACCACCGATGTGGTCAAGATGACCATGGGTGATAACATAGGCTCGCAATTTATGTCGGATTTGTTCTAGGTAGGTGGTATCGGCAATGCCGTAATTAATGCCCGGCAAATCGACACTCAGGTCATTGCCGCAATCGGTTATGATGGCATCGTCCATGTATTCGATTAGAATCATGTTTTTTGAGCCAGCATCATCCATACCGCCTAGACCGATGATATGTAGTCTCGGCTGGTCGTCGATAAAGTTAGCCCGCCGTTGTTCCTCGGGCGGTTGCGAAGAGGCTGCCGTGTATTGGTCAGCAATGCGCTGGGCGTCCATTTGAGAACGTTTTTGAGCTCTGACGGCTTGGCCCCGGGAGGTATTCAGTCTCTGCCCGGCCGGTGGTCGCTGGTTGCGTGATGCCTCCGACGGTGCGTGGTTACGGTTGTGCCGTAACGGTTGATTTTGGTTATTGTTGTTATTAGGATTCATTATTTCTCCTTAGTGAATATTCGTATTAAAAATGTTATGCGGCACTGGCAATCTGCTTAAGAACCTGCGGGATCTTAGCGAAATCATCAATCAGTGTCTGATGTAAACCGCCGTTATAAAGTGCTGCCGCTGGGTGAAAGAGTGGCAGTATGACCACCGGCAGACTACTGTCTTTCGGGGCCGGGATTTTCTTCTTACCTGAAGCTGCCGACTCAACCAATGGGCTGAGACCAATGTGTATTCGCTTCGGTTGGCCGTGACACTGGCTGATCCGCAATTCCGGTAAAAAGCAGCTTAAACTGTGGTTGCCCAGAGCCACGACAATTTTAGGTTGGATAATATCTATCTGAGCCTGTAGATATGGCATAAAGACTCGTTTTTCATCGGGCAGCGGATCACGGTTATTGGGTGGTCGATACTTGACGATATTCGTGATATAAACGTTCTCCCGCTTCAGATTGATCATCGCCAGCATTTCATCCAAGAAGTGCCCAGCGGCGCCGACGAACGGCTTGCCCTGTTCATCTTCGTTCTTGCCCGGTGCCTCACCAACAAACATGATGTCTGAATCGGGATCGCCGACACCGAACACTAGTTGGGTAGCTGTTTTGGCCAGCTCGGGGCAGACTTGGTCTTTCAGAATTTTGGCTCGCAGATCGTCAAGCTGCTGTTGCTTTGTGGCCATGAATTGCCTTCCAGATGAACCTTAAAAAATTTCGAAAAACGCCGACCACTGCTAAGATAGCCAGAGCGTACCACCCTAAGCCACCTCGGTCGATTGCTAAAGAAGCTAAGCCGTAGGCTAGTGCCAATTCAACGACCCCGAAAACAAACAGTCCAGACAGAGTCTGATGCCATCTCGCGATTGGCTGCAGAATTGAGGAGTAGTTCATACGGCTGCTCCTGGTAGGTAGTTGATCTTGTCGGGAGTGGTGTCGGCAAAGTTTTGTGCTTGACGGAAATTCATCTTATTTCTTATTACTTAATTCTCGCTGAGCGGCTTTCATGCTTAAGACTAAACGGCCTCGGTCATCGATGGCCAGAAGTTTAACGGCCACATGATCGCCTTCTTTAACGACATCGCTCGGCTTATCGACTCGCTCTTCCTTCATTTCACTAACATGAACCAGGCCTTCTTTACCGGGCGAAATTTCTACAAAGGCACCGAAATCAAGCACACTGACCACTCGGCAGTTCGAATAAATCTTACCGACTTCCGGGTCATCCGTAATGTTTTTAATAATCTGGATGGCACTGTCGATCGACTTCTTATCAGGGCTGGAAATTAGGACTGTACCGTCATCTTCAATATCAATTTCGGCACCTGTTTCGGCGATGATTTTATTAATCGTTTCGCCGCCCTTACCAATAACTTCACGAATCTTCTCCGGATTGATGTGAATTGATTCCACGCGGGGAGCATATGGGCTAAGACTGTCACGCGACTTTTCAAGCGTCGTCAGCATGTGCTTTAAGATAAAGGCGCGGCCTTCCTTAGCTTGCAAGAGAGTCTTTTTGAGGGTACTGACCGGTAAACCATGGACCTTCATGTCCATCTGCAAGGCGGTGATGCCCTTGGCCGTACCAGCCACCTTAAAGTCCATATCGCCGGCAAAATCTTCGGCGTCGGCTAGATCGCTCATGATGAAGGTTTTGTCACCTTCCAAAATGAGACCCATAGCAATACCGCTAACCGGTGCTGTCAGAGGTACCCCAGCATCCATCAAAGCCAGACAGCTGGAACAAGTGGCTGCCATACTGGTCGAACCATTTTGGCTCATAATTTCCGTTACTGAACGAATCGTATAAGGGAAGACTGCGGCATCCGGGATGACCGGCAATAATGCCCTCTCAGCTAAGTAGCCATGCCCAATTTCGCGGCGGCCCGGGCTGCCCATGCGGCGGATTTCGCCGACCGTATAACCTGGAGCATTGTAGTGGTGTAGATAACGGCGTTCGCCGTTACGCTCCATGGTATCAATTAGTTGGGCGTACGACGGTGGTGCTAAAGTGACGACGTTTAGAGCTTGCGTTAAACCTCGAGTAAAGAGGCTTGAGCCGTGGACTCTCGGTAAAATACCGACCTCACTGGAAAGTGGTCGAATATCGGTCAAAGCCCGTCCGTCTGGGCGAGCACCGTCCTCGACGATGCCCTTTCTAACGTCCTTGTAAATAGCCAGAGTAAAAGCCTCATCATATTGCGGTTTAACGGCCGCAAAGTCTGCACCGAATTCAGTTTCAAAATGAGCATGCATGGTGGCTCGCAACTCTTTGACCAAGTCATTGCGCTCTGGATAGGGAACGCGTAAGCCAACACCTAAACGGCCAGCTAGCCAGGTTTCAACTCTTTGGATAATGTCACTGTCAGGTAGATCAAGTTCGTAGATCTGCTTAGTTACGCCGACCTTTTTAACAAGTTCTTGCTGGATGGCGATAGCTGGTTGCATAGCTTTAAAGGCATACTCCAGGGCTTCAACAATTTGGTCTTCGCTGACTTGCTGAGCGCCAGCTTCGACCATGGTGATGGCGTGTTCTGTACCAGCAACAACAAGATCAAGCGGTCCAGTGGCCAGCTCGTCGGCTGACAAGAAGGCGGTTGGTTTGCCATCCTTAAGACCGACCCGAAGGCCGGCAATTGGACCGTCAAATGGAGCGCCAGTTAGCATCATAGCGGCACTCAGGGCAATCATAGCAATCACATCGGGACGGAAAGACGGATCGTGGCTCAAGACTGTCGCTACGGCCTGAACTTCGTGCCGATAACCCTTCGGCCAGAGCGGGCGAATTGGTCGGTCAATGATCCGCCCAATTAAAACCGCCTCGTCAGATGGACGACCTTCGCGTTTAATAAATCGGCTGCCACTAATTTTGCCGGCAGCATAAAATCGTTCTTCATAGTCGATACTAAGTGGAAAATAATCTGAACCACTGACTGGATTTTCGCTAAGCATGACGGTACCGAGTACGACGGTGTCGCCGTAGCGAGCCAAAACGGCGGCCGAAGTCCGGAAGCCCAGCCGGCCGACTTCCAGCGTCAACGGACGGCCGCAAAGCTCGGCTTTAACACTAATAATATCTTTACCTAAGGGATTAATTGTCTGACCCATGAAAATATTTATGACCTTTCTACTTCATGATAATGTTGGTTTCGTGCTTCTAAACAGGGTGCAAATATACGATTGCCCTTGTGCAAATAATAATTGGCACAGTATATCTGTTGCTCCGCTTACAAGCACGTACGTGTTCGAAGATTTAATGTGCACAAGCTGGTGTTCTCGAAATTCGAGGAAACGGGTCTATGCACTGCCTAGCGGCGGATACCAAGCTTTTTAATCAAATCTAGATAAGCTTGGCTATTGCGACTGGCGATGTATCTGAGCAAACGACGACGTTGACCGACAAGTTGCAGAAGACCGCGACGGGCCGCAAAATCTTTTTTGTGAACTTTAAGATGCTCAGTCAATTCTTTAATGCGTTCGGTTTCGACGGCTACCTGAGCAGCTGATCCGCCGGTATCGGTTTTATGGGCCTGGACGCCAGCAATAGCGGCCTGTTTTTTCTCCGTTGTTATCATGTTGCGGGTATTGTATCAGATATGATCTAAAAAGGCAAGCGAATTATGTGCACAATAAAGTGTTCAACCAAGCAACTGGAGATAGCTGGTTATGGTGTCCGCGCTCAAATTTTGTACAGACAGAGCCTGCTTTAGCGAAAACCAGCCCACACTGAGACGGCACAAGTCGGACATATAAGCCCCGACTCCCAGTTGCTGGCCGATATCCTCGACTAACGACCTGATGTAGGTGCCGCTACTGACCTGGCTCGTGAATTTGATTAGCGGATACTGATAAGACTCGAGGCTATTACTGTGAATTATGACGGGACGGGCTTCCAGCTCAACGGTCTTGCCGGCTCTAGCCAACTGATAGGCCCGTTGACCAGCCACCTTAATGGCCGAAAAAGCCGGCGGGGTTTGCATCATATGACCGCTCAGTTGCTTGAGAATTTGATTAATTTCATCGAGGCTGGGTATCCGTTGGCTACCTACTTGTTTCTGACCTTCTTCATCACCGGTTGAGCTGATTTTGCCCAGACACGCCGTAACATCATAAACTTTATCAAGACCGCTCAGTTCAGTGGCCCGACGCGTGTAGTTTTTACCAACCAGCAAGACCAACAAACCGGTTGCTAAAGGATCAAGCGTGCCGGTGTGGCCTACCTTGACGCTTTTCGGCTTGACTCCTTCGGACTGAGCAACTATTCGCCTGACACGGTTAACGACATCAAACGATGTCCACCCTTTTGGTTTGTCAATTAGAAGTAGTCCCTGCATGCTAACAATTGTACAAGACAGCTTGGACAATAATTGTTTAATTAACGACTAAGAGAAGTTACTCGGCATAAACGGCGGCGGTACGGGTGGCGGTGGCGAAGTAGCTGAACTCGGAGCCTCGGGTGGGGCAGCCGAGCCGAACGGTGGCATCCCACTTGGCAATGGCATATCCAGCGACTGACTGGGTTCACCCTCTGGGACAACCGGTTTGGCGGTCAAATTGCCTTCTGGATCAATCTCAACCTCGCTTGGATGAGAACTCTGAGCAGCCGAGGAGGCGGCGTTATCGGTTGATGAGTGAAGCTCCTCACCTAAGGGACTAGCGTTAAGCGAAGTTAATGGCTGGATAGGTTGTGGGCCGCTTTTCAGTGCTTCCAGTACGTCGTTGCGCGCCGACGCCAGATCAGAACCGGTAGCTGGCTGTAGATGTGGACTGTGCACTTCCTGCTCAAGTTCGGCCAGCGTTTCTTGGTCTGACTCATCAGGGCTGGCAGTAGCTGGTGTTGCCACGGGTGGTGATGGAGCGGTGGTTGCTGGATTGTCATGATCAAGCAGCGGCTCCGGTGCTCCGGCTGGTGGTACATCAAACGGGTTCAAAGTACTCGGCTCGGTTGGATTTGGCGGCACCGGTGTGTTATCCGGTAGCGACGGTTCTTCAACCAAATAGGCTCGTCCAGCGTCCGATGATCCGTCTTCTTTGTCTTTTTCGACATACTCATCATTAGACTGATTTTCGTCCTGGTAGGTCCCCCGAACACCGGTTATGCCCGGCTCAGGCAGTGGTAGCATGTCCCGGCTTGGTAATGATCCGGCTGTGACATCGTCGCTAGTGGGCGTTGCCGAGCTGGGTTGGTTCGGCGGGACATTACTGGCAGCAGTCTGGTCGGCTAGGCGATGATCAATATCTAGGGTACCGTCGTCTGGTTTTGATGGTTCTGCCCCCGTGCCTTGAACGCTAGGCTGATTACTGTCGGCTGGACCAGAACTTGATCGATCTCTTATTGGGTGAGCATCTTCCAGCTCATTAGCCACTAGTTGCTGATTAGCTCCGGCGGCCATCAGGTCTCCGGCTAGAGCCATGGTATTCGGGTTAGTTTTATCGTTGCTAAAACGTTCCGTTTCGGCCACGATACCAGTCAAAAGCGCTGTGGCAATTTGTTCGTCTAAGACGTTCTTGTCAAGATCTTTGACCAGTTTGGTGGCCATTTCTGATATTGAACTAGCGGCGGTGTCCTGCCAATTGATAGTCCCCAGACTACCGTTAGGAGTGTTGTTGATACTTATGACAGTGGCGTCATGCAATATCCGTCCGTGTTCGGTAATGGCTTGGTCAAGTTCTTGCTGTTCGTGAGCACCTAAGGCAATAACGGCGTCAACGTTAAAATCACCTTCACTGAATTCCAAATCTGATTGACTTAGGCTAGTTTTGTAAGGCGTGATAAAAATCCGAACGACTTTATCTTCAACCTTGTAGCGCAATTTATCGGCTTTAGACTTGTCCAGGGCAATGATAAAATCCCGCAAGCTATCCGGTGTTTGTTCGAGTGTTTCTTCGGGTTTCAAAAACTCAATCGTGCTGGGGACTTCGCCACTAAAAACAGCGGCCACGTGCTTGTCCATTTTGTCGAGCCCGAGAGTCAGACCGATACAGGCACTCAGCAAATCAACGGTCGGATTGTTGCGAACCGTGACTAAAACATTACGAGCTTGTTTAAGACGTTCGACAACTTGCTGTTCTGCGCTGTCCATACCTATTTATTTTAAACCTTTAGCGTGAGCTTACCACAAACGCTTATGTTTGTCTATCTAGCTGTCAGGGTTATTATTGGCCGGCATTAACGATAGCTAATGCCTTTACAAAACCGGTGCACATCTGTTATAGTCGGTTGGCAATTTGATAAGACTTTAAACAAGGAATAACATGCCCATCATTCAGTCCGCGAAGAAACGTGTTCGCACTGCCCGAAAGGCCACCATTCGCAATAGCAAAACCAAGCGTATTTTGAGGAGTTCGCTCAAACTCTTTACCAAGAAAATTACTCCGGCTTCACACAGTAATGCCCAAAGTGCAATTGATACGGCCATTAAAAAAGGCCTAATGTCTAAGCACAAAGCGGCCCGCATGAAGCGACAGTTATCGGTCAAAGCCAAAGCTGCCGGTGTCAAACCAACTAGTGTCGCCAAAGTGACAGCTAAGCCAGTTGCTAAAAAAGTCTCGACTGCTAAAAAACCAACTGTTAAGAAACCAGCCGCCAAAAAGTCCGCAGTTAAAAAGACGACAGCCAAGAAAAAGGCTTAATTTTTAGACGGCTATCTTCATCAAAAAAAGCTGAAGCGCCTCATCAAGATCAATGCTCTCGCGTTTGGAACGAACGTCTAGTACTAGTAGGTCTGAAATAAGCTGTTTAAGGTGCCCGAAGGTAATGCCGGCGGCGCCGGTTTGGGCTTTTTGAATCACATACGGGTTGAGTTTTGTCTCCCTGGCAATACTATCAACTGAACGACCGGCAGCTGTTTTGACCAAGGCCAGACTACGTAGCTGCCAAGTCAACATGGCAATAATATTAGCTGGCTCCACATTCTGCTGGCGCTGCTCATTATAAAGATTTAATGAGCGCTTAAGATTACCCGAGAAAGCCGCATCAAGCAGTTCAAAGATGGTGCTTTGCGGCGCCGGTTCCGTTAATAGATCAATTGTTTCCCTAGTCACCGCCGGGGCGTAAAGTAACAGTTTATCCAACTCATTATCTAGCAACTGCTGATCAAGTCCAACTCGTTCGGCTAAATATCGAGCATCACTAATGCTTAAGCGCCCTTCCCTTGCTTGAGCCGATTCAACCAGCCACTGAGCCAGACCGTTTTCGTCAAGCTCAGTAAAATCACGCAACTCCGACGACTTTTTTAAGAATTTATAATAACTCGACCGTTTATCCAGCTTCGGTTCAACTAAAACTGCCTCTGTCGTTTCGGGGAGTTCGGTTAATAATTTTTCGGCTTGTTCAACAAATTGTTTATTGGCGCTGCCGTTGTGCAATATGACCATTTTTTTGTTAGCCAAGAACGGCGTACTCTGCAGACTTTCTCGTAAGCGATCAAAAGTCGCCTCTTCGCCGTCGAGCCGCTCCACGGCTATTTCGCCCTGCTCACGAATAAACTCAGCCGTCAGCGCAGCTAGAGCAGTCTGGAGCACAAATTTATTAGTTCCCGTTAACGTCACAACCATCGGCTATATTATAACTGTTAGCTGGCTATTCTTGGTACGTGGAGTTTCTGGCAATGAGGACATAGATGTGTCCCCCGACCGGCGACGCGAATTTTAACTATGGTGGTCCCGCAGCGGGGACAAGCTTGACCCTCCCGGCGAAAGACCTTGGCAAAACTCAAGTAACTACCCTTATGGCCTTCGGCATCAACATAATTCCTATCCGTTGAACCACCGTATTGAAGGCTCAGTTGAAGCACAGTAACAATTGAATTATGAAGGGCTTTTACTTGGGGCGTTGAAAGTTGTTGAACCAGCGTCTGAGGATGGATTTTGGCTCCCCAGAGCGATTCGTCAGCATAAATATTGCCTATGCCGGCGATAACTGTTTGATCAAGTAAAGCCGCCTTAATGTTTGTCCTGAGTTGGCGTTGCAGCCGCTCATTTAAAACCTGCCAGGTAAACTGTGTTTCCAGTGGCTCAGGACCCAATTTTTGGATCAAATCTATCCCGTCCACATCAGCCGTCGGTAGCAGCCTTATCCAGCCAAACTTGCGCTGATCATTAAAAAATAACCGGCTGCCATCGGTGAACTCAAACGTTACTCTAGTTGATTTATCCGGTAATTGACCAACCAGTGAATCATTGGGATGTCCGGCGCCAAAATGCACGCTCCGGCTTTGGAAAACCAATTGTCCGGTCATTTTTAGGTGGATAAGCAGCGTCTGCTGGCTGGAAAGTTCAATCATTAAAACTTTTGCCCGGCGATTGACTTGGCTAACGGCGACACCAGTCAGAAACTTCTTAACAGCCGCCGGAGTTGCGGAGAAACTTTTCGGATTTTGACAGGTTACGCTTTTCACGATTAACCCAGGCAGCAAGCGATCGAGCCCGAGCCGTACTGTTTCCACCTCTGGCAATTCTGGCATATAAGATCATTATACTTGCTACAATGGGATCATGACCGATTCACTGTTCGATATTCTCAGCCAAAAAGATTTTAGCGAGCCGACCGAAATTGTGGCAATCAAACGTTATATCAAGGAACATTTTCAGGAGGCTGTCGAAGTTACGAGTTATGAGCGGGACATTGTTGTTACCACGCCGAGTGCAGCCCTGACTAATACGTTGCGGTTTCATTTGAAACAACTCAAACAAGCCGCTCAGACCGATAAACGGATCGCTTTAAGAACTAGGTAATTTCACTTAAACTAAAGCGAAATATTAGCTGTCAGATTGGCGTAATCGGGAATCTGGGCCTCGAAAAGCTGGTGAATGACCGTGATATTACCCTCAAATGTGCCCGTGCCACAAGTTGTATACCAATAACGTTCGAGGTCGCTACCTTGACCGTTAATGACTTCGTAAATTGTACGATCACCAAGCGCACAGTGGCCCTGCTCGTCAGCTAAGCTGGAGCTGTTATTGCCTTGTGTAAAACCGTTGAGCATGAGTGAGCTCAAAAACACTCCATAGGCTGTGTTGTCCATGGGATAGGCCTGCGTATTGATAACTTGCTGATTGTAGCCTTGGGTAATAGTCAGTGAAGCCTGGATGTTGCCAACGTTAATGATAATGTCGTGATGGTTTGAAGCCGCCGTAACAGGTGAATCAATCGTCAATTGGACAGTGGTATCGGTATTGGCATAGTTATCCAGATTCAGCACTTTTTGCGGTGAACTAGACAGGCCCTTAATGATAAGGACGATTAAGATAATGATTAAACCAACGGCCAATAAAAATCCGATAATATAACGAACCATAAGCTGACACTCTCAAATTTCAGTATTAGTATTATGATACCATAATATTCGTTTTTAGCAACTATTTTCTGGCTGATTTTTCGTTACAATAGTGCTTATGCGATTACGTTACGAGACTGGCGTTGCTACCCTAGTGCAATTCATCGTCACCATTCTGCTGACCTTTATAACCTCCTTGATTTCTATAATTGGTGGCTGTACCGGTGGCATCAATGGCCAGTGTGTTAGCAATACTTTAGTGTCGCTGATACTCATTTTCTTGATAATCTTTGCCCTGGGGTTTTTGCTGGTACTCGGCTATGCCGCGCAGGAACGCCGCAGTAGTCGGTTGGCTAAGCTCTTGATCGCCGCTGAATTTTTCGCGGCTTTTGCCTATCTCTATGACGCCAAACAAACACCGAGTGGTCTAGAACGACTTACCAACCTTATCTCCTGTTTGTTGGCCCTCTGGGTTATTGTTCTGGCCTGGCGGTTGGCTCGAGCCAAAGGTGGGCGCGTGGTTAAGATCCGAGCTCGGCAACGACCCGCTAAGTCACGATAGCTGCAGCAAGCCCGAATATCTTTACACCGAATCAGGGGTAAAATCGCTCGCTGGAGGAAAAATATTGAAAGAGCCCTATGGATAGTATTTGCTAGCTAAGTGTAAGGTAGAGACTGCACAAAGGTTGAATTTGCTGAACCATGCTAGTAAAAAAGGCTATTTGATGACTTCGACTGCTAAAACTATAAACTCGTATTACTTGAACTGTTTAAACTATTTTCGAAAATTGACAGTAGTTGAGTAACCGATTCGGCATTCTGGGGGACCGTGATAGTTATCGGTGAGTAATTAAAGTCAACTGTTGCGTTGCCGCTGAGGTTGCTGCTTTTGGCGTCCTGAGCTGTGGTTTGGCTTGCTATTTGTACTATTTTATTCGTACTTTTGTTTACCCAAACAGTGAGTGGTGTGTAGTCATTATCCGCCAAGCTAGCAGTATTACCACTAGTAATGCCATTACCGCCTGCGCAAGATTGAATCGATTTTAGGAGAGACAGATTGTTTAGGTCCGGGAAGAAAGCCGCGCCCTTATTGTCATTAATACTTATCACAAATTTCTCGACCTGGGAGCCATTCAAAACCACATTACTTGTACTATCAATCGTGACAAACTGGTGTTTGTTGTACTGACTTTCCAATAGATTTATGTCGCTTTGGCTGATCGACCAACTACTATTAACAGTACAATGAGCTCCGGTCTCATCGATAATAGTACTGTCCACAACAAACCATTGGTTTGATAGCTTACTACCCATTGCCTGTATTAGTGAACTTTCAGAGGGCGCCAGCGAATTTATCAAACCGGCCAAATCACTAAGATTGCCCAATTTAAAGTAAAGATTGCCATCTAGGAAACGAATCTCTGCTGGAAAAGTTACTCCCGACACTGTTAAGTTAACCTGAGCATCTACCGCCTTCGTCACACTATTTTCAGACCCACTAATTGTCGCTTTGTAGGCTACCCCAGATCCAGTTACCGACTGAATATTAATTGTTGACGCAAAACTGACTTGCTTTTGTTGAACACTATTAATCAAAGCTGATTTTAGAACGTTGGCTGGTCTATTGGGCACTATAAAACCTACATAGGCAGCCGCTGAGCCGCCACCCAAAACAACTAACACTAGCAGGCACATTAGAATAACTTTGAGCAGGCGGTTATTTTTCCATCCCTTGCTTCCCATTGGGCCGCCAGAAAACCTTTGAGTTTGCGGTGCTGATGTCTGACCACCTACCACAATTCCTACTCCATCAGATGCTAGTGATTCATAATTGGTATCAGAAGCCAGGTTACTAGCCATTGGCGTGGAAGAAACGTTCGGTTCAGGGCTTTGGCCAGGAGATGAAGTATTAGAGACTGGTCCCCAGTCCGTCGTCTTATTTTCAGCTACTGCAGGTGCTTCTGTCGGTGCTGGTGTCGTGCCAGACAGTGACGAAAAAGCTTTTGGGGCATTACTTAGTTTCTCGTCATTTGAATTTAGCGAACCTGGATTTACTGCGTTTTCTTCAACTAAACCTGTATTAGAAACTTCGTCCTTTGGTATATTTGTAGTTTGCGATAACGGAGCAGTCTCATAGGGGGAAGTACCGCTTGCCTGTTGCGGAGGGTTGTTCGTTTTGTCACCAAAAGTTAGATTCTCATTTTGGGGATGATTTAAATCATCGAGGTTAGGGGAAGGGTTTGGGTCGTCTGTCATGTTTTATCCTTATGCTTCTGATTAATGATACGATAATGCGGTTTAAAAAAGCAAAGCTATAAAGTTTATCTTAAATGATGGAAGGGATTGCCAGGTTATGTCATCATTGGCAAAAGTTGGATGCCAAATGGATCAAAATATTCTTTTGAAATAGGCTATAACTCTTAGGCTTAGTTTACCGTCAATAAAGCTTCTAGCTCTTTCTTCATTTGATCAAACGTCTGGTAAAGAATTGCTTGCATACCAACTCCTTTGGCTCCAAAACAATACGCTTCTACGTCGTCAATCATGATGCACTCCTCCAATCGAACGCCCAGTTTCTCGGCCGTTACCTCATAAGCCTGGGCTTCTGGTTTGGCAAAGCCCACTTGGCCAGAGGCGACTACAACATCAAAATAAAGCTTGAGTTCGTCTGGCGTAAAGCGATGTTCTAAGCCGGTACTGCTTATATTGCTCAGCATAGCTGTTTTGAAATTTGGCCGTAGACTGACTATAAAATCTAGGACAGACTGGTCTTTAACTTCTCCATCTTTGATCAGCTGGCTAAGCTCATCGGCCTTCATCCCTAGAATTTTTGCAATTTTATCGCTAGAAGCTTCTGCGCTGATTAGCCCTCTGTTGTTTTCGGTAATAATCCTAGTTATTAGTTCAGCTTTCTCGGGATTTGTTTTTTGAAGCGGGTTACAAATCGCTTTTAGGGCGTCTGTCAGAATTACGCCGAAACAATCAAAAATAATCGCTTTCGTCATTTTTATAGTTCGCCCCAGTTGCTGCCGACAGTTGTGTCAACAGTCAGCTTGACCGGCAGTTCTGGATAGATGTTTTCCATAGTCACTTTGAGCAGATTCGTGACCTTTTCGACGGCTTCTTCGGGACACTCAACGAGGATTGAATCGTGAATCTGCAGCAGCATTTGGCAGTCGTTGTGCAGCTCCTGCAAAAGACGGTCAATTTTAATCATTGCTAATTTCATTAGGTCGGCCTCCGTACCTTGGACGGGCATATTCATGGCCGCCCGTTCGGCAGCCGAACGAATGGCAAAATTACTGGAATGAATGTCCGGCATGGGACGGCGACGGCCGAACAATGTTTCAACATAACCATCCTTTAAAGCTCGTTCTTTCAGATTCTCAAAATAAGCTATCAGCGGCTTGCGGATAGCCGTGTAATCATTAATAAACCGCTGGGCTTGTTCGTATGTCATACCGGTCGCAATCGACAAACCGTGCGGACTCATACCATAGAGAATGCCGAAATTAACGACTTTAGCCGTCCGGCGCATTTGTTTGGTGACGTCTTCCAATTCACGGCCATAAACTTGAGCGGCGGTGGCCGTATGAACATCAACGTCACGATTGAACATATCAACCAACTCATGGTCCTGACTCATCGCCGCGCTCAGGCGAAGTTCGAACTGACTGTAATCGGCACTAACTAGTTTTTTGCCTGGTCCAGCCACAAAGGCCGTGCGGATTTTTCTGCCAAGGTCGGTTCGGACCGGGATGTTCTGCAAATTTGGATCGGTACTGGACAGCCGCCCAGTTTGGGCAATTGTAAGATTAAATGTTGTGTGCAGCCGCGATTGCTTGTCAACCAAAACAGGCAGTGTATCAACATATGTGTTCTTTAATTTAGTGACTTCCCGCCAGCGAGTTATCAGCTCGATGATCGGATGCTGACCACGCAATTTATCCAACTCGCTGGCCGCCGTACTGAAACCACTCTTGCCTTTTTTGATGCCCGTTGTCGGTAATCCAAGATGCAATTTATTGAACAGGATATTAGCTAGCTGAGCTGGGCTGCCAATATTAAAGTCTGAACCGGCCAGTTTATAAATTTGTTGCTCAATGTCAGCAATCATGCCGTTGATCTCAACGCTCATAGTTTTCAAATAAGTCGTATCGAGCTGGATACCGATGCATTCCATCCGGGCTAGCACCGGTATAACCGGCCATTCGATATCACGCGCCAATTCCGGCAATTTAGGAATCGACTTAAGCTCTTTTAGTTGCTGCACGTAAAGAGCCTTGATAACTGCTATAATTTCTGGCGCTTGCTGAAGGTATTGTGGCAAATCAATGTCCTCGAACAACGGGCCTGCGTAATGCAGATCCGTGGCCGCTAATTCACTCAGCGTCTGTTCACGGCGCAGTGAATTAAGTAGAAACGCGCCAATCAGTACATCGTGACCAACAGTTGGTAGCTCGGTAGAGCCTAGCCGCAGTAAGACTTCAAGGGTAGCTTTAACATCGTGACCAACTAATTTAGGAGCTTCGGAAAGTAGTCGAACTACTAATTTTGGCGGCAGCCTGGTCAAGTCGAGCGCATAGACCGTTAATCCGTCTGGGCTCAGCAATAGCATCTGGGGATCATCACCGTGTTGACCATTGGCCCGACAATCTACAAACAATTGTTCGGCCTGTTGAAAATTCACTTTGGCCAGTTGCTGATTACTATCTACCGCGGTGCATTGGCCCTTAGAAAGCCGAAATTCAGGAGTCTGGCTGGCAGTTTGGTTATCAAACGCCGCCCTCATAACTTCCGGCAATTGTCGGGCAAGTGTCCGAAATTCCAGTTTTTGCATCAAATCGAGTAACACGGCGGGCTGTATTTTGCTGCCATCAACTTCGGTCAAGTTAAGTTTCACAGGGGCATCCGTCCAGATTCGTGCCAGCTCTTTGCTTAACTGGGCTAGTTTTTCGCCGGCTATCAGCTTGGCGCGCAGGCTGTCTTTGATAAGTGGCAAATTATTATAAATACCCTCGAGCGTCTGATATTTCTGAAGTAATTCGACGGCCGTTTTTTCGCCGACACCTGGCACCCCCGGAATATTATCTGATGAATCGCCCTGCAAAGACTTAAGGTCTAGAAATTGTTCCACTTTAAGGCCGTACTTGGCTTCGAAACTAGCCGGCGAATATAGATCAATATTGCTTAACCCATGCTTAATAACAAAGACGTGAACGTGCGGGTCAATCAGCTGTAACATGTCTAGATCACTAGTGACCAGCAATGTCTCAATACCCTTTTGAGTGGCCTGCAGGGCCAAGGTACCCATAATGTCGTCAGCCTCATAGTCATCTAATTCGTAGAGCGGCCAGCCGAAAGCCTGCAATAGTTGATGGAGAACCGGAATTTGCTCATAAAAATCGGGCGGCGGCGACTTTCTGCCAGCTTTATATTCAGGATAAAGTTGGAGCCGGCGCCGGATGTTGGTTTTTGGCTTATCCCAAGCCACCGCTACATAATCGGGCTTCAAGCGCCGGATGACTTCCAGGGCCATGGTGGCGAAACCAAACACCCCGCCAGTCGGCGTTCCATCCTTAGTGGTCAAGTTCGGCATGGCATAGTAACCACGGTAAAAGACACTCTTGCCGTCGATAATTACAAACTTCTTACTCTTTTCCGGTGTTGTCGTCATATGACTTTAGTATAGCTCAGTGACGGTGGGCCAATCTAACTAAACCCGACGGTTCCAGCCATCATCTGGGAGTATAATGGTGCTCAAGATGAATAAGGTGGGCTCAGATAAGCGTTTAAATTACTACCGCATGACGCCAGACGACGTCATTGTCGAGTTGCACAGCCATAAGATGGGCCTAACCAATTCGGAAGCTGATCGGCGCTACGAACAACACGGGCCTAACGCGCTCTATCATCCCAGGCGCGAATTCCTGTTAACAACATTCTTGCGTCAGTTCAAAAGCCTTTTTGTGGTCATGTTGTTGATCAGCGCGGCCTTTGCGCTCTTTCTTCAGGATAGTAAGACAGCCACCATTTTGCTCATTATCGCCCTGATGAATGCCGGCGTCGGCTTCTTTCAGGAGCATAAAGCCGAGACGCTCATGGATAGCCTGGAAGATCTCCTGGTACCGCGAGCCAAAGTCCTGCGTAACGGTTCTCTAAAGGATATCGATTCAACCAAATTGGTATTGGGAGATATCGTCTACATCGAAGAGGGTGACACCGTACCAGCCGACTTGCGACTTTTAGACGAGGATGAACTGACTACCAACGACTTTGCCCTAACCGGCGAGAGTAACCCGACCCGTAAATTTATCCATGCGATATCAGCCGCCGTACCACTTCCAAATCGTCATAACTTGGCTTTCATGAGCACCACGGTAGCAACTGGCTTGGCCCACGGCATTGTTGTTGGTACCGGTATGAACACCGAGCTGGGTCGAATTGCCTCTCTCAGCCAAGTGACCCGAGTCGATCCATCGCCGCTGCAAAAGGAGATGAACAACCTGGCGACGCGCATTACTCAAGGCACACTTATTCTGGCCGCTTTACTGGCTATCGTTGCTTTGCGGGCTGATCTAGGATTAAAATCCGCTCTGCTATTTGCTATTGGCATTAGTGCCGCCATGATTCCTAACGGCTTAGTCGCCGAAGTCAATATTACCTTGGCCCAAATCGCCAACCGGATGGCTCAAGCGCGCGCTTTAGTTAAAAGACTGTCAGCCGTCGAAACACTCGGCGCAACCAACATTATTCTGACCGACAAAACAGGTACGCTGACCAAAAATGAAATGACCGTCACGCATTTACTAATCGGCCGCGTCAAATATGAAGTCAGCGGTACTGGCTACGAACCCAACGGGACTATTTTAGACAATCGGCAAGAGCCGCTCAGCCCCAAGTTGCTAGCCGATTTGTCGCTATTTTTTACGACTGGTGCCCTAGCCTGTAACGCTAAGGTCAGCCAGCCCGATGCTCAGCACCGAACTTGGTACGTCATCGGCGACCCGACTGAAGGAGCGGTGGTCACGCTAGCCCGAAAAGCTGGCTTAAATACCGAGCAACTGCCGCTTTTATACAAAGAGATCCGTGAATTCCAGTTTGATTCTGGTCGTAAACTGATGAGTTCGGTACGCCGTTCAGACGGACAGATGATGGTCTTCGTTAAGGGTGCGCCGGAAGCAGTTTTAGGACGTAGCCAAAAGTTGTGGGATCATGGCCATACTCGTCGCCTGACAGCGGCCGATCGTTCCTTCATCATTAACCACAACGAAACGGAAGCCCAAAATGCTATGCGCAATCTAGCTCTTGCATATCGTATATTGCCGGCTACAACCGACGTCGAAAAACTGGGCATTGATAAGGTCGAACAAGAGCTTACCTTCCTGGGCATCGTTAGTATGCACGATCCGTTACGCGATGATGTGCCGGCGGCCATGACTATAGCTCGACAGGCTCACGTTTATGTCTCCGTCGTGACCGGTGACTTCCCGACCACCGCTAAAGCAATTGCCCTGAAGGCTCAGCTGACCGCTTCGCAGGATCAGATCAAGGTTGTCACTGCCGAAGAATTGAAGGCTTTGTCCGATAGTCAGGTCTTACAGCTAGTCGAGGATGGCGGTGCTATTTTCTCGCGGGCCTCACCCGAAGATAAGTTACGCATCGTCGAGATCGCCAAAGCTAGCGGTCGAGTTGTAGCCGTGACAGGGGATGGCATCAATGATGCCCCGGCTTTGAAGCGCGCCGATATTGGCGTCGCTATGGGCAAAACGGGCACTGATGTCGCCAAAGAAGCTGCCGACATCGTGCTACTCGACGATAGTTTTAGCACCTTAGTCGGCGCCGTCGAACTGGGCCGTTTGACTTTCGCCAACATTAGGAAAGCGGCCCGCTGTGCTATGACCGATAACGCCAGCGAGTTGATAGCTATTTTGATTAGTCTGGGCAGTCAGGTCTTGTTCCAAATTCCAATGGCCATTACGGCGATTCAGATTTTGGCAATCGACGTCATCGCTCAGATGTTCCCGATTACCGCCTTGGGCTGGGATAAAGCGCAATCCAACTTAATGCACGATAGACCGCGCCGGTTAAGCGATCACATCCTCAATGGTCCGGCCGTTCGCGAATTTTTGATGTTCGGCTTACTATCGGCTGCCATCGCCTACACGAACTTCCTCTTCTTCTTCGCCCGCAGAGGTCTTAGCCCAGTGAGCATCGACAAAACCAGTGCCCTTTATGCCCAGGCTACTATTCTGACTTATCTGACGCTCGTGCTCTGTCAGTTTATGAATCTCTTGCTGGTGCGGGCTGACGAGCACAAGAATTTCTTTAGTTCTTACCTGTGGAGCAACAAAAAACTGCTGGTGGCGTTTGGTATATCGTTCTTCTGTATTGCCAACATCATGTATAACCCGGTCATCCAGCCCTATTTCCACGCCGGATCATTAAGCTTCATCGACTGGCTGACAGCCGTCGGAGCGGCCGGAATCTATCTAGGCATCCGACTAATGCAGCGGCATACCCGCAAACATACCCGTCAAGCCGTCGTCAAACTCCACCGAGAGCTGCACGGTAAGGCTTCTTTGGCTAACGTTTAAGCTAGGTTAAGCTTCCGACCAATTTCTTGGGCCAAGGTTGGTATATTGCTAAAATCGTTGATAATTACGATGTCGGCCTGGACTTTGACTTGCAACATATCAAGCGTCGCGGCGTCACCGCTGGCTTGCATTTCAACTTGTTCATCGGCCAAAAATTGGTCAAACGTCCTCTGGTCCTCGGCCGCCCGGTTGCGGGCGGCGGCGTTGGCTTGGATGCGGTCGTAGCGAAGACGAGGTGGGGCATCAAGCCATAAAACTATACCGCCTAGTTCGTGAACGCGATCAACTTCACCATGGTTGCGCAACGAGGCTAAGGCTAATTTGCCGGAATTGGTTTGCTGACTAAAAACTGCCAAAGCTTTATCGACGAGAACACCTAAACCGGATTGGCGGCGCCACTCGGCACTAATCGTTCTTAGCGTGTCTCGATCAGCTGGCAAGCTCCGGTGACTGGCTTCTTGTCTGAGCAGATCGGTGACTGATATAAAAACGTAGTTAAATTGCTCGGCTAGGATCTGACCGACTGTATCTTTGCCGGAGCCGTTGGTTCCTGATATGCCGATAATATTGGTCTGCATTTAACCTCTACTATGCTCGATTTTAGTTCTTAATGTAATCGTGCAGTTTTTTGGCGTCACGGTGTTTGCGCAATTTGGCCAGGGCTTTGGCTTCAATTTGACGAATCCGCTCGCGGGTGACAGCAAATTCTTGGCCGACTTCTTCAAGCGTATGGCTCTTGCCGTCTTCCAGACCAAAACGCAGCTTGATAATCTTCTGTTCCCGCTCAGTCAGCGCATTAAGCATATCTTTAACCTGCTCTTTGAGCAGCTGGTTAGTGGCTGATTCTTCAGGAGTTACCGTGTCTTCGTCTTCGATAAAGTCAGCTAGTACCGAGTCGTCTTCGTCATCTCTTATCGATGCGTCGAGGCTGGAAATATCCTGCTTGATTTTCATGATGTGCTCAACCTTTTCGACTTCTATCTCCATTTCTTTGGCGATTTCGTCGTTGGTCGGTTCGCGGTTCAGTTTTTGAGTTAAGCGACGCTGGGTACGCAGTAATTTATTAATCGTCTCCACCATGTGAACTGGAATGCGAATCGTCCGAGCCTGGTCGGCTATTGCCCGGGTAATAGCTTGGCGGATCCACCAAGTGGCGTAGGTCGAGAATTTAAAGCCTTTGTTGGGGTCAAATTTTTCAACCGCCCGCAGCAGACCGGTGTTACCTTCCTGAATCAAGTCCAACAGATCTAGCCCACGGCCGACATAACGCTTGGCGATCGAGACCACCAGCCGCATATTGGCTTCAGCCATTTTGTCCTTGGCAAGTTTTTCGCCGGACGACACCCGGTGAGCTAATTCAAGTTCTTCGACAGCCGTTAGAAGCGGGATTTTACCGATTTCGCGGAGATACA
>Ga0182030_10008524_pt1 | contig 21211 bp, 16 predicted proteins | sample 812S3MmetaG_FD_121299 | JGI IMG/M metagenome (GOLD analysis project Ga0182030, IMG submission 121299) | Permafrost microbial communities from Stordalen Mire, Sweden - 812S3M metaG (Illumina Assembly) | ecosystem: Environmental > Terrestrial > Soil > Wetlands > Permafrost | place: Sweden...
AGGTCCCTCTGCGAAATCTGGTCATAGATGGAGCGCCTGAGCTCGAGTTCGATCTCCTCGTCCGTCAGGCAAAGGTCCAGGCCGGCCCGGGCAAACTCGATCCTCCTGCGAAGGTCGGATCCGTCCCACAATTCGGTCTCCCCGTTTATCTGCTTAACGAGCACCAGGGTCTCCTGGCCGGCGCTCGCCTGCTCCGGCGCCGGTTCCTGGGCGCCCGACTTGGCGTTTTCCCGGACCGCAGCCCTTTCGGCGCGGAATAGGATGTAGGCTTCCGCCACCTTGTAGTGGCCGGCCTTCATCAGCTCCTCCTGCACCATGTCCTGGATCTCCTCTATTCTTACGAAGGCCTGATTCGCGGCTTGCACCCTATCCGAAACGGCCTTTGCGATTGCAACGGCGGGGGCGGAGTCCTGCTCCAATGACAGGAACGTCTTGCGCACGGCGATCTCAACCTTGTGGTCGCTCCACGGGACCACATGGCTGTTGCGGCGGATGACACGAATGGCAGTCTGGGCGGCGGATTCGCGGCTTATCGAGAGCTTGCGCGACCGATTGAGCAGCATGCTCTTCGCCACAAGGTAGGCATTGTTGTCGACGAGCGTCTTCTCAATGAGTTCGTAGAGCCCGTTCAACGTCAGACGTAGCGGATTCTGCTGCCGGGCGAGCTCGGTGAGGTTGCTTGCGAGCTCCCTGCAGATCTGCGCGATCCAAGCCTGATTTTTGAGGGTGAAAATGTCCTTATCACCCTGCGAGATGCAGACATTCGTGAACGCCTTCCCGAGTGTGTCGGCGACTTCCGTCATGTCGAATCGCTCCTCCCCATGCGGGCATAGCAGGACGATTGGAGGCAGCGAGAACTCCCCCACCGGGAGGACGTCGCGCCAGGCGAATATGGGTTTCTGATCGAGAGGGGTGTGGACGGTGCGCTTTAGAGCGAGATCTTGCGCCAAGGGGATGTGATTCATTGTCTAAGTTCCAATTTATAAGAGAGTTGCAATTACGAAAATTCGATTTGAGTCAAGGTAGCCCCCTGGCGCCTGCTGCGGCGGGCCAAAGGGCCTCAGAAGCGAGAGATGAGGACAGTCGGCGCGGTTAGGCTCGGTTCACGACGACCCGGGGGTCAGAGTTCGTCGTCCGAAGCGACAGCCAATGAGGAGGCCTTTTGGTACTCGGTGACCCTGCCCTCAAAAAAGTTTTGTTCCTTCGCTATATCCATCATCTCGGCGAGCCAGGGCAGTGGATTCTTGATGCCGCTGGAAAGCGGCGCCAAACCGCAGCCTTCGAGGCGGCGGTCGGCGATGTAGTCTATGTAGCTTAGGAAATCCTCGAGGCGGAGCCCCACCGCGTTCACCGGCAGGCAGTCGCGGATGAAATCCTTCTCGAGGCTGATCGCCTCGCGCATGAGGCCCCGCAGCTCCTCCTTGTACTCTGGAGTCCAAAGCTCCCTGTTCTCTTCCACCAAGTCCATGAAGAGGTTGCGAAAGACCTCGATATGGTTCGACTCGTCGCGGAGCGTGTACCGGAACATCTGGCCGATGCCGGGAAACTTGTTCTGGCGGTACAGTGCGAGGACCATGCCGAAGAGGCCGTAGAACTGGGTGCCCTCCATGCACTGGCCAAAGACGAAGATGTTGGAGGCGAGCAGCTTCTTGTTCTCAACCTTCGTCAGGTCGACATCCCGGCGAAGCTCGCGTGAAATTCGCGTTACAAACTCGTTCTTGCGGACGATGGTCGGCACGTCCTCGAACATCGCCTCGCACTCGTGCGGATTTATCCCGAGAGAGGCTATCATGTAGAGGAGCGAATCGGCGTGGATGTTCTCCTCGTGGGCGTGGCGGCCCAGGACGAGCTTGAGTTCCGGCGCCGTTACGAGCTCCCGGACCACATGCTGGATGTTGTCCCCGACGATGCCTTCCGCCGCCGAAAAATAGCCTATCCCCATCCGGATGATCCAGCGCTCGACGTCGGACACCGCCTTCGTATCGCGCCACTGCTCGATGTCCTTGCCCATCGGGATGTCTTCGGGCTCCCAATGGTTGGCCTTCATCTTCCGGTAAAGGTCGTAGGCCCACTGGTATTTGAGCGGAAGAAGGTTGAAGGTCATCGTCTCTCGCCCGTTGATCACGCGCTTGGCGGCAAACGCGGCCTCAGCCTTGGCCTGGTCGAGGACGAACGTCTTGGTACCTACCTGGAAGATCTTCTGCATGGCGGACGGCTTTGAAATTGGTGGAATGCGGGGTATGCGGTGGCCTTCATCCAACGCGAAATAAGCCTAGGCGACCAAAAGTTGCTGGAACTTATTTACGCATTGTTGACCACAACAGGATGTGGTCAAGGGCCGGAACGGCCACAACCTATTGAGCTTTCGTTTTCCGCCGTCAACAGGTTTGTGACGCTGGAGTGTTACTTTTTTTGGGGTCGGTCTCGCCCACGGGCGTGATAAGCCAGCCCGGGCGAGTCCCCTCGCCCATCGATTCTTGCCGGCCCGCGCCCTATCCCGCGGGCGCCCTACCCGTCATTTCGTATCTTTTTTCCCACTACGCTTGGGCGATTGTGCGAGCTGGTGTCCGTGCACCACCACGGCCAGCGCGCCGCCACGGTTGAGCCGGTCCAGCACGCCGGCCAGTTTCCGCCGCCTGTCGTCGTCCTGCCCGAACATCTCGAGCTGGGTTGGTCCCCCGTCGACACCCGAAAGGCGCACGCCGACAAGCCTCAGTGGCCGCGGGCGGCTCCACGCGGCGCGCAGCAACGGGGCAACGAGCGGATAGAAAGGCGCCTCGAGGTCGGTTGACGCGGCGAGGCTTCGCGCGTTGGACTCCTGCGTGAAGTCCGCGTACCTCACCTTGACGGTGATTGTCCGGACCTTTGCGCCATCGGAGCGCACCTTGGGCATCAGCTCGTCGATCATCCCCTTGGCGACCCGCTCGATCTCGGCAAAGTCTCCAAGGTCGGCCGAAAACGTCTCCTGCTTCGAATAGCTCTTCGCGTCGGCGCTCTCCGTCTCAACCGCGCTCGAGTCCACGCCCCTCGCCCGCTCCAGCACGTTGCGCCAGTCCCGGCCGAATGCCGCCATCAGCTGCCCGTCGCCCTGGGCGAATAGATCGCGGACCAGGCGGATGCCGAGGCGTCCGAGCGCCGCCTCGGTCTTCGCGCCGATTCCGGGCAGACGGCCGACAGGCAGCGGGGCCAGGAACGCCGCCTCTTCCCCGGGCTGCACGACGACGAAGCCCCGCGGCTTGCGGTGTTTGGAGGCGATCTGGGCCACAAGCTTGTTCGCAGCAATTCCCATTGAAACGGGTATCCGAAGGTCGTCCCAAATCCGCTTCTGCAGTGCGCGCACCGCGCCTTCGACGGCCTCGGCGCTCGCGAGGCCGCACGGTCCAATGTCCAGATAGCCCTCGTCGATCGAATTGCGCTGAACAAGCGGCGTCAGGCTCTCGCACAGGTCGAACATCCGCCGCGATACCTCACCATACAGGCCCGCCGTGTGGCGGATGAGCATAAGGTCGGGGCAGATCCGCAGGGCGCTCGCCGTCGGCATGGGCGTGTACACCCCGCAGGCCCGGGCCTCGTAGCTCGCCGAGGAGATTATGCCCCGTTGCCGGCCGCCGACGGCGCACTTCCTACCCACCAGGGAAGGATCTCGCGCCTGCTCGCACGACACGAAGAATGCGTCGGCGTCGACGTGGACGATTGCCGGAAGCGGCTGCATGGGGCCCCTACGGCGCTGCGCCCTGGCGGGCGGCCTTGAACTCGGCCTCCGCCTCCTCATCCTGGCCGAGCCTTTCCAGCGCATAGCCCAGGTTGTTGTGAGCCCCCGAATAACCCGGAGCCAGCCGCAGGGCCTCCCTGTATTCGGCGACCGCTTCGTTCGTCCGGCCGAGCCTGAAGAGCGCATTGCCGAGGTTAAGATGGGCCTCCGGAAGCGAGGGGTCGACCTTGAGCGCAAGCTCGTACTGTGCCATCGCCTCGGGGAGCCTTCCCAGTCCCGAGAGCGCGAGGCCCAGACTGTTTCTCGCCGTGCCGTGGGCGGGGTCGATCTCCAGCGCCTTGCGAAATTCAGCGGCCGCCTCGTCAAGAAGGCCCGACTTTAGTAGGGACAATCCCAAGTCGAAATGTCCCCCTGCAAATCTTGGATTTATGCCAATGGCGGTCCTGTACTCGCGGCGCGCCTCCTCCGCCAGGCTCTCCGCCTCCAGGCAGTTTCCCAGGTTGGCGTGGGCCTCGGGCGAATCGGGCTCCAGCCTGACGGCCTCCCGGAACTGCACAGCGGCGTCGGCCGGCCGCCTTTGCTCGTAAAGCACCTTTCCCAGATTGTTGCGGGCGAGCCATGCCCTTGGATTGCGCTCAACGGCATAGCTCCAGAGCGCCATTTCGTCGCGGAATGCGGCTGCATAGCCCCGAGCTTCGAACGCCAGGACAAAGAGGATCCCAGTGGCGGCAATTGCCAAAGGCAGCCGGGCGATCCGGGCACGACCCCATCGCCTGTCCCAAGTTTCCAGTGCCGCACCAAAGCCTGCGGCGGCCAGGCCGGTCAGCCCCACGAGGGGCAGGTACGCGAAATGGTCCGCCCTGGGCGACACCCTGAAGTAGGCCATCGGGATTATTCCAAGGACCGGAACAAGATTGAGGAGGAACCATCCCGTTCCGAGAAGCGCATGGCGGCCCCAGCCCTCCCTCTTAAGCCAGAACAGCCCGAGGGCGGCCCCAATCCCAAGCCATGGCAGAATGGCCGGCAATGCAGCCTCGGCAGCCGGGTAAATCGGCGCAAGTCCGGCTGGCCAAAGGCACATCCCGGCGTATGAGAGGATGCTCCAGCCGGCCTCGGCCAGCCGAAGTCCAAAGCTCCCCGGCGTGCCGGCGATCCCGATCGCCCGGGTCGATTGGAACCAGAAAGTGGCCACGCCCATCGCGAAAGCCGCTGCGAAGAATGGCGCCGCGGCGCGAAGGTCGCGGACGCCGACTCCTCCCCGCCGCCACCACGAGTAGAGCAGCAGGACCACCGGAAACATGACCGAGGAGGTCTTGCACGCGAGCGACGCGAGAAACCAAAGCAGCGCCCCGACACTGGCGCCTCGCCGGCCGTCGCGGTCGCGCTCGACAAAGGCAATCGAGGCGAGAAGCAGCGGAGGCAGCGAAACCGCGTTCTTGAATTCCGATATCCAGGCGACCGACTCCACGGCCACGGGATGCACGGCGAAGAGAAGCCCCCCGAGAAACGCGGCGCGAACGCCGAGGAGACTCAGGAGGCGCCAGACCAGGAGGGCGCTCACGATGTGGAGGCCCAGGTTGACCAGATGGTATCCGAGGGGCTGCGCGCCCCATAGGTGCCATTCCAGCCATTGCAGGCTGCTCTTGAGCGGAAAATAATCCATTCCCTGGGGATGGACCCAGGGCTCCCACCAGCCGTCCGGAGAGCTGAGGGCCGGATTCTGGGTAATCTCCAGTCCGTCGTCCCACAGCCAGGTGCCTCGCAGACAGGGCGAATAGACCCAGGCGCCAGCCAGGGCGATGGCCAAGCCTTGCAGGGTTTTCCTCATCGGCCGCCTTCCGGCTGCTGCAGCGCCCTCAGGCGCTCCAGGTTCTCCTGTGCCTCCGCGTAATCCGGTTTGAGGCGGAGGGCCTTCTCAAACTCCACCCGAGCCTCGGCGAGCCTTCCGGCCTCCGCGAGCAGGCTGCCTAGGTTGTTGTGGACGTCGGCCGCACCCGGATCCAGGCGGAGGGCCTCCCTGAATTCCCCGATGGCCTCGGGGACCCTGCCCAGAAGCGCGAGCACGCCGCCGTGGTTGGCCCGCGCGTCCGCGGAATCCGGAAGGAGCAGGATGGCGTGCGAATAGGCCTCCGCAGCCTCCGCCAGGTTGCCGGACTTGGCCAGCTCCTCGGCAAGGCAGGACCAGGCATCGCCGTGGCCGGGATCAAGCTTCACCGCCTCCCGGAATTGGGCGGTGGCCTCGGGCCCCCTGCCCTCCAGTGCGAGGGCGTTTCCGAGTTCAAAATGGATCGACGGGTCCTCCGGCCTGAAGCGGAGCGCGTCCTCGTAATGGGGTATCGCCTCCCCTGCACGCCCAGTCGCCACAAGCGATTTGCCGAGATTGTAATGCGCATACGCGTACGCGGGCGCAAGGGCGAGGGCCCGCTTGTAGTCCCCGATGGCGCCGCCGAAGTCCCCTTTCCCGGCAAGGAGGTTGCCAAGGTTGTTCCACGCCCCGGCATTCGCCGGAACCTTCGCCACGACGTCGCCCCAGAAGGCGAGCGAACTATCGAACACATCGGTCCTGCGCGCCGTGAGAACGCCGAGTCCGAGCGCCAGCAGACCCACGGTCGCAAGGAACAGGCGCCGCCCAAGCACGGAATTGAGCGCGAGGACAACCAGCGCCACAACAGCCGCAAGCGAAAGATACATCCTGTGCTCCGCCATGATCTCGGTCGCAACGGGGATCACGCTCGAACTCGGCGCCAGGATGACAAAGAACCATGCTCCGAGGAACCCGATTGGAGAATTCCGGCGCAGGAGGATCCAGGTGGCGACCCCAAGTGAGATGACGAGCGCGGCGCAGGCCGCGACCTCGAGCGGGTTTCCGGCGAGGATTCGGCCGTAGTCGCCGACAAGCGGACTCGGCCAAAGGGACAGGCGCAGGTAAAGCGCGACCGCCTTGAACTGCGTCAGCGCGTAGGCCCACCAGGGGAGACCCGTGCCGAAGCCCGCAGTGCCCCCGCGACCTCCCGCGCGAGCGACAAGGATTGCGAGCGGCACCCAGCATGCCGCATATGAAAGATAAAGCGCCTTGCGCCTTTGCCAGGCCTCACGGAATGATCCGCCGACGAATGCGCGGTCGTAAAGGAGGACGATGAGGGGCGCCGTCGCCGCCACCTCCTTTGTCGCCATCCCAAGCAGGCATGCCGCCACGGAGACAGCGGCCCAGCTTGCGGCCTTGGAGCCTGGTGCCGCAAGGCGGACAAAGGCATAGAGCGTCGCCAGGTAGAAGAATCCCATCAGGGACTCGGCACGCTGGACAACATAGGCCACGGACTCCGCCTGGAGCGGGTGCACTGCCCAGAGGAGCGCCGCGCCAAAGGCAACAGCGAGACATTCCGCGCGGGGGCGGGACCCCGCCGCGGGGGCCGCCAGCGTCCTGCGCACTATTCCGAAGAGGAGCAGCGCCGCAGCTGCGTGGATAGCCGCGTTTAGGGCGTGGAAACTCCAGACTCCTGTTCCCGATAGAGCAAAGTTAACTGCGAAGGAAAGGTTCAGGATGGGCCTCCCGCTGACGGTGACCCCTCTCGGGGGCATCACGGCGGTCGAGAGGTGCCGGATCGTGGGGTTTCCAACGATTGAATCCACATCGTCGTAGAGGAAGGCCCCGCCAAGGCTCCGGCTGTACGCCCAAGCTGTCGCGGCGACGATGCCGACGCAGCATAGCACAAGATGACGGCGGAGGTCTCGTTCCGACGCCGGCTCGTGCATTGGTGGGGGGTTCATGAGTGAAGGGTAGGCAGCCTGATAGCGCCCCCAGGGCCCCACGACAAGTCGCCGCCATGCCGGCCACGTCGAAAAACGCCGCCAGCTCTCCCCGACAGAAAAACGGCCGCCCACAAGGGGCGGCCGTTGCCAAGAGGATTCCGGTCTGACCGGGATCCTAGAACTCTAGCCTCGCGCCCACCTCTACCTGCCAGCGCGACAAATCCGAGTAGATCGTTGGGACCCCGAGCGTCCCACGATTGAACGTGTAGATGTACTTGTTGGTCTTCGTGTCGTAACCCGTGCCGGCGATCTCCTGCGTCTCGAACGAACCGGTGAAGTCGTCCACGATGCCGGAGTGCTTGTCGATGAGGTTCGAGAAGTTGTAGCAGTCGCCAAAGAGCGTGACCCGGACGTTGCGCCAGATCGGGATCTGTTGCTCCGCGTGGAGATTGAGCGTCTCCTGCCAAGGGGCGTATGCGGAGTTGCGGGGGGCAATCTGGCCGGCCCACTTGGCCAACTGCGGATTTAATTCCATATAATGGAAGAAGTTCGCCTCTTCGGCTGAACTGATCCACTCGACCCTGGGATCGCTCGGGCCCGATGGGACGTAGAATAGGTCTTCATTGTTGCTGTTTCCATCGCCGTCAGCATTGCCGTGATACACAAAACTGTAGGCCTGCCCGGTCTGCGTGATGAACTGAGCGGATATGGATGTCTTTGAATTCCTCAGCTTGAAGAAGTCGAACTGTCGCGTGAGTGTCGCCACGAACTTGTCCGGGACGGCAAATTGCGAGCGGTAAGCGATATTGTCGTTTGGATTGACATTCGGCGTGCCGAGAAAGCCCGAGGACGCGACCGACGACGTGAATGGATCCACCTGCGTCGCATGGGTGCGCGTGTAGGCCAGCTCGAACCCCCAGCCGTTGGTCACCGGGCGGTTGAGCTCGACCGTGTACTCCTGGCTCCCGCCCTTGTTCGTGTTTGTCAGCTCGTAGACACCCTGCGACCCGTGATTCTGGTAAAGGACGGTCGGCGAGCTCGTGACGGACGAATAGTAACCGGTCGGCGCATTCGGTAGCACATAGGCGTTTCCAACGCTGCTCGCCGTCCCCGGCGTGATTGCTCCTGCGAAGCGCAGGCGGCCGTCAGGCATCGTCAGGGGTCCCGACGCGGGGAGGGCATAGGGATTCGTCTCCTGATAGAACACGTCCTTCTCCACCTCGGTCAGGTCGACCTCCGCCGTGGCGACGATGCCCAGGAAAGGCAGCGTCTTGTCCACCGCGAGGTTTTCCTTCCAATTGGCCGGCCAGTGGAAATGGGGGTCCGTGTAGTCGAAGCTTGGCGCCGCGCTCGAGGCGACGCCGTTGGTAACCGTGTTCAGCTGGCCCGCGTTATTGTAGGAGTTTTCAACCCAGACCACCGGGTTCTGGCCCAGAAACAGGCCGGCTCCGCCGCGGACCTGGGTCGGCAGTGCCGTGCGGAATGTGTAGTTGAATCCAACGCGCGGTGATAAGACGTAATTGCCGTTCATCGACGAGTCGTTCGAGAAGCCGTAGGCTTTGTAGAAGACCGAACTCGCGATCGGCGACTGCGGCAGGTAGGGATAGTCCATGCGGAGACCACCGAGGATCGTCAGCTGGGAGTTCGGCTTCCAGGTGTCCTGGAGGAGCGGGGCGATATCCAGGAGGTAATAGTGCGAGACGTCCTCGCTCAATGTGAAGCCCGCGGCCGGTATCTCCTTCGTTGAGGTGACGGGCGTGTTCGACAGGAAATTTGCCACGGTTGAATAGGTGTAGCTGCCGATATAGTATGGGATGAACGTGTCGGTGTAGGACGTGCGATCGAACTGCGTACCGAATTTGAGTGTGTGGTTGCCTATCGAATAGTCGCCGTACGCATGCTCCTCCTGCTCCCACGTGTAGATGTTGTTGTCCTGATAGGCGTAGTAGGTGCCCGCAAATATCTCGCCGCTCGTGATTATGCCGGCCTGCGGCTCGCTGTACCCTGAAACGCCCTCGATCAGTAGGGCCGGCTCCTTCGGGCCGTTGAGAGAGGCCGTGCCATTGTAGCGCTTGTAAGTTGCCTCGATCTCGGTGTGGAAGTTCGGGATGATGTGGCTCCAGTCGCTGTTCAACTGGGCCGTGTACGATTGGTCGCTGCGGTTCGAGTTGTACCATGACGTCTCGAACGAGGTCTCGGAAGCGCCAGTGTAGTTGTAGAACACAGGGGCGTCGCCGATCGTGTGCCGGAACGTGAATATGAATTTCTGGGTGTCGGAGATGTCCCAGTTGAGCTTGGCCACGAAGTTCTGCTCCCAGGTGTGGCTGCTGGCGGCGCTCAGGACTCCGGGATTGAAGCTATACCGGGACTCCAGCGTCGAGACGATCTCGTTCAACTGGGTCGTTCCGGTGGAGGATGCCAGCGGGTTGAACAGCTGCGCCGGAGGAGCGGCTAGCTGGCGGAACGCCTCGTAGCCCACGAACAGGAACACCTTGTCCTTCAGGATCGGGCCGCCGAGCGTGAACCCGGTCGTGTGCTGCTGGATCGACTCATGGGGCCCGAGCAGGCCGACATTCGGATCCGGGCCGCGAAAACTCGTCCCCGTGTAGATCTCGTAGGCCGATCCGTGGAACTCGTTGGTGCCAGACTTGAGGTCGATGTCGGTGATGCCCCCCAGAAAGCCGCTGTAGACGACGTCGAACGGGTTGATCTCGAGCGTGAGGGATGAAATCCAGTCGAGCGGGACCGGATTGCGCAGGCCGGCATAGCCGTTCGAATTCAGGCCAAAGTTGTCGGACGCCGACACGCCGTCGACAAGGAGCGCGTTTTCACGGGGATTCTGGCCCGCGACGCTGAACGTGTACGCTGGATCCGACGGGGAGACCTGCATGACGACCGCGCGGGGATCGATGTTCTCAATGTCCTGGAGATCGCGGCGGACAGACTCGATCTGGGTGATATCCTTCGAGCCGAAGCTGCTCCCGGTGCCCATGACGCTCGAGTCGAAGTTCGTGTTGGTCCCCTGCTCGCTCACCTGGTACGCCTCCAACTTCACGACCTCGGTCGAAAGCTCCAGGTTGACGGCGGTGGTGGCGCCAAGCGTGAGGAACACGCCCTTCTTCTCCTCGGGAGGAAGGCCGGGCGAGGTCGCGGTGACCGTGTAGGGACCTCCGGAAGCCACGCCCGACACCGAATATTGCCCCGTCGTCCGGGTCGTTGCGGTGGAGCGGGAACCCGTGAGGTCATTGACGACAGTCACTGTGGCGCCGGAAATTCCGTTTCCGTCCTTGTCGGTGACGAAGCCGGACAATCCGGAGGTCGTCAGGCCTTGGCCGAACATGGCCGTCGTTGCGGTGAGGGCCAGGGCAACAGCCCAGGCCCGGATCCAATTTGCAGGCAATTGAAGCAGTTTCATAGGTTTCTAGCTTGGACTTACGGTAATATTTCACGGTCCCCTAGGTAGAGGCCGGCTGGATCAAAACTAATTGTGCTTAGGGACACTCCGCTCGGCTGAACCAGTCAAGCGCCGAACCTCCCCAAAAACTCAAGCCACCGGAATGTAACTTTATGCGGAGCCTTGAAGCGCAAATCGTGCCATTTGCGGGTTTGGTCCGCGTATGGGGCTGCAAAACGCACGAAATTTCCGAACTGAAAATCAGGCGCTTCTGGCATTTGATGTCTAACATTACTTAATATAATACCTTAGAAATGCGCGGCCGATTGTGGCACGGGGGAAGGTACGGATTCGGGCAAAATGAATGCCGATGCCATAATGGACGCCGATCTCGTGCGCCGCTTCAACGGCGGAGACGAGTCCGCCTTCGCGGAGATCATGAGCCGCCACCAATCCAGGATATTCGCGGCCGCAATGGCGCTCCTGCACAACCGCGCCGACGCCGAGGAGATCACCCAGGACACGTTCGTGCGCGCGCACAGGGGGTTCGCCCTTTTCCGCGGCGATTCGTCGGTCGCGACATGGCTCCATCGGATCGCCGTGAACCTTGCGCGCAATCGCTACTGGTACTTCTTCCGCAGGCGCAGGCACGCGACGCTCTCGCTGGACGTAACACTCGGGGACGAAGGCGACTCCAAGTTCGCGGACCTGCTTTCGACGGCGGAGCCGGATCCCTCGCAGGGAAGCTCGATCAACGAGTTCGTGACGGCCGTCGACGCCTGCATGGAAAGGCTCGAGCCGTCGCACCGCAGGATTCTGACGATGCGCGCCGTCCTGGACCAGTCCTACGAGGAGATCGCCTCGGCGCTGGGAATCAACGTGGGCACCGTGAAGAGCCGGATCGCCCGCGCGCGCGAGCGCCTTCGAGGCATTCTGGCCGACGAATGCCCGGAGTTTGCGCGGGATTCCGATCCCGCCGAGTGGTTTGAACCGGCCCGGGGGGAAGGACAATTGTCCGCTGCAGCCGGTTAGATTACGCCGACTCCAGCCGCAGGAAGCGGGCCAGGGAGCTGACGGCGGGCGCGGTCCTGTGCCCGCGGCGGACGCTGCGGGAAACGACGGCAAGGCGGCCCGTCTCCCTGTCGGCCTTCAGGTCGACGTGGCCCACGAACTCGGTTCCGGCCAGCACGGGAAGCGCGTAATGGCCCCTCTTTCGCCTCGGGGCCGGCATGTACGCCTCCCAGACGTAGTCGAACCCCCACAGCCTGCGGGTCACACGCCTGTCGTAGATCATTGGGTCGAGGGGCGCGAGAAGAAGGGTGTCGTCGATGGAGGGCGCCACGCCAGCCTCCTCGAACCAGCGGAGATCCTCGCGCAGGCAGTGGAGCTCGGGACTCCCGTCCACGGCGACCGCCTGGGCGATGTCCTCCACCAGTTCCCGCTCGGCGCGCGTGAGCGCGGCCAAGCGGTGCTGGCGCAGCTTCGCGACCGCCAGCCATCGGGCGGTTTCCTCCGGCGAGCGCTCTCGGCCCGCGAGCACCGCCGCGGGCAGGACGCGCTCGGGCAGGTCGTAGAGCCTCCGGTTTGCCTGCCTGCGGGCGATCAGCAGCCGCCCGTGGAAAAAGAGCTTCTGGAGGGTGGACTTGGCGAGCGAGGCGGAGCCCCAGACCTGGCGTCCCTTGCGGTCGTCCGCAAACGCCTCTGGGCCGACGGGGCCCCCGCCCTCAAGCCGATCGAGGATTCGCTTTGCAAAGTCCTTCTCACGGGGCGTGAGCCGGCCGAGCCACGCGCTTGAGCGTCTCGTCCGATCGCGCATCGAGGCGCCGAGATGGGGCCAGGCCTCGAGCGGGAAGGCCGCGAGGACATCCGACGAGGGCAGGTGGTGCTCGAAGGCGGCGCGCTCCTCCGCGGCCGCAGCTCTCCCGCCCTCTCCCCCGTGAAGATGGCGCATCAGGCCGCCCTCCTGGTAGCCCGCAACCCGGTTCCTCAGGATGTGGTCGTGCATCCTGCCGCAGACGTTTACGGGGTCGATCTGGATGTAGCCGTGGTGCGAGAGGACGGTCCCGACATCGGGCGCCCGGGAGTCGAACAGATGCGCCCGGCGCAGGAATTGCCGGGCCTGCCCGGCGGAGACCCTCCTTGTGGGCGTCACGGGCCGGGCGCGGGGCGGCTAGGCTGGGCCCTCTGGGCGGGCGCGGCGGACGTTGCCGCGGGCTGCAGCGCCTTGATCGCCGCGGCGTAGTCCTGGATGCCCGCGAAGATCGCCTCCGCGATCTTGTCGCGAAATTCAGGCTTCGCCAGCAGCGCCCCCTCCTTGTCGCTCGAAATGAAGGCGGACTCGACCAGGGCCCCGGGGCACTTCAGCCCGCGGAGAACCCCGAGGTGCCTTAGCTTCTCTCCGCGGTCGCCGTCCTGGAGCGCATCGAGGACGCGGCGGTGCAGTGCTCCCGCAAGGATCGTGTTCCAGGCGTCGAACTTGTTGACCGGCGACTCCTCGCTCTCGGCGTCGCGCCTGTTGCCCAGGCCCCAGGAGTCGGTCGACGCCTGCGTGCGCGGGGGAAAGGTGAACACCTCGGCGCCGGTCGTCTTTGTGTTCGGAAAGAGCGAGTTGAAGTGCACGCTGACGAACAGGTCCGCCTTCGCGCGGTTCGCGAGCTCGGAGCGGAGCGCCAGGGGAAGGTCGAAGTCGGAGTCGCGCGTCAGCACGACGGCGTAGCCCGCCGCCTCGAGCAGCCTCTTCAGCCTGAGCGAGACGTCGAGCGTGTAGGTCTTCTCCATCGTGCCGAGCGCCTTGTTCGTTGCGCCCTTGTCCGTGCCCCCGTGGCCAGGATCGATAGCGATCACGTGGGGCGGAACAGGGGGCGGGCCGCACAGGCTGGGGCGCAGGCGCGGGAGAAGCCGCCTCTCGCAGTCGACGCGGCTCAAAAAGAACGCGCCGCCGCGCACGACCACCGGGTCTCCGAGAAAGAGGCGCAGCCCGTTCAGGTCGATTTCGCGGCTGTTGTCGGCGAGGCGGGCCACGGGCCTGGCGCCGTCCTTGAGTATCAACGCCGGCTGGGGGGCAAGGCGCTCGACGCTCAGGCCGAGGAGCGCCGCCTCATCCTCGAGGCTCACATACTCCGCGCCGCCAATCCGTATGCTGCGGATCTCGGCGGCTGAGGCGAGAACCGGGGCCAGAAGAAGGAGGAGAGCCGCGGGGCGCATGGCCGCGGCCGACTCAGAGGCCAGCGGCCTGCTGCGTGGGAGAGGGCTCGGACTCGTCCTCGCCTTCGCTTCCCTTCACATGGTACTTCGCCTTGCGCTTGTTCGCCGGGAGCGGCGTCAGCATCACGTGGATGTTCCGCCCGATGAGCTTCGGCTCGGCGTCCGGGTGCCCCATGCCGGCGAGCTCGACCACCGCCCGCTTCATGACCTCAAATCCGAGCTCCGTGTGCGCCATCTCGCGGCCGCGGAACTTCAGGCGGAGCTTCACCTTGTTTCCGTGGTCCAGGAACTCCTCGGCGTGGCGGAGCTTCGTCCTGAAGTCGTTCTGGGCTATTCGCGCCGTGAACTCGATCTCCTTGATCTTGCTCGCAGTCGACTTCGAGTGGGAATGCTTCTTCTGCTCCTCGTAGACGTACTTGCCGAAATCCATGATCCGGCAGACGGGGACGGGCGTCGCGTTTGGCGCCACCTCGACCAGGTCGAGGCCGTTTTCGAGCGCGAGGTTGACCGCCTTAGGCGTATCCAAAATCCCCAGCTGCTTCCCCTCCGGCGAGATCACGCGGACCTGCGGGACCTTTATTCGGTGGTTGCGGCGGATGCTCGCGAACGGATCGTTGTTGCGACGCTGAAACTGCCCGTTTGAACGGTTGCCGCCTGGGGCGGCCGAAGGAGTCGGTAAGGCCATCAATTATTACGCTGCTGGGTATGTAGAGTCGGGCAACGTTCGCCTGAAGGCGCCCTCTTGACAACACCTAAACGCTGAAGCTTTCACCGCACGAGCAGCTGGCCTTGGCGTTGGGATTGGCGAACTTGAATCCGCCGGCTATGAGCTGGGGCGAATAGTCGAGCACGGTGCCCTTGAGATAGAGGGCGGTCCTAGGGTCCACGAGCACCTCCGCCCCGGACGAGCGCACAAGGATGTCCCCGCGCCTGGCCTCGGGCGTGAACTTCAGCTTGTAGCTTAGCCCGTTGCATCCGCCACCGGTGATCGCAATCCGCAGGAACTGGCCCTGGTTCTCGCGGGCCACAAGAGTGCGCACCTTGGCGCCCGCCGCCTCCGTGAGGCGCACAAGGCCCTCCCCGCCCTCCCGGGCGGCGGGAGGGGCGGCTGTCGGCGCCATGATGGTGGAATCGGCCATTGCAGGGGCACTATCGCCCATTGCGGGCCCGAATCAAGCGCCGCGCCACCTCCACGGCGTTCGAGAAGCTCCGGGGGCTCGCCTTTCCCGCCCCCGCGATCGCGAACGCGGTGCCGTGGTCCGGGCTCGTGCGCACATGCGGGAGCCCAAGGGTCACGTTCACAGAGTCCTCAAAGTCGACGGCCTTCAGGGGGCCGAGGCCCTGGTCGTGGTAGAGCGCCACGGAGACGTCGAACTCGCCCCGGAGCTGCCGGCCGAAAAGCGTGTCGGCGGGCTGGCAGCGGGAAAGCCCGGGGAACCTGCCCCGCAGCGCATCCAGGATCGGGTCGATCAGGTCCCGCTCCTCGGTCCCGATGTGGCCGCCCTCGCCCGCGTGGGGGTTGAGTCCGCAGACCCCGATCCTCGGAGCGGCCACCCCCTCGGATCGCGCAAGCTCCGCCGCGGCGGCGACGGTGCGGCTTATGTTCGCCGCCGTGAGGATGGAGGGCACGAGGCGAAGGGGGATGTGCCATGAGACGAGCGCGATCCGCAGGCGCCCGCCGCAAAAGGCCATCGTGGGCTCGCCGCCCCAGCGGGCGGCAAAGAACTCGGTGTGCCCGGGAAACGCCCACCCGATCGCGGCCATCCGCTCCTTGCTGACCGGGGCGGTCACGACCCCGTCGAATTCGCCCGAGACGCAAAGGGCGGCGGCCCGCTCCAGCGCAGCCCAGGCGACAAGCGAGCCCTCGCCGTCAGGCCTCCCGGGCGTGGCCTCGTAGTCGCCCAAGCCGACGGCGATCTTCCCGGGTCCCGCCGGAAGGCTCTCCAGCCAACGGGCCGGGCCTACGACCGCCGCGGCGCCCACCTCGGAGGGATTCGCTGCGAGCCATGCCGATATGATCTCAGGTCCAATTCCGGCCGGATCCCCGCAGGTGATGACGATTCGCCCTTTCAATTGGTCCGGCCCGCCGGTCAGTCCTCCGCGTCCTCACCTTGCGGGGCCTCGGATCGCCGGGTCCTCGCGATCCCGCGGGTTCCGGCCGTGATGAATTCAAGGAACCGGATCGCCTCCGCGGACCGGAAGGTTCCCGCAGCGAGCGCCCGACTTGCGACATCCCGGATGTTCCCGGCCGTGAAATAGACCAGCCGAAACGCCCCCTTCAGATCCAGGACCGCCTCGCGGGACACCCCGCGGCGCCGGAGCCCGATCAGGTTCAGGCCGGCGACCTCGTCGCGCTCGGCGGCCATGACAAACGGGGGGATGTCCTGGGTGATGCGCGCGAGCCCCCCGACAATGGCGCCCTCGCCGACCCGCGTGAACTGGTGGTAGGCCGAGCCCCCGCCGAGGACGGCGTGGTTCCCGACGCCCACGTGGCCGGCCAGAAGCACCGCGTTCGCGATGACGACGTTGTCCCCGACGGTGCAGTCGTGCCCCACATGCGAGCAGGCCATGAGGAGGCTGTTCGACCCGACGACCGTGTGGCCGCCCTTCTCGGTCGAGCGGTTGATCGTGACGAATTCGCGGACGATCGTCCCCGCGCCGACCCTGACGCCGGTCGCAACCCCGGGATCGAAGCGGATCACCTGGGGATCGCCTCCCACGACGGCGTAGGGATGGACGGCCACCCGTTCCCCGAGGATCGCCCCTGACTTGACGATGGCCCCGGGGTGGATGACGCAGCCTTCGCCGAGCTGCGCGCCCGGCTCGACGATGGCTGAGGGGTGGATCTCTGGCTTCATCTGGAAAATCTCAGGATTGGCCGGCGCCGATGCGAGAATGATCTGGCGACGGCGTCGCAGCTATTGTCCTGCCGGGGGCGCCAGGGCGGCCCTGGCCCTCCTGGCCGACTGCATCCGATCCGAGAGCAGGTCGAGCTGGGCGTCCTTTAGAAGGTCGTAAATCTTGAGGATCCGGATCACCTGGAGCGTGTCGCTCTTCCCGTAGTTGCGGTTGGCCTCGATCTTCTCGATGAGGTCGAGAAGCATCGAGCGGAACGAGATGATCCCGTCGACACCGCGCTCCTTGAGCATCTCGACGCTCTGGGTCCGGAACGGCTCGGCCGTCGGCAGCGCGGGAAGCACGAGGATCTTCGTCACATCGGAGCCGATGCCCTCGCCCTCGGGGGGAAAGAGCCGGGCTGCCTGCTTGAGGACGTTCTGCTCCAGGAAGCCGAATATCTCCGGCGTCCCCTTGAGCATCGCCGGCGTGAACACGTCGGTGTGCCAGGGCTTCACCGACACGACGGCCTGGTGGACAAACTGGAGCTCGGTCGAGAAGAGGAAGAAGTCGGGTTTGCGGCTCGACTTTCGCCAGGACGGATTCTGGACCAGGAGGTCGATCTCCTCGTCCCCGGTCTTGCGCCGCGCCTGCACCTGGTACTTGCGGACCTGGCGGACGAAAAATCCGTTCTGCTCGAAGAATTCGCGCACAATGCCTTCGTCGATTGCGGACATGGCTCAAGCCTTAGCCGCAAGGCCGGCGGAACACACGAATTTTCTCCCGGCCCCTAGGGACATTCCACCTCGCGCCAGGCCGCCTCGACTGCCTCGGCGGCGACGTCGCCGCGGACCGTGGCCTCGCCCAAGTCCTTGAGGAGCACGAGCCGGAGCGAGCCGGACCGGCTCTTCTTGTCCCGGGCCATCGCCGCCATGAGCCCGACCAGGGAAAGCGGGGAGCGCAGCCTCGTCGGGAGCGCATGGGAGGCCACCGCCCTTTCGACGCGGCCGGCATCGGCCTCGCCCAGCATGCCAAGCCGGCGCGAGAGCCGCGCGGCGGCGCAAAGGCCCACGGCGACCGCCTCGCCGTGGAGGTATTGGCCGTAGCCGGCGACCTGCTCAATGGCGTGGCCGAAGGTGTGGCCCAGGTTAAGGAGGGCGCGCCCGCCGCCTTCGGCCCGCTCCCTCTCGTCCGCCTCGACCAGCCGGGCCTTGATCCCGCAGCATCGGCGGATCGTCGACGCGAGCCTCACGTCTCCCGCCGTCAGGGCGGAGCGCTCGAGCTCCTCGAAGAGCGGCCGGTCTCCGAGGAGCGCGGACTTGATCACCTCCGCCGTTCCCGCCGCGAATTCCCGGGGAGGGAGCGTCCCGAGGAGTCCGGTGGAGATGAACACGCCGCGAGGCTGGTGGAACGCCCCGGCGAGATTCTTGCCCGCCTTGAGGTTCACGCCCGTCTTCCCGCCGACGGAGCTGTCGACCATCGCAAGAAGGGTGGTGGGCACCTGGTAGTAGTCGATTCCCCGCAGATACGACGCCGCGGCAAAGCCCGCCAGGTCGCCGACCACGCCGCCTCCCACGGCGAACACGACGCCGGAGCGGTCAAGCCCCTGAGCCGCAAGAAAATCGAGCGCCCGGCCCAGCTCGGGCACCGACTTAGACTCCTCGCCCGGCGCAACGGCGAGAACGGGTGCGTCGGCGAAGGTGTCTCTCAGGCGGGCGGCCTGGATCGAGGCCACGTTGCGGTCGGTGACGACCGCGATCCTCCTGCCGCCGCGAAGGAGCTCGGCCGCCAGGGCGCCCACCTGCGCGCCCAGATCCTCGGCGAAGAGGATCGTGTAGGAGCGCTCTCCCAGGCTGACTTGGAGTTTGTCGGGCATCGTGCCAAGACAACTTGGCCGCCGGCGCCCGGCGTGTCCACGGATTTGAGGCGGGTTCCGCGGGGGATCAGGACGCCCCCGGTGCGCGGGCCGCCGCCCGCCGGCGCAGGGCGCGGGCGATAGGCGCCTTGACACCCAGGTGGTACAGGGCGAGTGCGAAAACGATGCCCGCAAACGCGTAGGTAAGGCCCTCCAGCGTCGTCGGCACGGCCGGCCTGAAGATTGACCAGGTCGCCCTTGCGATCGCCCAGTCAATTTTCGCCGCGAACACAAACGGCCTCGTCCAGACCGTGGCGTGGCGAAGCGCCGCATCGGCGGCCGCTAGCTCCTCGACCCGCTCGACCAGGGAGCGGACCACCCCGCCAAGCCGCCCCATAGCGGGATCCGGGTTCCCGTCCGAGCCGGCCACCAGCTGATCAAGGGTCATTCCCGACTGCGCGGCGGCCTGCTTGAAGCGGTCGAGCTGGAGCGTGGCCTCGTCGAGGTGCCCCTCGAGCCTCTGGAGGTACTGCTGCATGAACTCGGGCAGCTGGGAGAACAGAACCGCCCCGGCTACGCAGAGCACGCGGTCCAGGAGCCGCTCCGCGGCGCCGGATACGGACCGGATGATTTGGGGCGGCGGCACGCTTCTCTTCTCACATGGCGGCCGGATGCTTGCCATCCAAAACATCCACCTCCCTGGCCGCCTTTGCCATGCTCGCTGACGCACCCGGCCCGGCAAGCGCGGAGCCTTCGGCGCTGACGGCCTCTCCGGCAGGCGCGCGCAGAAGCCGCTCGCCCGCCGGCGGCCCGGGCGCGAAAAGGCCGGCGCCTCCGGCGATTCCCGCCGATTTCGCGATGTCAAAGGCGAGCTTGCCCGAGCCGGCCGCCTGCCGGCCCACGGCTCCGGCGGCCTGGGTCATGAAGAGGGCCCCGGCGGCGAGGAGCCTGTGCAGGAATACCGGCCCCAGGATCGACACAACGGCGACCCATAGGACGAAGCCGAGGCCCCCGACCAGGATCGAGAGAAGGGCCGTCATGTTGCCCATGAACCAGTTGCCCAGCGCGGCCTCCATCGCCTGGACCTGCGCCTCGGTCGGGGCGGACGCCGTGATCGAGCTCCACTGGAGGACGTCGGCCATCTCCGGCACCCGGCTCGTTCCCGCGATCAGCGAAATCAGCGCGTTGTAGAGGGCGACCGTCCCGGTGTGCCCGATCGCCCATGAGACCGGCCACAGGGCGAGCGAGACCATGTGCATGACATAGGCCTGGGCCGCCTGGCGGTTGTGGTGGCCCTCCGGAAGCGAGAACATCCCCGTAAAGAGGGGAAGCATCATCGTTCCCGTCACCGCGAAGAAGTAGCGCAGCTGCTCCATGAACCACACGATCGCCGCAGCCGCGAGAAGCAGCAGGTAAAGGGGCAGGATCGTCAGCGCGATCAGGAGGCACTTGAGCATCGCTGACCCGAGGCCGGTCGCCATGGCGGCGATCCGGACCATTCCGCTCCAGGTCTGCCCGGCGCTCGAGGCGTAGTCGGACGCGGTGTCCCACACGGCGACGCCGAAGGCCTCCAGGTAGCCGAGCACGCTTCCGTCGTTGGCGCTGCTGATCAACGCGCCCCGCTGCTCCTGGCCGGCCTGGGCCTGGGGGGATGCGCCCTGGGCCAGCGCCTCCTTCCTGAGGACGTCAAAAAGGGCCGTGAGCTCCGGCATGGCATACGCCGCCTTGACGCATGCCGTCGTGAGGTTGCGGGGGCCACCCGCCGAAGAATCGTAGATTCCGTCGGCAGCCTGCATGGCTGCGCTCATGAGAAAGGGCCCGCCCATCATGAATGCGATGACGATCCATGTCTTTGCCACCTCCCCCATCCTACCCTCGCCGTTCGAGGCGCGCGTCCGAAGCACGAAGCCCCACAGGACAAAGAGCGCGCCAAACGCAGTGAAGATCCATCCGACCCTGCCGAGGACCGACGGCTGGCCCCCGATGCCCTCCGTAAGCCCCCGGAAAAGGACGCTCCCGTCGAAGGAGCTGAATACGTCGAGCAGGTCCGAGGCGCTCGCCGTGTTCCCGGGAGGAGGATTCAATTCGAGGTCCCTCCGGCGTCGGCCGTGGTCCAGAGCTTCAACCCCGCGTAGTCGGGCGCGGGCGGCGCAGGCGCCGTCTTCTGCAGGGTCGCTAGGCGCCCCGACTCTGCGCTCTGGACCCGCCCCTCGACACTGGCGTTCAGGAGCGCGGATTCGGCCAGCAGCTGCTCGTCGGCCGCGCCGGAGCGCACAGCCGCGTCATCCTTGTCCTGCCTGTCCGCGAGGGAGAGATCGTCGAGCAGGGCGCGCCGTCTTGTGTCCATCAGCTGGTTCTGCGACTGGAGCTGGCTGATCTCCGAAAGGATCGCCTGTTTGCTGGATTCGGTCGTCGCCGCTTTGAACTGGCTCCACGCCATGGCGAGCTCGGCTGCCACCGA
>Ga0182030_10008525_pt1 | contig 21211 bp, 18 predicted proteins | sample 812S3MmetaG_FD_121299 | JGI IMG/M metagenome (GOLD analysis project Ga0182030, IMG submission 121299) | Permafrost microbial communities from Stordalen Mire, Sweden - 812S3M metaG (Illumina Assembly) | ecosystem: Environmental > Terrestrial > Soil > Wetlands > Permafrost | place: Sweden...
CAACGGCACAGTCATCGGGACGTATTACGAGTACGACCGCAGCGGACTCTATACGAGCCCGCTCACGGGGACCGTGCACGGACAGAAGATCAAGTTCGTTGTCCCTAACCCCCCCGTCACGTACACGGGAACGCTCAGCGCTCTCGGGGGGATGAGCGGTACCTGGAACTACCCTTCCGCTGGGCGCCACGGCACTTGGCAGGTGACCCGCTCCGGAGCGAGAACCGCCATATAAAGGACCGCCGTCTGGGCGCCCGTCTTTCGAGTAGCCCGTGGCTCAACGCTCACCATCCTGGCGCAGTAATCCATCGGCTCAAGATGCCTGAATGTCCGTCAAATCGTGCTAAACCCAGTTATCTCGTACCGCCTCGGTGGCCCGGCACAGCCTCGTTCGGTGGGTCGATCCGATCCCGTTTGGAGACCTACGATCGTTGTCCTCTGGCCGTCGCCAGCGGTCAGCACTGGCTTTAGGGCTCGTCCTTCACCCTGCTTAGGTGTGATTCCACCTGGAATCATCGAACAGGCCAAGGTCAGAGCAATCCCGGCCGGGGGAGCGGCTCTTGGCTCGGGGCCTCTAGCCAGGATGGGCTTCGGGTTGCTAGCGCTCGATTTGCCTACCAAGGGGCAGCTCCGGCCCGGCGGGGCCCGGGGCCTGGGTCCCTCCATGTGCGCCCACCGTTGTGCCCGACGGGAACGAGGCGCCCACCAGCGCCGCCAACGAACCGGGCTGAGTGGTGGCCACGCTGGCGCTAGAGGGGCCCGCTTTCCCTTCAGCGGGTGCCAGCTGGGCGTCTATGTCAGCGAGCTTGCGGCGGAGGGACTCGAGGCGGCCGGTGTGGTCGAAGGCCAGGCCCACCCGGGCGGCGGCCCGGGACGCCTCCTGGGCAGCCTCGCCTGCGTCACGCTCGGCCTGCTCAGCGCGGGGGCCAAGGTCAGCGGCCAGGTTCTCCACTCGGCTGAGCAGCCCCAGCGCAGGGGCTTCCCGCAAGTCGTCGCGCCCGTAGCTCACATGGCGCGGGACGGCTCCGATCTGGACCCGCACGCTGGTGTCGCCCATGTCGTGGCTCAGGTGGGCCACGAGCGGGAACCCGGCCAACTCCCCCACCTGGGCACTTCGCCGCTGCCCTATGCGTAGCTGGCCCATTTCGGCCAGCAAGAGATCTCTCAGAGCACGGCCGGCTTCCGCCCGCTTCGTGAAGGACTGCCCGCCGATGGCCGCCCGGAAGCGGTCGCCGGAGATGTCAAGGGCCCGGCCGGCGGCGGCTCGGTAAGCGGCGGCGACCGCCGTGTACTCGGCGGCCAGGCGTTGGGACTGGTCCACCCGGCGGGCCAGCCGGGCCTGCTCGTCACGGTGGGCGGTTTCCAGCCGGGCCAGCTTGGTCAGCTCGGCACTGACCCCGGCCCTCTCCATGATGAGTGGGTTGCCCGTGGCCAGTGCCTTCACTTCGGCATAAGACAGGGCCTGGTCGCCGACGTCGTCCACCGTGCGCTCGGTCACCTGGCCCTTTGTCACCTGGTTGATGAAGGCGGCTTTTCGTTCAACGGTTTGCCAACTGAACACGTCGAAACTTCCTTCGGTGACATAGCGGATTATCTCTACTTCAGGGTTCTGGTTGCCTTGGCGGATGATGCGGCCGTCGCGCTGCTCGAGGTCCGCCGGCCGCCATGGGCAGTCGAGGTGGTGCAGGGCCACCGCCCGGGACTGCACGTTGGTACCGACGCCCATCTTTTCGGTGCTACCGATGAGCACCGAGACGCTGCCAGCCCGGGCCGCCGCGAACAGCCGCGCTTTTTCGGCGTCGTTGCGGGCTTCGTGCATGAAGCGGACCGACTCGGTTGGTAGGCCGCGAGCCACCAGCTCGGCTTTCAACTGGTCGTACACAGTCCACCGCCCGTCGTTGTGAGGCGTCCCGAGGTCGCAGAAAACGAGCTGGAGAGCACCGGGCCGGGGCGCTAGTGACCCGTCGCTATCCAGGTACACCCGGGCTTCGTTACGGCCATAAATATTGGCGATGCGGTCGGCGGCGGCGGCCACCTTGCCCCCGTCCGGGCCGGGAGGCAGGCCCACTAACCGCATGTCCAGCGCGGCTTTGCGGCCGTCACCGGACACTTTCAGCATGTTGTCTTCTTCGGGGGTCACAGCACGGTTGCGGATGCGCTCGGCCCGCTCGGCCAGCGAGCTGACGTAGGCAGCTAAGCCTGCCGACGCCGTCACTACAACGGTCTGAGGCTTACCGCCCACCAAGTCGGGCACCGCCAGGTCCATGTCTTGGCTGGTACGTACGTCAGCCACAGCCCGGAACATGCTCAGCAGCTCAGGGACGTTGGCGAACCGGGCAAAGCGGGTCTGCATCCGGTAAGTGCTGGCGTCGGGGGCCAGTTCCAAGGCCGTCACGGTGCGGCCGAAGTTCGCCGCCCACCCGTCGAAATGTTCGACGCCGGCTTGGGCCAGTTCGGCCGGCTGGAGGTAGCGCTGCATGGTGTACATCTCGGCCACACTGTTGGCGATGGGGGTTGCGGTAGCGAAGGTGGCCACGCGCTCACCATGAGCTTGGCGCAAATAGCCGATCTTCATGGCCAAGTCCTCGGCCCGCTTGGAACCGTCCCCGCTCACACCTTGGATGTGGGTAGGAAAGGCCAGGTTTTTGTACATGTGGGCCTCATCGACGAAGAGGTAATCGATACCCGTGCTCTCAAAGTTCACGCCCCCTTCGTCACGGCGGTCATCGGAGACCAGCCGGGTGTGGCGCTCCTCTTCCCGGGCCAGCGCCTTTTCCAGGTGCTTCACGCTGATGCCGGGCCCGTGGCTACGGCTGTCGCTAATGGCCTCACGCAGTTCTGCGATACGGTCTTGCACGAAAGCCTGCTCCGTAGCAGGCGATACCGCTATGCGCTCGAAGCTCGACGACGTGAGCACGACGGCGTCCCAGTCTTCTGAGGCGCAGCGGGCCACGAACTCTTTACGGCTTGCTGGCGAGACGTCATCTTTGTTGGCCACCAGGACCTTGGCTTGCGGGTAGAGCTGGATCAGGTCACGGGAGAACTGCTCGAGCATGTGGTTGGGGACCACATAGGCAGGCCGGTTTACCAGGCCCAACCTTTTCAGTTCAGCGCCGGCCATCACCATGGTCGCCGTCTTGCCCGCTCCCACCCCGTGCGCCAATAGGACGCTGGGTTCGGACAAGGCCCGCCACACCGCGTCGCGCTGATGATCGTGGGGGTCGAAATTCCTGGCCAGGCCAGGCAAGCTCAGGTGCGAGCCGTCGTAGACGGGCAGCACCCTGCTGTTGAAGCGGCGGTTGTACTCAGCTGCTAATCGGGCTGACCGTTCAGGGCCCTCCCAGACCCAACGCCCGAACCTTTCAGCGATCGCTTCTTGTTTCTCCCGGGCCGCCAACGTTTCAGCCACGTTGGTCACACGCGATCCGTCAGGGCCTTCGTCGGTTATGGTGACGACCCGCTGGTTGGCGTTGGCCTCGACCAGGCGGACGCCATTAGCTCGTTCAGTGCCCCACTCCGACGTGAGTGCCACCGTCCAGGTCGACGACTCGGCCCGCATGGCCCACTCCCCCACCGCCGGGGCGTACTCCACGCTCACATCAGCACCGAGGACCTCGGCGCAAAAAGCCTTGATGTCGGCAGGTCCTATCCACGACGCGCCTAAACGGGCGTCGATCTCGGCGGGCTTCAGCTCCCGGGGCTGGACCGCTTCCAGGGCGCTTACGTTTACCAGCCAGCGGTCGTCGTCGGCCGCCGCCGCTTTGGCCACGGCCAGGCGCTGCCTAACGTCGCCGCTGAGGTACCTGGCAGCCGGCTGGGGCGGCCCGCCTTCGGGGTTGTCGTAGACCAGCGTCCCGAGGCGCTGGCGAGCTTCTGGGGCCTCACAGCCGAGCAGACGGCCGATAGCACCGAGGTCGACTGCACCGCGCTCGTCCAAGCACAACGCCAAGGCGTCCTGGGGGCTTTCGGCCCGGTCGGCTACCTGGCGAGGAGCGAGAACCCGACGCTCGAAAATGGCGGCCTTGGAAGCGGTCTTGGTCTCGTCGTCAAAGTGCTCGAGGCCGCGCAGGACAGGCAAGCCCGGGTCTTTGCGGAAGCCCCCCATGTTCGGGGCCCGGCGGGCCACGATGGGCTCGCCGGCGTCGTCCAGGCGGCCGGTGGCGGATGAGGTGTAGCGGTTGATGGGGCCGTAGCGCTCGACATAGCGGTCATAAAGGTCGTTGAGCCGTGCCCTATCGGCCTGCCAGCCCGCGTCGGCGGTACTCGATGACTGAGCGTCGATGAGAGCGAAGTAGGTGTCGCGCATGTCGACCAGGCGGCCGAGCTCGTCGGCCTGGGTGGCAGGGGGCTGATAGGCGACAGCGACCCCGTCCCTGATGACAGCGAACCCGCCGCTATCCCTGGCCAGCAACGAGCGCTCTACATGGTGCGGACCTCGTTTGGCGTCATCGACGACCTGGCCCACGTCGACCACGCCCGGCGCCGCTGCGGGCCGCCGCGACCAAGCCAGTCCCGTTGCTCGTGCGTTCTCCATCACCGAGCCGAGGGCGTCCTCCAGGCGTGGGGCTAGGGGCCCAGCCAGTGGTCTTACCTGAAGGTCGTCCTGGCCGAACTGCCCATGCCCTAAGTGCATTTCCCCGAGTACCCAGCCCGGGTGGTGGGCAAAGACCTCGTTCACCCGCACCGTGCCTTCCGGTGTGGCCACTTCGCTGAGCTCCTGCCACGCTTCACCTCGCACTGGTGCCCCTGCCTCCCGCCGGCGCAGCAGGACCAGGTCCATGGCCACCTCGGTCCCGGCCACCGCGTGCATGGCCCTCTCGGGCAGGCGTACGGCCCCCACTAGGTCGGCCAGCTGGGCCATGTCGTGGCGCGCCCGGCTTGTTTGGGCGTCGAGGGTGAACCGGGACGTGAGCACGACCACGTAGCCACCGGGCCGGGTTAGTTCCAGGCTCTTGATGATGAAGTGGTTGTGGATGGAGTGGCCGGCCTGGTTGTAGATGGGGTCAAAAAGCCGGTAGTTACCGAACGGGACGTTCCCGATGGACAGGTCGAACCAACCCTGCGGGAAGCGGGTCAGCGCGAAGTTCTCCGGGCGCACCTGTGCCTTGGGGTGCAGGGCCGCTGCCACGCGAGCGGTCACGGGGTCCAGTTCCACCCCGACTGCCTCGATGCCTAGGCCCTCGGGGGCCGTGGCCAGGAACGTCCCCGAGCCCACGCCGGGCTCCAGCACTCTTCCCCCGGTGAACCCGAGCTGGCCCACCGCCCGCCACATGGCCGATGCCACTTCGAAGTCGGTGTAGTGGGCGTTGAGGGTGGTGCGGGCCGCCGCTTGCCACTCCCGCTCGCTCAGCAGCTGTTGAAGGCGCGCCCGGGGCTCAGCGAACTCGCTGGCTGTGGGGTCGAAGACCTTGGGTAGTGAGCCCCATGCTGACCACCGGGCCAGGACTGCTTGCTCGACGGGCACCGCCAGCCGGCCTTCGGCTCCCAGGGTGGCCAGCACCTCAAGGGCGGCGATGTTGGCTGCTAGGCGGTGGCGCTCCCCCGCCGGGGCCAGGTCCTCGGCCGACCGGGCCCTCCACTCTTGGCCTACGAGGCTGCTGGGCCCCCGTTGGTCCTGAGCGGGCGCCATGTCCCCGCTGCTTGGTGCTCGGCCCACTCCTCGTCCGAGACCTCCGTCAACGCTGGTGACTTCCAACCCCGGTCGATGAAAGCCCCCGTCTCGTCCAGCTCCGGTTCTCCCGCTTCGCTCTCCAAGCCCGGCTCTGGCGGCAGGAAGACCATGTCCGCCAGCACCTGTTCCTCGGCCATCCGGCGCGCCATGTTCAATTGGCCCTGGTACTTGAGAAAGTCCGTCTCTTGCAAGCTCCTCGGCGGCTTCAAAGAGCGTTCGAGCCGCTCGACCGCCTCCATCACTTCGTCGTCCAGGCGCTGGAAATGCGCCACCCTCTCCGCTTCCGGTATCGCTGCGTACGTCGACGGCTGCCACCTGGCCATGTGCCTCGCCGCCAGCGTCCCGTACTGCCCGAGGTCGCTCATCTGGTCCCACGGTAGCCGCGGCGAACAGGTCATCGAGAGACAGCTGTTGCGGCCGTTCAGGCCCGCTCGTACCTCTTTTCCGACATCAGGGGGCCGACGTGTCCCGCGCAATGGGTCAGCTCCGGTACCGGGTGCTGTGTCTGGCCCCGCCAAGGCCCCATCTCATCGCCTCGACCCTAGTTGCTCGTGGGGCTGCCGTCCTGGGCCGTAAAGGCTCCCTCTGTGATTCCAGGTGGAATCAAGGGCTCCAAGCGCCTCCGAGGAGTGGGGGTGATTCCAGGTGGAATCAAGACCAGCTGCCTTCACGGCTTACCAGCCGCTGGGGTGCCCTCCCCCAGCACCATTCGCAAGCCCTCCACGATTATGCGGCTCTTGGACCATCCACTCCCCCGGCGCTCGTCTAATACACGTTGCTCCAGGGCTTGGAGCAGATCCTTTGGGCAATAGAAGGTAACTCGCTGGTTTGCTTCCTCCCAGTCCCCGTTAGCCGGCGCCCTGACCGGCGGGGGCGGCGCACTCGCAGAAAACGCTTGTTGGCCTCGGCCCTCTACGGCCCCAGCGAAATCAGGACGGGCGGGGCGGCTTGGCACGTTTGAGGACCTCCTTGGTAAGCGCCCTCACCGCCTGTGCAGCAGGGCTTGTGGGCGCATATATAACGACGGGTTGCCCAGCTACAGCGGCGTCGGCGAACACAACGCGGTCAGGCATCTCGGGCAGTATGAGCTTTGGCCAACGCTTGGTCATCTCGGCCATCGCTTCGTCGCGGTGCAAACTGCGCCTCCCTACGATGCTCGGCACTACGCCTATAACCTCCAGGCCGGGGGCAAAACCCGCTGCCTGGTCCACCGTGGCGAGCAGGTGACGCATAGCCCTTATCGACAAGAACGTGGGCGGGCTGGTTACCACTGCCCTATCCGCCGCAGCCAGGGCCACAAAAGGCAACACACCGAGACCAGGGGCGCTGTCCAACACCACGAGCTCCCAACGGCCGGCGGCGGGGGCCAACGCCGCCCGGAGCGCCGTCTGCCACTGCGCCCGGCGCGGTAACTCCAGTTCCGCTCCCGCTAAGTCGAGGTCTGCCGGCAACAAGTCCAGGCCCTTAACGCTGCTCGGGCGGACAGCGTCGTCAAGGCTCGCCCGCCCGGCTAAGACCTCGTACAAGGTCGGCTTGGTGTCCGCTCCCCCTACCGCGGCCGTAGCCGCGCCCTGGGGGTCGACATCGACCAGCAACACCTTGTGGCCCAGGTCCGCGGCGCAACCAGCTACGTTGACAGCGGCGGTTGTCTTGCCGGACCCACCTTTGTGGGCAGCAAAGACAAGGGTTTGAGTCACCGGGTCAACTCTAGTCGCCCTCCCTCGCGTTGACGGTTTACGGTCTACCGTACGTGTCATTGAGCTGCCTCCTCATGGGCGCCAGCTGCTTCAGCTTGATCGCCCCACAGGCGGGTACGTTCGTCATCGGGGATCGCGTAGCCTTGCTCAGCTAGGTGTGATAGGTACAACCGGGCTGCGAGGAGATCCTCGTCCCCCGCACCATCTACTAGCGCCTTCTCCCCCGCCGCCAGCGCCGCTGCGTACAACAACCGGGAAGGCTTATGAGCCTTGACGATCCCACTGATTACGCCCGCAAGCTGGATGGTCGGTATCGCTTCATCGTCGTCGTCACGGACTGGCACCTCTGCCCCCAGGATCCCGGCAATCTCCCCAACTGTCGGCCCGTCGTATGAGCTCGCCGTCAGGAGCCACGTCTGAGCACAGAAGGCGTCCTGTTTTACCGCTCCCGCTCCCCCGGCAATACTGCGTACCAATGCCAGGCGGGCCTCGGCAGCCGCCGACTTAGCCCGGCGTTGCTCCTCGCGTTCGGCCTGCAGGCGTTCGGCCTCGTTGGCACCGACGGAACGATTGCCTGCTGCCAGTCGTCCCTTCCCGGTCTTTTGGTGGCGGCTAGGGTCCGTGCAGACCCATTGGGGGGTGGCACTGTGCTCTAGCACCCGGGCACCATGACAGGGTTCCGACGCGTGGTCTTCGGCGTCCAGGCCCAGGGCAGTAAGAGGCGTGTCGGCGAACCCCTCCACCACAGTGACGCCCTTGGCCTCAAGCTCTCTCCGCAGCGTGGCTATTTTCGCTTGGCGTTCCAGGCGTTGGATCTCTACTTGGACCGCGCCTGCCACCCCTCCAGAGCTGTGGCGAGCATGATAGGCCCGCTCCACTGCGTCGGGGTGCTCGGCCAGGTGAGCCAGTTCGACGCCGGCATTGACGCTGATTTCGCCCGTGTCTACGCTCTTTTGCGCGTATTCGGGCAGGGTGAGCAACGACAGCCGCTTTGAGATGTAGGACTGGCTCTTGCCCACTCGCTTGGCAAGGCCTCGTTGCCCGCCGACAATATGAAGCTCGTCGAGCAGCCTGCGGTAGGCCCGCCCTTCGTCCAAGGCGCTCAGGTCCACCCGCTGTAGGTTCTCGATGAGCATGATCTCGACCCGTTGGACATCGTCGAGCTCCCGGACGATGGCAGGCACTTCGCTCAGGCCCGCCTCCTTGGCCGCGGCCAGACGGCGATGACCAGCTACCGTCATCCAAGTGCCGTCCTTAGTGGGCGTGACGATTAGCGGTTCGATAATCCCGACCGCTTGCACCGAAGCCACCAGTTCGCTTAGGTCGCCCAAGTCACCCCTCGGGTTGTCAATGGCCGGGCGGACCAGGCCGACTGGTAGCTGTTCAAGCTGTTGCGCTGCCGTTGGCCCTCGCTGTCCGTAAAGGGCCGCTTGGGCACTCGGTCGTTCGGAGCCGTCAAGGGCCTCGGTCATCTTTCGTCGGCTGGGAGCCATGTCGCTGTCCACCTTTCCATGGTTGGGGGTACCGTTGTCGACATCGTATACCGTTTACGGTCCACGGTGAACCGTATACGATCCGCCGTGTACGGTACGCCCCAAGCAGGTCCTTTGTTCAACCACAACCAAGGCAGAGCGCATCGCGACGTTGGCATGAGGGGGGCAGTCGAACCCCGGGCTTGAACCGAGCCTCCGCCTCCCGGTCGAGAACGGCCTTGGTTCCCCAGACGCACGTCACCAGCCCCCCCCAATGGGGAGTGTTGTTGGGTGGCACCGATGGTTGGTGCGGGGTTTACTGCGTCGTGTTCTGGATGGTTGGGTGCTTCGGTGTTGGCGGTTGGGGATGGTGGGGGAGTGGTGTGGTTGTTCGCGGTTTGTGGCCGTGGTGGTGTTTGAAAAGGCTTGAGTCGCGCGTCGCTTGGGTTTTGGTGTGGAGGTTGTTGGGAGCGCGAAAGGGATCTTCATTTTCTTACAGAAAATGGGGGTTCACGGCCCTTATTGGCCGCCTATATACCGGCCATCTTTGGCCGTCGGGATGAGTTCCACACCGAAAACTTGGGCTACCACTAGCCGACCGGGCCAAAATTGACGCGCCGAAGTACAGGTCTTGCTCCTGCTGTGATTTGTGTGCTGGCCAGGCCGGTAGAGCGTCGGCGCGCCGGGGGCGCCTTGGTGGCCACCGCCTGTCTACGGCGAGCGCTCGTCCCGGTCTTGATTCCACCTGGAATCATCCAGCTCGGCCTTCGCCGCCGCCTTCAGGGCCGCTTCAGCGTCAACTGATTGCTGTGCAGCTTGTTGGCGGGCACGGTCTCGGGCTGCCGCCTGGCGGTTGATTTCCTCCAGGCGAGCTCGGCCGTCCCGGGCGAGGGCCGGCCACGGGTGCTCGGCAGCCTGGGAGGCCGATGCGCCTGGCTCAGGGGCTGCCTCCAAAGGCTGAGTGGCCCCTTCGTCACCCGTCTTCTCGGTCGAAGCGGCCCTTACTTCCTCCGGGGCTGGTCCCGTCTCGCTCGAGGCCCTTGCGTCCTCCGCCGGGACGGCTCCCTCGGCTGGGGCAGCCGCTTGGGCCCCAGGTGGGGTGGTGGACCTTCGCAAGGTGCGTGCCCGCCTGGCGTCTTCGCTGGCCGTCACCGCTTCCCGGAACTCCTCGGGGATCACGAACCGCCACAGGTTGGATGTCCACCGCCGCTGGCCACGAACGACATGGAAACGGTGGACGCGCTCTACCCAGCCAAGCTGGCGCAGTTCGGCCATCCACCGGCCCGCCGTGCGTTGGCCGGCCGAGGGGTCCTCGCCATAGCGCTCCTCGCCGTAAACGAGCTTGGCGATCGTGCTGAGGCGCCACCAGGCCTCGTTCAGGTAATCGTCGCTGGCGTCTAACAGGGCAAAGAGGACTGCGGTCTGCGTGGGGCTCAATGACCCCTGCTTCTGGGCCGCGGCCGCCGCTCGCCGTACCCGGGCCCGTTGGTTGCGGTCCCTCCGCTCGGGGTCGGGGCGCCAGGTCCGGCACCGGGGGTAGCTGGGGGCACGGCCGCGGGACGGGTGACCGGGGCTAAGGCGGTTCCCGCCTCGAGAAGCGGGGACCGCTGCGGTGAGGGCCGGCACCCGCTGCGGTGGGGGAGTGGCACGCTCTAGGAGTAGGAGCTGGTCGGCCCGGACCGGGTCGGAGCCATGAAAGCGCTGGTGACCAAGGGCGGCCTGGCTCCGGCGCCTCTGCCTGCTCATGGGACCACCCGCTCGTACTGGCGCGGGGCTATAATGACTGTTGCCGAGACCAAGGCAACGCCTCCTTTGGGGGTAACCCGAACAGGTGCTGGTAACACCTGCCGGGGGATATCAGTTGGATGACGGTTTCGAGAGGCGGCCTCCGGGCCGCCTCTCTTCGTTAGCTGGCTACCTGAGGGACCTCCTCGTGCCCCTGGTCGAAGAGGGCCCATTGGCCATCTACCTGAGCGACCTCCTCGTGCACCTGGTCGAAGAGGGTCCATTGGCCATCTGAGCGGCGGACCGCCTGACCTGCTTGTCCTAGCAGCGCCAGGTACTTGCGAGCGTTGCCAGGATGTAGGCAAAGGAACTGGGCTACTTCGTCGGCACTGGCGGACCCGTACTCTTTAAGAATCTTGACGACCTCGTCAGTGCGCGGCTTTGGTAGTGGGTTCCCTCGGCCCGGGCGGGACCGGGCGGCCCAGGCCTCGACGTCGCCCCGTCGCACATACCACCGATCTCGCTGACGTTCGCCAGCGAGGACACCATGGAATAGTGCTCCCCTGATTGCGGCGTTAGTCCGACCGACAAGGAGACCGGCCTCAGTTGTCGTGAGCATCTCGTTCTGAGGACAATCGGGCTGCGAGGCAACGCGTGACATGGGTGTAATTCTGGCACAGGTCACGCGCGTGACAGTGGATGGTCGAGCCAAAGCGAATATTCCTCCTGGGATCACTCGCTGGTCTCCACAGCGGCAACCAGCCACGAGGCCCTAGAGCTGGCCCGGGCCAGCTCTACGAACTCGGTGTAGGTGTTGTCGGCGCCCTTCCAGCCATGGGCGCCATGGGGTACCACGGTGACGCCGTACTGGAGGTAAGCGGTGGAGGGCGGCGATACGGGCGCTCCCGAGTCATACTCGCGGACTACCCGGACCGTGGTGACCACATGGTGATCGAACCACGATTGCCACTGTGCGCCGGGAGCCGCCTGGGGCGGGGTGTCCTTGATCTCGGCGGCGTAGGAAGCGGTCATGTAGGCCGTGGCCCGCAGCTCGGCCGCGTACGGGGTCTTGTCCTTGACGGCGTTCACGGTCCACAGCGCCTTGATCATGGCCACGGCGACGGCTCCGGGGCCTGCGGTACGAAGGCTCGCCGTCGTCGGCGGCGCTGATAGGGGAGGTGCAGGCTGGCTGTTCAGCACCAGCCCGGTACTGGTGGCCGGGCTGGGAGCGGTCGTTATGGTCGGGCTGGTCGATGACCGCATCGCGCTCGTCGTGGTGGGAGCGCTAGAGCTGGTGGCGTTCGTGATCGTGCTCGAAGAACTCGTCGGCGCCCTGGTAGCAGCAGTAGGTCGGCTGGTCACCACGAGGGGCCGCGTGGCGGCCACCGGCTTGGTTGCGGTGTGACTGCCACCTGAGCAGGCAACCAATGTGCTCGCAAGAGCGATGAACGCCGCAGTGGCGCCGGCGTACCGCCTCAGCCGAACCGTCGGACTTGCCATGTCACGCCCTCCCAGTAGGTGGTGGCTAGGTTGTCGACGCGGACGTACTGGCCCGTCTCGGGGGCGTCGATCATGTCGCCGTTGCCGATGTAGATCCCGATGTGGTCGTAGGAAACGTCGTTGTCGAGGTTGTAGAAGGCAATGGCGTCACCCGGTTCTAATAGCCCGTCGCCAAGCACCTGCGAACCGGTCCCGGTACCGACCTTGGTCCCCAAACTGGCCTGCACCTGAGAAGAGTGGGGGAGCGAGATTGAGCCGGCCGACGCCTGGTACACGGCGTACATGACCAGGCCCGAGCAGTCGAAACCGACCGTGGTGGCGCCCGGGCCGAAGCCGAGGGTCGGGCCAGCGTAGCCACCACCGCCCCAGGAGTACGGGGTGCCGATGTACTGCTCGGCGGCGGCGATGACGGCCTGGCCGAAGCTCGACGCTCCCGGCGCGGGAGCACTGAGCTGGCTGGCGTACGTGGGTATGTCAGCCAGGATCGCGGCCACGTAGGCCTCGGTCTGGGGGATAGCCGGGATGCCGTCGGCGGTCAGTGCAGCGTTCAGCCCGGCGTTATAGGCGGCGAGCAGCAGCGACGTGATGCTGTCACCGGTGGCGGTGGCCACCGGTTGTACAGCCGCCGCCAGGGCGCAGTCATAACGTCCTTGGGCCATGATGGCGTCGGCCGGGACAAAGGGCGTGTCCGGCCCCGCCACCGCCGCAGGGTCGTCGTAGGAGGGCCACGTCCCGGGCATGAACTGGCTGATCCCCTGGGCGCCGGCGGGGCTGACATCGTTCGGGTCCCAACCGGACTCCTGCTGGATCTGCGCCGCCAGCAGAGGGGGGCTAACAGCTGGGCAAAGGGCGCCTGCCTCGTTCAGCCAGGGCACGTAGCTGGCGTCGGGGACGGCGGACGGGTTGAGGGTGAGCCCCGTACCGCTGGCGGCCGAGCTGTTGGCCGGCCCACCTCCCAGCACCACTACAAACGCTGTCATGGCGGCGCCGGCACCTACCAAAGCGCCGGCGATAACCGGCCCGGCCATCAGCCAGGTCCTACGATCTTGGCCACGTGGCTGTGAGAGCGGGGGTGCAACAAAACCGCTGGCGAGGACGAGTGGGGAAGCTCTACGGCGCCACTTGAGCGAGTCATAGTTGAGAACCATACTCGCGCGTCCCACACCAGTTGAAAAGACCTCCTGTGATGAGGGCCGAGCGCCCATTTGGGCGCCGGTTACCCGGAGGTGCTGGTGCAGCCCATATAGGCTTCGCTCGGGCCAGCAGTTGAGGCGCGGCCCGCGGACCTCAACAGGTGTGTGAAGAAGGGTGGAGCGAGTGGCCTCGGTACCGTCCGGTGAGTGAGACAGGCCCGAAGGGCCGGACCTTCGCCGAAAAGCTGGAGCATCTTTTCGCAACGGTCCACCCTCGTGGGCGAAAGCCCTACACGCTCGACGAAGTCGCGGCGGGCATCGCCGGGAGCGGGGACGAGCCGATCTCGGCCAACTACATCTGGATGTTGCGGAAGGGACAGCGGGACAACCCCACCATCAAGACCGTGGAAGCTCTGGCCCACTTCTTTGGCGTGCCGCCGGCGTACTTCCTCGGCGACGACGATCTGGCGCTGCGCGTGGACAGCCAGCTGGAACTGCTAGCCAAGATGCGTGACGCCGGCGTTGCCAGCCTCGGGCTCCGGTCGTCCGAGCTGACCCCCGAAAGCCGGGCGGCCATTGCGAAGATGATCGATGTCGCCAGTGAGGCAATGGCCAAGATGATCGATGCGGTCGTCGGCATGGAGGCACCCGGGCCAGGTGCCGAGGACGAAGCTCCTCTGCCTTAGCCGGAGCTGACCCGGGTCTAGTTCTGGCGGTGCGCGGTCGGGCCGACGGCGACGGCTTCGAACCAGTTCGTGAGCGCCATCACGTGCGAGTTGAAGGATCGGGTGTACCTGACAACAAGAGTTAGGCGCGGCGTCTGGCCCAGAGGTAATCTACCGACGTGCGCCGAAGGGAGCGGAGGACGGCTCGGTGAGGGGCAGGCGGTGAGGCAACGGCAGTTGTCGTGGCGGGAGATGGTGAGACGCTGCGACGAGCTGCTGGATGGCATAGCAGTTCCCGACCCCTTCGACCTGGACGAGTTCGCGACGGCAGTGGGTGGCCGCCGGGGCCGGACGATCCGGGTGGCAAGCCTCCCCAACGAAGACGAGGCCCCGCTCACCACGATGGGCGACGGCGCGCGCACAGTGTGCGGGCTGCTGGTCCGGTTTGCTACGGAAGACGTGATCGTCGTGGAGCCCCGGAACTGGGTGCACCGCGTGCACGTAGGCCTGCACGAGATCGCTCACTTGGTATGCGAGCACGCAAGCACGGCGCCAGTAAAGGGAGCACTGCGCTTGCTCCCCGATCTGGACGAATCGATGGTGCGGGCTGTGCTCGGGCGTACGCGGTACAGCGAGGAACAAGAACGAGAGGCCGAGGCCCTCGCGAGCCTGCTCAGCGCACGCTTGATCGGCCCTGGTAGTGGGCCACGGGGCCGAGCGGGCGAAGGAGCCGACGAAGTCATGGCCCGGCTAGAGCGGGCCATCGGGGGCGCCACGGAGTGCTGACCGCCGTTTACGTACTTCGAGCTGCATCGGGATGGCTGCTCGTGTTGTCCCGTTACCGGCTTGTCCAACAGCGCGGGACGGCGCGCTTGTTTTGGGTCTCCGTGCTGTGCGCCACGGTCGGCGCGACCGTACAGATCTTTGCCGTTTACAAATCGGTCGCTGCCCTACTGGGCGACAGCCGCTATGCCTCCATCGTAATTCTCTCTCTCGCCCTGTTCTCGGCACTAGCGAACCGTATGGTCCTCATGTCCTTGATGGGGCGGACAGCACGATCTGCGTACCGGGACTGGATAGCGGTCGCGGTGGCGTTCGGGGTCATGGTCTTCCCGGTGCTCACCGCGCCCGGTGCCCCGCCACCGGCTACGTGCGTAGGTACCTGCGGGTTTATGGACCACACATGGCGGAGCTGGTGCCACTGGCTGCCCGTCCTGGCCTACATGGCCTGGTCGTTTATAAGCTCATGCGTCTTCTGTTACCAGTACGGCAACCGGAGCGGGCGCCCAGCGGTCCGCACCGGGCTCTGGCTGATCAGCTTCGGAGCTGCGCTCGCACTGGCCTGGGTCGCCTTGCGTGTTGCTGCCCTAGCGGCGTGGCACGCCGGGCTCGTGACGCCTCAGTTTGTGAGTGTGGACGACTGGGCCGAGGCACTGATTTGGGTTGCGAGCATGAACCTGGTTGGCATCGGAGCGGTATGGGAACCCCTCGGCGACCAAGCTCGAGCTGCTGGGGAATGGGCCCGGGCGCTCCGGTCGTTGTGGCGACTGCGCAGGCTGTGGCGCGCATTGATCGCATCGCAGCCTGAGGTCACACTCGTTGGCCCGCCGTGGGCGCTGCGCCCGGTGCGACTCGGCCTCGTCCGCTGTGTAGTGGAGATCCGGGATTGCTTCCGAGAGGTCGAACGGAGTGTCAGCTCGCAGGTAGTGGCGGCCATCGAACGTCATATCGCGTCGACCGATTGGGCCTCGCGACCTGACGCCGACGCCTTGGTGACGGCGGCAGTACTGCGGTGGTGGATGAGCGAGCGGCCGGCCGTCGGCGTGGGAGGGTGCCGGCTGCCAGCCGGCAATGCACGTGACATCGCCGCTGACGCGACCTGGCTGGAGCAGGTAGCACGCTTTTTCGCAGGCTCGAAGTCGGAGTTGATCGATGCGGCGGTCGCCGCAGCCAGAACGGAGGTGGCGGCGTGAACACTCGCCAGGGGGACGACACGGGAGCATCGGCGCTTCGGCTCGCGCACGGGCTCTACCGGAACGTTGCGTTGTTCGAGCTCCCGTGGGAGATCGAGATCGGTCTGCGCCTCGCGCTCTACCACACGTTGGCAATCCCCCGTATCGCTCGGCTCTTAGCCAAGAGCGGGGAGACCAGAGAACGCCCCCTGAAGCGGGGGATCGACACGGCGTTGCTCATGTACGAGCTGATCGACAGCGGGACCGACAGCCCGGCTGGCCGCGAGGCGATCCGTGTCCTGAACGGGATCCACCGTCGCTGGCAGATCGAGCCAGAGGACTTCGAGTACGTGCTGGCCACCTTCATTGTCGTCCCGGTACGGTTTGCCGACCGGTACGGGTGGCGGCCGCTGAGCGAGACCGAACGAGAAGCCGCGACGGTGTTCTACGGAGAGATAGGACGTTTGATGGGGATGCGCCGGCTACCAGGCTCTTACGCCGACGCCGCAGCGTTCTTGGACGGCTACGAGGCGGTGAACATGGGGTACTCGACCGAAGCAGCCAACATCGAACTGGCCATCGAAGGCGCGGTCCGACGCCGCATCCCGTGGGTGCCCGGCCCGCTGGCGGGGCGCGGTGCGCGGACCGTAACTCAGGGGCTGCTCGGCACCAGGGAGCTATGCGAGGCACTAGGCGTGCCCGCCTCGCCTCGTGTCGAGCGTGCCTTTTACCTGGGCATGCGGGTTCGGGCGGCCGTGGTGCGGGTCATGCCCCGTCGCCGTCGGTCCTGGTTCCGCCGGGTGAAGCTGGCAAAGTTGGCGTACCCGGGCGGCGAGTACGAGCTGGGACGGCTCGGGCCTAATGGCGGGCCGCCTCAATCGCGAGCTACTGCGCATCACTACGACCGCGATCGGCACGCAAACCAACTACCCATTGGGGGGGTTTCACCAGGTCCTCGATAGATGGGACGGCGTCCGCCCCACAGCTATATCACCTCCCAGTGGACAGAACGTGTATGATTACCCACTGTGAGTTGGTTGGCTGCCCGGGCGGGCCCGGGAGGGTGCGAGTCATCGGCCCAGGCACAAGTCTCTAAAGTGCTCTGGCTACGCCCGAGAAGGACACGTCGAACGAGAGGACAGAGCCACAACACCGTGACGTCCCCCAATGGGGGAGCGAGCCAAAAGCGACGGAGAGGCGCGGCGAGGGTCATGAACGCGGCGGGGCCGGTCGGCCCTGGAGAGGCATCCCAACTGCTTGCGCTGCCGGGGAGCGTTCAACCGCTGCTGTGGCTGTCTGCCCATGGGGGCAGCGGGGCTACGACGTTGTCGGCCGCGACGGGTCTCGGGTGCGAGGAGACTCTCCTGCCTGCGCTAGACACCTTGGTCTCGGTGCCGGTGGTCGTCGTCGCCCGCACCCACGCCCACGGCCTGTTGTGCGCCCAACAGCTCGCTGCCCGTGAAGCGAGTGGAGGCCTCGGTTTGGCCACACCCCACCACTTGGCCGGGCTCGTCCTAGTGGCGGACGCTCCGGGCAAGCTGCCAAAGCCCCTCGCCGAACTGGCCCACCTCGTGTCCGGGGGCTACCCCCGGACATGGCGGGTGCCCTACGTCGAGGCTTGGCGACTGGGCGAGCCGCCCCACGCCGCTAACGCACCGAAGGTCCTGGCCCGCATTGGCCAAGACCTCGCGGGCGATCGACCTGCGGGGCCGTTCCCCGGGAACCCTAAACCCGGCTCGACTCAACCAACGGAGGCACCAGTGTCACTGACAAGCGCAATCGCGCCGGACCCAGGGCGTCAGCAATACCAGCACAACTAACCAATAAATAGGAGGAAACAGTGGTAAACGCTACTGTTCCCGCGTCTACGGGCGGGACTGACACATCTACGGGCCGGGCCGCAACACGCGGTTCCCGGGCCTTATATGCCAAGGCAGGCGCCGCCGCAACCATCGTGGCCATGACACTTGCCGCCACCACCTACACCGCCTACGCGGCTGGTCCCGTCGCTGCGGTGACGACTGTCCCTGCCAGCGGCGGTGGCGGGCTGCCCAGCCCAGGTGCCGGGACTGCGCCCCCGGGCGTGGGGGCCCCGGTCGGCACGATTGTCTCCTGGGTAGCCTGGATCATCTTCGCCATCGCCATCCTCGGTTTGTTCTTTTCTGCGTTCAAAATGATTACTGCTCACCACCGGGGCGAGGGCGGCCAGCAGACAGCCAGCCTGCTGTATGTCCTCGGCGGTACGATCGTCGCTGCCGCCGCTTCGAGCATCATCGGCGTTCTCGCCTAGCGGGAATGTGTAATGGCTAACGAGGACCGCGACGACGAAGGGCAAGAACACGAACTGCCTTGGGCTCGCCCCGCGTTTATGGTGGCGGCGGCCTTTTTCGTCGTGGTCCTTGCCCTTGGCGTGTGGCTTGTCACCAAAGGTCACGCCAACCACCCCGTAACGGGTCCCCCGCCGGTGGCGACAGCTACCACGACTGTGCCGCCTACCTTGGGCAGCACCGGCGTTCGGCCACCAAGCTCTACTTCTAAGCCGGACACGGCCACGTGTAACCTTCCGCCCGGGGACCAGACGGTCCCCACTGTGGCCCCGAGCGGCGTCACCTGGCAGCTATTTGACGCCCTAGCGCTGCCATTTTCCAAAGCCGCTGGCCCCGAGCGGGTTGAGGGAGGCCAAGCGACGTGTTTCGCCCATAGCCCAGTTGGCGCATTGATCGCCATCCCCCAAATCGCCGACCGAGTGGGGTTGTCAACCAACTGGGAGCAGCTCAAGCAAATGGCCGACAGCCAGATCATGCCGGGCGTGGGGCGCGACGCCTTCCTGAAGCTCGCTGCAGCCGACCTCAAGCAGCCAAGCCCCCCTCTACCGCCGGGCACGTTCCCACAGCTCGCAGGCTTTTCCTTCATCACTTATACCCCACAAGTTGCCGTGGTCCAGTATGTGTCCCGCAATGATCAAGGTGGCCTGGTGCAACTAACCCAAACGGCTGACTGGTCAGACGGGGACTGGAAATTAGCCTTACTGCCCGACGGTGCGACTAGTCCTCCAGGCCAGGCCGTTAGCAGCCTTGTCGGCTACGTCATGTGGGGAGGGGTATAGGTGCCGTCAATACTGTGCACTATAAGCCCGCAGTGTGTAGCCGCCAGTACGGTGGTAAACACCATAGGTAACAACATCATCACCAGCTGGGCCAACGACTTTGCCAGTGCCCAGGCCCAGCTCCTGAACGTGCTGATGGCAGGGTGGACGAACCTACCCACTCCGAGCCTCACCGATAACTCCACGGCCATCTCGTTCCTCCAGCAGTCAACCGCTTACCTCGTGGGCGTGTTCGGTGTGGTCGGCCTCATGATCGCCGCCGCCCGCATGATGTGGCTGCAAAAGGCCGACCCCATGAAGGAGGCCCTGGCCGGCCTGCTGCGCCTGGTCGTGGTGTCCGGCTGTGCCGTCGCCGCTATCAGCCTGTTATCAACCGCCGGGGATAATTTTTCGACCTGGGTACTGGACCAGGCCGTCACCGATTCCGGCCAAGCCAGCTTCGGGTCTGCCCTGTCGGCCATGGGGGACCTGGCCGAGCACGGCACCATCGCCCCGTCGCTCACCATTCTCGTGGCCATGTTCTCCATGCTGGGCTTTATCGTCCAGCTGACGTTGCTGATCGTGCGCTCCGCCTTGTTGGTCGTGCTCGCCGGCACCCTGCCCATGTCGGCTGCGGCCAGTATCACCCCGGTCGGGAACCAGTGGTTCCGCAAGAACGTGTCTTGGGTTATAGCGTTCTTATTGTTCAAACCGATCGCGGCCATCGTCTACGGCGCCGCCATCCTGGCCTACGTCAGCTCGGACGACCTTATGGGCTTGGTCATCGGCCTGGTCCTCATGATGCTGGCGACACTGACGCTGCCGGCGTTGATGCGTTTCGTCACCCCTCTGGTGTCCTCGGTAGGGAACTTGTCCACTGCTGCTGCGATCGGTGCGGTGGCGACAGCGGCCACAGGAGCGGTGGCCATAATCGCCACCGGCGGTGCCGCTACCCCTCTCGTCGCTGGTGCCATGGGTAAGTCTCTCTCGGGCGTCGGAAGTGACGCCGTCGGGGGCACCCCAAACGGTGGGGGAGTAGCGGGTGGGGCCACACCGGCCCCGGTGCCTCCGGCCCCGAGCGGTGCCAACGGCGGTGGCGGAGGCGAGGCCCCCGTCGCCACGGGAGCGGGCAGCTCGGTCTCCAAGGGCGTTTCACTATGAACCGTTGACGGCCCCGGCCCCAGATAGGAGACACCCATGACAGATGCGGCATTGTCGACGGCGCCGCGCACCTACGGGAACTGGCGGCGCGTACAGTCCGTGGGCATCGGCGGCCTGGGCCTGGCCGGGACCGTGGTCCTGTTCGGCGGGCTAGTGCTCATCGTGGTGGGGTTCATGCTTAGCCTTTACATCTCCATAGCGGCCGCCCTCGTTACGGTGGCGTTGCTGGGCCCGATGATGGTCAAAGACCGCCACCACCGGAACCTGTTCCAGAACACCACGGCCCGGGTGGCCTGGGCCACGGGCCGCTCCGCGGGCCACCACCTCTACCACTCAGGGCCGCTGTCCCGGGTCCCGAAGGGCCGCTGCGCCCTACCGGGGGTCATGGCGTCCATGACGGCCACCGAGGCCAAAGACGCCTACGGGCGACGTTTTGCCCTGCTGTGCCACAAGTGGGTGTCGCACGTGAGCGTGGTGCTCACCACCTCGCCCGACGGCGCCGCCCTGGTCGACCAGGCCCAGGTGGACAACTGGGTGGCCCACTGGGGAGCCTGGTTGGCCAACCTGGCCAACGAGCCCGGCCTCGTCGGGGCCAGCGTGGTCATCGACGCCGCCCCCGACCCCGGTACGCGCCTGCGCCAAGAGGTCACCGCTCACCGCAGCGGCACCGCAGCGGCGCTGTCCCGCCAGGTCATGGCCCAGGTCATCGAGCAGTACCCCACGGGGTCGGCCGCCATCACCTGCCGGGTCGCCCTGACGTGGAGCATGGCCAGCCGGGCCCAACCGGGCAAGAAGCGCACCGTCGAGGAGATGGCCTTGGAGATCGGCCACCGTTTGCCCAGCCTCACGGCTTCCTTGGCCACCACCGGCGCCGGGCCGGCCCGGCCCATGACCGTGAGCGAGGTGGCGGCGGCCGTACGGGTGGCCTTCGAACCGGGGCTCATGCCCGCCATAGAGGATGTTGGGGCGGGCGCCGCGGGCATCGAATGGCAAGACGCCGGGCCCACGGCCACCCAGGAGAGCTGGGACCGCTACCGCCATGACGGTGCTGTCTCGGTCAGCTGGATGATGTCCGAGCCCCCCCGCGGCCACGTCTTTTCCGGTGTCCTGAACGGCCTTTTAGCCCCTCACCCCGATATCGCCCGCAAAC
>Ga0182030_10008526_pt1 | contig 21210 bp, 12 predicted proteins | sample 812S3MmetaG_FD_121299 | JGI IMG/M metagenome (GOLD analysis project Ga0182030, IMG submission 121299) | Permafrost microbial communities from Stordalen Mire, Sweden - 812S3M metaG (Illumina Assembly) | ecosystem: Environmental > Terrestrial > Soil > Wetlands > Permafrost | place: Sweden...
CCCGACGGCAAGTTCCTCATGGACATCACGGTGCCCGGATTCCAGCAGTACTGGGTCCAGTCGCTCGAGCAGCAGGTGTATGGCGGCGACTACGACGGGATCATGTTCGACTCGGCGTCCCCCTCGCTGCTCCAGGGGTGGTGCGGCGGCGCGGGCACCGGCCAGGACCCGCGGCTGGCCGGCACCGCGGCGAAGGACACCTCGTTCGCGGACCTCGGCAACGTGACGTGGATCGCGGCGTGGCAGACGTGGATCGCGGCGCTCGATGCGGCGCTCGCATCCAAGGGGATCCCGCTCATCCCAAACGACGGCTCGTTCATCACGGGCTGGGACAACACGAACTACGGGCTCACGGGCGGCGTCTTCTCGGAAGGGTTCGGCGATCCGACGTTCGCCGAGAGCGACTGGCAGGCTGCGACGAACGAGCTGCTCTCCCTGGCCGCGACCGACAAGATCATGATCCTCCAGAACTACCTCTCGGCGACGACGGACGTGGCCACGCGGATGTACTACCTGGGCAATTACCTCCTCGTGAAAGGCCATCACGCGTACCTCGATTACTTCGATTCGAACGGGCCGCTCGAGTGGTACCCGGAGTGGACCGTGGACCTCGGCGCTCCGACGACGCCGACGACCACGCAGGTGTCCGCGCTCCTCAGCGGCGGCGTCTACCGCCGCGACTTCGCCAAGGGCAGCGTGCTCGTGAACCCGTCCGGCACCCCGGTCACCGTGGCCCTCGCCGGGCAGCAGGTCGTGCCGAGCGGAGGCGGCCAGGTGCCGACGACGGGGACGGCGCCGGGGACCCTCACGATGAACGCGGTGACGTCGGTCACCGTCGGAGCGACGTCGGCGGCGATCGTGCTCCACTGAGGAGCCGGCTCACGGGGCGCCGAGCCCGTTCACGGCTTCGGCTGGGTGATCTCGATATCCCAGTCGAGGACGACGTCCGTCGAGCCGGCGTACGGAGGGAACTGGATCTTCTGGAACGCGTGCACGACACACAGCCCCACCGGCTTGCCGTCGTAGGGCGACGGGATCGTCACCTGCTTGACGTGCCCGTTGCGACCGAGCACGACGCTCACCTTCGTCGAGCCCCAGGGGCCTGCGGCCTTGCCGTCATCGTCCGTGGCTGCCCCGCAGTTCGCCTTGACCTGGCGACCGGCGCGTTTCAACTGCACGTCGACCGCCTCCTTGTCGTACGGCGTCGCGCCGCTCGACGGCGAGTCGCCGCCGCCCCCGCTGCCGCCGCTCGGTTTGTCCCCGTCGTCGCCGCTCTTCGTCGTGCCGCCGCTGCCGCCGCCCGACGACCCCGCCGAGTCGTCGTCGCCCGCAGGGACGCAGTCCGACCCCTTCAGCGTCGTCCCCGCCGGGCAGGTCCCCGGTGAGTCGGCTCCCTTGCCACCACCCCCGCACGCGATGAGCGCCAGGGCGGCCATGGCCGTGATTGTCCGCTTCCCCATGGCGCACATCATACCTCCTCGGACCCACGGTTTTACAGATCGGTGATCTTGTAGTCCTTGATCTTGTAGAGGAGCGCCCGGTGGCTGATCTCCAGAACCTCGGCCGCGCGCGTGCGGTTGCCCTTGGTCTTCACGAGCGCCCGCCGGATGAGGATCTGCTCGATGGCGGCCGTCGTCTTCTTCACGGACAGCTCCCCGCTGGCGAGGTGCACCTGCACGGGGTCGAGCGCGTCGCGGATGCGCTCCGGGAGATCGCCGAGCTGCAGGACGTCGGACTCGGCCAGCACCATCGCCCGCTCGATGGTGTTCTCCAGCTCGCGCACGTTGCCCGGCCAGCTGTACTCGAGGAGAAGCTTGCGGCTCTCGGTCGAGACGCCGCGGATGCTCGTGCCGAGGCGGGCGTTGTTGCGCGTGACGAAGTGATCGATGAGGAGGCTCACGTCCTCGCGGCGGCTGCGGAGCGGCGGGATGTGAATCGAGAGGACGTGGATGCGATAGAAGAGGTCCTCCCGGAAGCGCCCGGCCTTCACGTCGGCCGTGAGGTCCCGGTGCGTCGCCGCGATGATGCGGACGTCGACCTTCACGTCCTTCGTGTCGCCGAGGCGCCGGATGTGCTCCTCCTGGAGCACGCGGAGGAGCTTCACCTGGAGGCTCAGCGGCAGCTCGCCGATCTCGTCGAGGAACAGCGTCCCTGCCGTCGCCTCCTCGAAGAGCCCGCGCCGGTCGGCGTTGGCGTCCGTGAACGCGCCCTTCTTGTGCCCGAAGAGCTCCGACTCGAGGAGATTCTCCGGGATGGCGCCGCAGTTGATGGCCACGAACGGCGCGCCTTTGCGTGAAGAGCGCGTGTGGATGGCGCGGGCGACGAGCTCCTTGCCGGTGCCGCTCTCGCCCGTGATGAGGACCGTCGTCTTGTAGTCGGCGATCTTGGAGACCGTCTTGAAGATGGCCACCATCTCGGCGCTCTTCGCGAGGATCGACTCGAACTGGTTCTCCTTCTGGATCTGCTCCTTCAGCGCGCGGTTCTCGCGGCGTAGCGTCTCTCGCTCCTCGGCCTTGCGAAGCGCGAGGACGATCTCGTCCGGCTTGAAGGGCTTGCTCACGTAGTCGTAGGCGCCCGCCTTCATCGCCTCGATGGCGAGGTCGACGTTGCCGTAGGCGCTCATGACGATGACGGTCGCCGGGTGCTGCTTGGCCTTGAGCGCGCCGAGGAGATCGAGCCCGCCCATGCGCGGCATGCGCACATCCGTGAGGATGACGTCGGGATCGAAGGCATCGAGAGCCGCGAGCGCAGCCTCGCCGCCGTCGGCCACCTCGACGTCGTAGCCGTGCTTCTTCAAGAGCGTACGAAGGACGAGGCGGATGTTCTCCTCATCGTCGACCACCAGGACGCGGCGCATGGGTATGAAATCTCTTCAGAGCGATACTACGGGCAATCGGGCCCTCTGGCGAGCGGCAAGACACGCAGGCGCAACGGTTGCGGGGCGCCCCTTTCCCTAGAAGTCCCAGTAATCCCGAGGGTAGAGGCGAAGGAGGCTGGCCTTCGGTCGGGTCGCGCGAAGCTCGGTCTCGTAGTGCGCAAGCTGCGCGACGGGGCCGATGGCGAACCAGAGCGCACCGTCGGGCACGTCCGACGAGAGGGACGGGATGACCTCTCCGTAGACGGCGGCCAGGCGCGCGTGGATGGCGTCGGACAGCCCCGGTCGCGAGCGGAGGGCGAGAAGGCGGGTGCGGAAGGCGCGGACGCGCTCCGGGGTGACCCCCTCGACGAGGTCGGTCGCCATGGAGTCGGCGCGCTGCTCGTAGGTGTCGCCGGTTCGCGCGGCGAAGGTGTTCGCGACGGCGTACTCGACGAAGCGCGGATCCGCGGGAGCGGCGCGGACCTCGCCGTCGACGAAGCGCAGGAGCTGCGGGAGATCGGCGCACCGGTCGGAGTAGATGTGCATGCGCGCGGCGCGCGGCGAGACGGCCATGAAGCCGCTGTACGCGAGGGCAGCACCCCAGATGCGCTTGTAGAAGCTGTGCGTCCCCGAGCCGCTGAATACGTTGGCGGCGAGGAAATCGACCAGCGCGCCGTCCCTCGTCTCGTCGAAGCCGGCGGTCGGCGCGGAGTTGACGACGGCGCCGTTGGCGGTGCTGGCGTTGACCAGCGCGGCGATGCGCGCGTCGAACACGGTGGCTCCGCGAGCCCGGGCCCGATCGGTGACGCGAGAGCGCGCGGAGTGGGTGACCGCCGGAGAGGCGCTGGCGTCGAGCGCCGAGAGGAGGCGCGCGAGGTCGTCCGACACCGCTTCCTGGGTCTTCGACGAGCCGACCATCCACACGCGCGCGTTGGCCGTGTGCGCGACGGCACCGAGCACGCGCCGGAAGGCATCGAGCGTCTCCTTCGGATCACGCGCGGAGTCCTTCGCCATCGCTTCGCACACGGAGGCCCAGTCGGTCGCCAGCGAATCGTCGGGGAGATCCGCGAGGAGCTGCCCCAGCTCGCGTCCGGCGCGTGCCACGCGTACGCGGGACGGGAGAGGGAGCGCGCGTGCCGCGGTGAGCCACTCCGCGAAGGAGGTCGAAGGACGCGCATCGTGGTGGGTGTCGATCGCCGCCAGGGCCTGGGCGAGCTTCGTCAGCGACGCGCGGTCGAGCTTCTTGCCGGCGGGCGCCAGCGACGCGAGGACCCTCGACGTCTTCGCGTCGCCTCCCTCGAGCAGCCAGGAGAGGCGGAATGCGTCGTGCGCGCGCGTCAGGAACGACGCCGTGTGCGCCAGGAGCGCCGAGTCCTGCCGCCGGTAGGCCTCCGCCGTCGCGGTCGCCCAGTACTCCTCCGGGCCCGACATCACGTCGCGGAGCTGTGTCGCGCGCCGGCCGACGACATCGCGGATGCGCGGCAGATTCTCGGGACGCCAGTCGGGGCTCGTCAGGACGTCGCGCATCCATCCGAGGGCCCGCCGCGTCTCCTCGACGTCGTCGCCCGAGCCCGTGATCTGGAGCTCGGCGCGCCCGGTCGAGAAGCTCGCGTCGAAGCCCACGCCGAGATCGAGCACCTCGCGCCGCAGCCGGTCGCTCATCGCGTCGTACGGCACCGGCACGCCGCCGCGAAGGACGCCCACCTCCCGCAGGAGCTCCGGCAAGAGCGACAGGTACGGGAGGTCGGCCTCGGCCACCCCGTCCAGACGAAGCAAGAGGCTCACCGTGGCGCTCTTCATCGTCTCGAACGTCGACGCCACCAGAGGCACTCCGTGCGCGCTCGTCCGCCTGTACGAGAGCGAGTCGTCCATCGTCATCGGCGGATCCGACACGAACGGCGGCATGGGCACGTTCGCCTCGGCGCGCGCGATCTCCGCCGTCGCCTGGTCGATCTCCGCCGACCGTCGTCGCAGCGCGTCCTGGGGATCCGTCGTCTTGTACAGCGTCTCCAGTCGCACGAGCTCTGCGGCGAGCCGCGCCCCGCGCTCGTCGTCGAGCCTCTTTCGAAGCGTCGGGCTGGCGTGAGTCATCACGCCGCACGGGGTCTCCAGCAGGCCCCACGCGGCGAGGCGCTCGCGCCACGGGTTGGTGCTCGAGCCGGCGACCGTCATCGCGTGGTCGTAGGCGTCCTTCTGGGTGAGCGACTTCCTGAAGCCGCCCTCGCGATTCAGATCGGTCACCTGGCGGATCCAGAAGTCGCTCGTGTTTCGCTCCCCGAACTGGGGCGGCGTGTCGAGCGCCTTGTCGAGGCGTCGCCGCGTCTCGAGGATGCGTGACTTCACCCGCTCGCCAAACGCCGCGAGCTCCGGCGAGCCGTCCGGGAGGGCAGCGAGCGCGCGCAGCCGGCCGAGCACGAGCTCCCGCAGGGCACGAAGCGTGGCCTCGTCGTTGTGCGTCGCGCTGATGCTCTCGGCCCCGACGAACACCGGCTGACCGGGATCGTCGCTGGTGTACTGCCACACCGACGTGGCGCCGACGTCGAGGACGCGCGTCTTACCGCCTACCAGCGCGTCGTACAGCGTCGAGCCCTCGCCGCCCGCGAACGCCGCGAGGAACACCTCCATCACGGTGCGCTCGGCCGCGCCCAGGTGCCTCCTCGCGGGCCACCCGAGGAGGGCGGGGCTCGGCTGGTCGGCCGTGGCGAACGGGTACTCGACGAGGCGAAGCGCGCCCGGCTCGGCGACGTGTGCCGGCGGGACGTCGGCCTCGGTCATGTACCGTCGGGTGTCGGGCGCCGGGGCGAGCGCGTCGAGCGTCTCGCCGACCTTCGCGAGCACCGTCGGAAGCGCGACCGACGACGGGAACGCGGCGACCATGCCCATGTTGGCCAGCTGGTAGTGCGCCGCGTGAAAGCGGCGGATCTCTTCCGGCGTGAGCCCGCGGATCCCCTCGGGCGTACCGCCCTGCGACAGGGCGAGCGGGTGGTCGCTGCCGTAGACGAGCCGTCCGAGGGCGTCCCACCCGAGGGTGCCGGGCGACTCGTAGGTCCGGACCATCTCGTTGTAGACGGTGCCCTTCTCGTCGAGCATCAGGCGCCCGTCGGGCTGCTTCGCGACGCCGAAGTTTCGCACCTCGCGGAGGATGTCCTCGTCCGAGTAGTCCGGATGGAGGAGCGCATCGAGTTGCGTGTGGAGGATGCCCCAGAAGGCGTCGGTCCCGGCCGACGTGTGAAAGTGGTAGCCGGTGCGGTATTGCCACGTGGCCGCGCTCCAGTCGGCGAGCATCACGTGGTCGTAGTTGCCGAGAAAGCGCCCCTTGTTCCCTTTGCCGAGGAGCAGGTGCTCCTGCGTGTGCGGCGCGCCGCCGTCCGAGGTCGGGTACGTCCCGGCGTAGACGTAGGCCTGCGGGGCGGACTCGATGGCGAGGTAGTCGAAGACGAAGCGCGTGCGCTCGTGGAAGAACCGGGCCCCGCGCGGGCGGCCGTCGTCGTCGACGTAGAGCGCCTTCGCGACGAATCCCGCCGCGCGCTGGCCCTCGGTCAGCGTGGCGAGGGCGACGGGCGCAGAGAGGGGCGCAGCGGCGGGCGGTAGCGCGGGGGGCAAGACGCTCGGGGAGGGGGTGCAGGCAACGAGGAGAAGCACCAGAAGAAGAGGAGAGGGCCGGAGCACGTCCCTTCTTATCTCAGGAGCTCCCTACTGCGCAGCGGGCTGCGCGCAGAACCCGTTGATGCACTGGAACCCCAGCGAGGCCTGGCAGCAGTCCGCGCTGACGGTGCACTTCTCGTATTCGTTCGAGCACCCCTGAGGAGGGACGCAGACGAGCTGCGATCCGCCGTCCGCCGTCGTCTGTCGGCAGTACCCGCTGCAGCACTGGTCGCCGCTGAGGCAGGTGGCTCCGTTCTGCGCGCACGGATCGAGCGCCCAGAAGCCGCGGTAGTTGCCGGTCTGGAGGTCCTGGCCAGGCAGGTAGAACGCGGGGTGGCTGATGTCGTGGGCGCTCGCGCTCGGATGCTCGGGGTTGTCGATGTCGAGCGCGGCGACCCAGAGCTTCTTGCGCCAGGGGAGGGCGCCCGCCGTGCGGTTGTCGACCGCGTAGTACGGGTCGGGGTTATTCAGCGTGTTTCCGTACTCGCGCCGGCTCGTGAAGACGACCCAGTAGTACCCGCCGGCGGCGACGGGCAGCACCGTCGCGTCGTAGTTCATGTGGCCCTCCGCCGCCTCGCCGAACGGGAGGTAATACTGGCCGTTGACCACGCCATTGAGGACGCTGAGCGGCACCGACGTCTTCGACGCGAGGTGCGTGATCTGCAGGTCCGACTTGGCGCCGACGCCGCCGGAGTTCCACGTCGCGAAGTCGCTGCGCGAGTCGGCGTCGTAGACGACCCACTCGGTGTCCGGCGTGAACGCGGGCCAGCCGAGGAAGTTGGTCGGATCGGTGGCGATGTCGACGAGGTTGGAGAAGGTGTGGGTCGCGAGATCGAAGCTCATCGACGCGAGCGTGTGCCCCTGGTCCTTGTCGAAGTGGTTGAAGACGATCTGCTTGCCGTCGGGCGAGAACGTCGGCATCGCGCCGTTGGTGATGACGCCGTCCCACCCCGGCGCCGGGATCTGCGCTCCGGTCTTGGTGTCGTAAAGGTTCGACACGACCGGGCCGTCGTTGCCGAGGCCGGGGATCGACGACGACCCGCACGACATGAGAAAGCTGCCGTCCTTGTAGAGCGCGCCGAACGCGTACGTCTCGTCCGGCTTCAGGCTGAGGGCTCCCGCGTCCCCCTTCAGATCGTACGCGCCGCTGCTGATGGGCGTCGTGACGTCGAGCGCGGCCACGATGGTCGACCCGTCGGCGCTCACGTAGTGGCAGACGTTGCAGTTGCCGAGAAGGATGTCCGGCTGCGCGGCGCCCGGCTTGATGCGCATCGTGGCGCCGTTGTCGGTGGGCGAGGAGAAGCGCGACTCGTAGTAGAGGCTGCCCTTGAGGGTGCCCTGGGCGATGCGCCAGCTCTCGGTGATCGGGCCGGTCACCTGGCCCGCGGAGATCTTGGTCAGCTCGACCTTCACTGTGTCCGTGCCCGACGCCGTCTGCGTGATGGTCGTCCAGAGTTGCGGGCTGAAGACCACCTGCCCGGGGTTGGAAGCGCCGTAGAAGCCCTTGTAGTCGAGAGAGCTGAAGGACACGTGGACGTACACCGCGTCGGGCGCCGTCCCGCCCATCTGCAGCACGGGCGCGAGGAGACCCTGCGGGAACACGGTTCCGTCGTACGGGTACAGCCACGCGAACGCCGTGTCGGCGGTGCCCCCGCCCATCAGCTGCTGCTGGGTGCCGGCGCTGACGTTGCCCGGGTTGTCCTCCAGCGCGAGCACGACGGTGAGGAGCGTCTGCGCGTGCAGCGTGCCCACCTGCGCCTCGATGGTGGCCTGGCCGCCGAGGAGCCCCGACGCGCTGAAGAGGCCCGTGCCGTCGATGCTGCCGATGGCGGCGAGATCGACGGTCCACTGCGCCTTCACGGGGTTGCCGTTGATCGTGGCGGTGAACTGCAGCGACGCGCCGGGGCTCGTCACGTTGAGCTTCGGGTTCTGGGGCGCCACGGCGAGGGTCTGCAGCCCGCCTTCGCCGCCGAGCAAGCTCCCCGGGCCGTCGGCGGTCGTCACGTCCGCGCCGCCGCCGTCATCGGGCGTGGCCTTCGACGCGCCGCCGCCACACGCCGCACCGATCCCGGTCGCCAGCACCAGCAATCCGCCCAGCACCAGACCGCCGAACTTGCGGACCATGGAAGCCTCCAGCCCATCGAGACTAGCAGCGAAAGGGACGCCGCGCGGGATACGCTCCGGGGAAGCCCACCCCGTGCGCACCGGACTCGATCGCCTCGCCACGCATCCCGCTCTCGGCGCGGAGCTCCGCTCCCTCCGCGTCGGCCTTCTCGCGCACCCGGCCTCGGTCGACCGTCGCCTCGTGCACGCGCGGCTCATCCTCGACGCGCTCGGCGTGAGCGTCGCCGTCGTCTTCGGGCCCGAGCACGGCTACGGCGGCGAGGCGCAGGACATGATCGGCGTGCCCGACGCGCGCGACGCGCTCGGGACGCCCATCCGGAGCCTCTACGGCGAGCGCTTCGAGGATCTCTCGCCGCGACCCGAGGACCTCGCGACCATCGATCTTCTCGTCGTCGATCTGCAGGACGTCGGGTCGCGCTACTACACCTTCGTCTGGACGGCGGTGCTCGCGATGCGCGCGTGCGCCCGCGCGGGGGTCCGTGTGCTCGTCCTCGACCGCCCCAACCCGCTCGGCGGCGACGTGGCCCGCATCGAGGGACGCCGGCAGACGCGCGAGCACTGCTCCTTCGTGGGTCTCGAGCCTCTTCCCGTGCGCCATTCGCTGACGCTCGGGGAGATCGTGGCCTGGCGAGCGGAGATCGAGAAGCTGCCGGCCGAGGCGGTGCGTGTGCTGGGGATCGCCGGGCTGGAACGGAACGAGCACGCGACCGGGTGGGATCGCCCCTTCGTGATGCCCTCGCCGAACATGCCGGCGTACGAGACCGCGCTCGTCTACCCCGGGGGATGCCTCGTCGAGGGGACCAACCTGTCCGAGGGCCGAGGAACGACGCGCCCCTTCGAGCTCGTCGGCGCCCCGTGGCTCGACGGAGTGAGGCTCGCGCACGAGCTCCAGGCGCTCTCCTTCCCCGGCTTCCGGGCTCGCCCCGTCACGTTCCTGCCCACCTTCCAGAAGCACGCCGGCCGACTCTGCGGCGGCGTGCAGATCCACGTCACCGACGCGCGCACCTTCCGGCCGATGGCCACCTACCTCGGGCTCCTCGCGCTGGCCCACGCCCAGGACCCGGTGCGCTTCGTGTTCCGCACCGAGAAGTACGAGTTCCGCGACGACGTTCCTGCCTTCGATCTCCTCACCGGGGACGCCGAGGCCCGCGAACGCATCGCCCGCGGCGAGCGGGCCGACGACGTGGCCGAGGCCGCCGCGGCGGTCGACGACGCCGATCGAAGCATCGTCGCCGAGGCCGTCGAGGCCGGCAGCGTTCGCCGGGTCTGAGGCGCGGGGGCTTACCGTCTCCCGAGCGCCGGCGTAGGGTGCGGGGCTTTTCACGAGACCCCGAGGAGGCGCGGAGGCCCACCTGCGCCGCCAGCCCTTCGGGCGCATCCCCGCTCTCGACGACGACGGCTTCGAGCTCTTCGAGTCGCGCGCGATGAGCCGTTACCTGAACGAGAAGGCCGGCGGCAAGCTCGTCCCGAGCGACGTGAAGGCGCGCGGCAAGATGGAGCAGTGGATCAGCGTCGAGACCTCGGAGTTCTCCGGGAACGCGATGAAGTTCATCTACGAGTACATGTTCAAGCGTCCGCAAGAGCCGGCGGTCCTCGAGGCAGCCCGGAAGGGGCTCGACACGACGTGCCGCGTGATGGAGACGCAGCTCGCGAAGACGCCGTTCCTCGCGGGCCCGGACTTCTCGCTCGCCGACATCGTCTACATGCCGTACCTCGAGTACGCCATGGCGACCCCCGCGAAGGACATCTTCGCGAAGTATCCGCACCTCATGGGGTGGTGGAACAAGATCAGCGAGCGGCCCACCTGGCGGAAGGCGACGGGCAAGGGCTGAGCCTCGGGGGCGAGCCGGAGGCGTACCGCGCGCAGGGAAGCTCTCGACGCCGGCCGCGTACGACGCATCGGACGAGAGCCGCTCGGGGCGGGCTTCGGTTGCACCCGTCACGGGCCTCGTTCAATCGACCTCACGCGCGAACCCTTGGGCCCCGGGCCCCGCCTTTCGCTACACTTGCGGTCGGATGGCCAAGGGCTTCGATCAGCTCGTCGGCCGCACCATCGCCGGCAAGTTCCTCGTCGAGGGCCTCATCGGCAGTGGCGCGATGGGCGCCGTCTACCGCGCGCGCCAGATCGCGCTCGACAAGACCATCGCCATCAAGGTGCTCCACAGCGAGAACGCTGACGACGCCACGTTCGCGGCGCGCTTCCAGCGGGAGGCGAAGGCCGCGTCGCGGCTCAACCACCCGAACTCGATGGCGGTCATCGACTTCGGCGAGGAGCCGGACGGGCTGCTCTACATCGCGATGGAGTACCTCGACGGGCGCAGCCTCCACCGGGTGCTCCGCGAGGACTCGCCGATCTCCTCGCCGCGCATCGCCGACATCCTCATGCAGACGCTCGCGGCCCTCGCCGTGGCCCACGACATGGGGGTCGTGCATCGCGACCTCAAGCCCGAGAACATCGTCGTCCTCGAGGGCGCGGACGACGACGGGCGGCTGAAGGACATCGTGAAGGTGTGCGACTTCGGCATCGCGAAGATCACCGACTCGCGGGCCTACCGCGGGACCGACGAGCGCGACTCGAACGCGCCGGTGACGACCGCCGGCTTCCTCGTCGGCACGCCCGAGTACATGTCGCCCGAGCAGGGGAGGGGCGACAAGCTCGACGCGCGCAGCGACCTCTATTCGGTGGGCGTCATCCTCTTCGAGATGCTGACCGGGCGCGTGCCCTTCGAGGCGGAGAACGCCATCGGCGTCGTGCTCAAGCACATCACCGACGAGCCTCCGAGGCCGTCGAGCCTCGTGCCGAACGTCGACGCGCGTCTCGAGTCCGTGTGCATCCGAGCTCTCCGCAAGCGGCTCGACGATCGTTACCAGAACGCGCGCGAGATGCGCTCCGAGCTCCGGCAGATGATGGAGGGGCGCCCGCTCCAGCACAGCGCGGGGGAGCTGCCGAGCGTGCGGGTGCGGACGGCGGAGCCGGCGACGGGGAACGCCGCGACCGTGCAGATGCCGCAGGCGCCGCACGTGGCTCGTGCCGACGATCCGGGTCCCAAGGCGACGCTCGTGGGGACGGCCGCGGCCATCCCGCGTCGCACGGGGCGCATCACGACCGTGGCCATCGGGGCGACGCTGACCGGCGCGGTGGTCGCGGCGATCACGCTGGCGCTGCTCGCACGGCCGAAGGTCGCGACGAGCGGGACGCATCCGCCCGCGGCCGACATCTCCGCGGCGCCGGACACGACGGTCGCGTCGATGGCAGCGACCGACAACCAGGGCGACGTCCCTCCCCTCGAGCCCGTCGATTCGGTCGATCCCGGAGCGGCCGGCGGCGCGTCGAGGCATCTGGGACCGCACGGAAGCCACTCGGCTTCTGCACCCTCGAACGCGAGGCTGCCCCCGTCGGCTATCCCGCTCGCTTCGGCGGCCGTTCCACCCGCCACGGCCTTGCTCGCTACGACGCCGGCGACGCCGGCGACCGCGGCGACCGTCGCGACGACCGCGACGGATCCCGATCCCAGCTTCGACCCCGGTCGCGCGTTCGTCGAGGTGGGCCTCGTCAACGCGCAGGGGGTGCGCGAGGGGGCGGTCCGCGGCGCGCTGCACAACGTCGCGCTCGCTGGGTGCTACCGGAGCTCCCTCAAGACACGCGGCTCTCGCGCCACGGGTGTCGCCACGCTCAATCTCTCCTTCGACGAGAACGGCGGCATGCGCTCCGCCATCATCACGGGCGCGGGCTTCCTCCCGGGACTCGCGCGATGCATCCAGGGAGCGGCGTCCGGCGCGGGCGTCTCCAAGTCCCAGGTCGACCCGGGGGGCGGAACCGCCGAGATCACCCTGGCGTTCAAATCGCCCTGATGTCGCCGATGGCAACCGCTACGGCGCTCGCATAGACTGCTGGACGATGGACGACTCGGCGACTCAGGCCGAGGGCCGCTCGCGCGCGCTCCTCGGGCGGACGATTGCCGGAAAGTTTCTCATCGAGTCGTACCTGGGGGGCGGCGCGATGGGCGCCGTCTACAAGGCGCGGCAGATCGCGCTCGACAAGGATGTGGCCATCAAGGTGCTGCACGGCGAGCACGCCGGCGACGCGATGTTCGCGGCGCGCTTCCAGCGCGAGGCGAAGGCGGCGAGCAAGCTCGATCACCCGAACTCGATGCGCGTCCTCGACTTCGGTCAGGAGCCCGACGGCCTGCTCTACATCGCGATGGAGCTCCTGCCCGGGCGCGATCTCTTCCACGTGATCCTCGAGGACTGGCCCATCTCGACGGAGCGCGCGGCCGACATCCTCACGCAGGCCCTCGCGGCCCTCGCCGTCGCCCACGACATGGGCATCGTGCACCGGGACCTCAAGCCCGAGAACATCATGCTGATGAGCGGGACGGACGACGAGGGGCATGCGCGCGACGTCGTGAAGGTCTGCGACTTCGGCATCGCGAAGTTCACCGACGCGCCCGAGGCGCGCTCCAGCGGCGGCGGCCAGAAGCTGACGACGCAGGGCATCGTCGTGGGAACGCCCGAGTACATGTCGCCCGAACAGGGGAAGGGAGAGACGCTCGACGCGCGGAGCGATCTCTATTCGATGGGCGTCATCCTCTACCAGCTCCTCACGGGACGCCTTCCGTTCGACGCGGAGACGGCGCTGGGCGTCGTTCTCAAGCACGTGACCGAGGAGCCGCTGCCGCCCCGGCAGCTGAACCCCGGCGTCGATGCGCGCCTCGAGGCCATCTGCATGAAGGCGATGCGCAAGAAGCGGGAGGATCGCTACCAGGGCGCGCGGGAGATGCGGGTCGACTTGCGGGTGGTCGTGGGCAGGACGGATCCTCTGGCGCACGCCCCGACGGCGCAGATCTCCTCGGCGAACGTCTCGGCGCACGCCGCGACGGCCCTCGCCTTCGACTCGGGTCAGATCGCCGCCGCGACGGCGAGCAAGCTGACGCCGGCGGGAACGGTGACGGAGTCGCTCTCGATCGAGAAGCCGTCACGAGGCCGGACGCTGCTCGCGGCCCTGGCGGTCCTCGCGGTGGCGGCCGGGGGCGTCGTGGCGTGGAGGGTCTACGCGCATCCCGCGGCGCCGCCCATGGTAGCCGCGGACTCGCTTCACCCGGCGCCGTCCGCGCCGCACACGACGCTCGAGCCGCTGCGCGCGCAGAGCGGGGACCTGCCTCCGCTCGAGCCGACATTGGTCGCATCGGCGGCGTCGACGAGGCCCACGGGCATCCCTGCGGCGATGTCGCCCGGCAAGACGGGGACGATCCCGCCCGCCGCGACCCCCACGGCGACGGCGGTGACCCCTCCGCCTGCGACGACCGCGCCCCCACCCTCCATGACGACCCCCACGCCCCCGGCGACCGCGGTGGTCGCGCCGACGCCAACGCCCACTCCGCCGCCACCTGCCGCGGCCCCGTTCGACCCCTCGCACGCGCACGTCGAGTGGAGCGTCGCGGGGACCGGCGGTGGAGCGACGCCCGGCGCCGTGCAGCGCGCCATCTCTCGTGCGTCCGGGGGCTGGACGCAGTGCTACCGCAGCGCGCTCGTGCGTCAGAGCACGCGGATCGAGGGGACGGGCGTGCTGCACCTGACCACCGACGAATCGGGGACGGTCGTTGGAGCGCAGATGCGCGGGCTCGACTCCATGCCCGGCGTGAAGAGCTGCATCACGGGCAGCGCACGCGTTCACATCGACGGCGTCGACACCGGCGATGCGTGGGCGGACATCCAGCTGTCGTTCCGGCCCGAGTAGGGCAAGGCGGTCGATCGAGGCATGCGAGTCGGGGCGATGGCGCTGGCGGTGGGTCTCGGGACGGTCGCGCTCGGCGGGTGCGAGGTGCTCGATCCGAAGACGGGGCCCGCGGCCGTCGCTTGCAGCGACACCGACTCCGATCCGGCGACCCCGGTCTCCTTCGCCATGCAGATCCGCCCTTTGATGGACCGCAGCAGCACGGATCCCACCGGGCACGGGTGCCTCACGTGCCACTACTCGACGCAGCCGACGCACCTCTGCACGGACATCACCGGGCTCGACCTGGCGACCCTCGGAGCGCTGCGGCAGGGAGGCGTCATCACCGGCGCGAACATCATCATTGCCGGCAAGCCCTGTGAATCGGCCCTCGTCCAGAAGCTCCAGGGCGACTACTTTGAGGGCTTGCAGATGCCGAAGGACGGCCCGCCGTACTGGTCTCCGGACGAGATCCAGCTGGTCATCGACTGGATCGCCGAGGGCGCGAACGGAGGGGACTCCGAATGAGGGGCTGGGTCATCGCGCTGCTGGTGTCGTCGGCGCTCGGGGCGTGTGCCTCGACGATGGAGCAGACCGAGGGGATGGACCCGTCGGCCGTGCCGTCGGAAGAGCAGGCCGACTACGCGGTCTTCGCCCAGCGCTGCTCGAAATGCCACTCGCTGGCGCGGCCGCTCAACAGCGGCATCACCGACGACGGGTTCTGGCGCCTGTACGTCGAGAAGATGAAGCGCCAGCCGAGCAGCGGGATCACCGAGAACGACAAGGCCCCCATCCTCCGATTCCTCCACTGGTACTCCGGACTGAAGGCGAGGTCGGACACGAAGGTGGACACGAAGGTGGACGGCGGAACATGACGCGCGCCCACGTCTTCTTCGTCGCGACCCTCCTTCTTGCCCTCCTCGCCGCTCTCTCGGCCGGGTCCGCGCGCGCGCTCGACCGCACCTTTGCCGGCTCGGTGCAGCTGGGCGAGAACGTCGCGCCCATGGAGCCCAGCACCAACTCGGGCACCCAGTCGTTCTACGGGTTCACCGCAGAGCTCTCGGGAAAGATCGCCGTCGATCTATCCGAGCACGTCTCGGCCAACGTGAAGATTTGCTACGGCTGCCACGGCTTCGAGACCGACATGGCGTACTTCGATCTCCGCCTGAACGACGAGCTCAACGTGCGCGTCGGACGGTTCAGTCCGAGCTTCGGAGCCTTCAACCTGCGTCACGATCCGGCCAACCACAAGCTCGCGGACAAGCCGCTCCCCTACGACATGGGCCGGATGCTCCGGATGCGCGACTGGAACCTCGGCGTCCTGCCGAGCCCCTTCCCGGACAACGGGGTCGAGGTCGACGGCGCGCACTGGTTCGGCGACACGGCCGAGCTCGAGTACGCCGCGTACGCCGTCAGCGGCTTCAAGGCGGGTCAGGGCTCGCTCGATCTCGACTTCGTGCAGTCGCACTCGGGGAGCCTCTACTACGTCGACAACAACAACCTGCCCGCGGGCGGGGGGCGCGTAGCGATGACCGTCAAGTTTGCCCCCACGGTCGACCTCACGTTCGGGGCGAGCGGGATGTACGGCACGTACGACCCGCAGAACAAGTTCACGTACGGCATCTTCGGCGGCGACATGTGGCTCCGCGCCGGGCGGACCAACGTGCGCGCCGAGTGGCTCATGCGAAGGCAGACGTTCGACACGTCCGACCAGTCGGCCCTCAAGTACACGGTGTCGCCGACGGGGGGAGACTTCTTCGTCAAGCACGGGGCCTACGTCGAGCTGGAGCAGCCGCTCGGCGGGGGCGTCGACGGCATCGTTCGCGTGGACGGCCTGCTGCGCCTCGGCAACATCGCCGCGGCCTCTCCGCTGTCGAACCAGGCGACGGTCCTCCGGTACACGGTCGGGACGTCGATCGTCATCGCGCGAGGCGTGCGCCTGAAGCTGTCGCCCGAGCTTTACCAGTTCAACTACACGGACGCGAACGGGCGCAACCTCGAGGTGTGCCTGCAGACGGCGGTGGCGGGGGCGTTCTAGGGCGAGACGGGCGGAACGCGGCCGGGCAGGCGGGCATCGGAATAAGCGATCCCTCCTCGGTGTCTTGATGGCGAGGCCGGAGCGGCAAGAAGAAGCACCGCCCCGACCGACCCCAACAACCCACCCGAAGAAAGACCGAAACGTCACCTCCCGAGAGCCCGTAGATCCCCAAGTAGAAGTGCAGAGAACGCGGGTCGCTGCCGCCGTCCCCTCCCGGTGGCGAGTCGGCGAACCGTACCTTGAGGGCTTGCGCAGACCCTCCCCCCACAGCGCGAGCCCACCGCGCCCGGATGGCGCAAGTCGTCCGGGCGCGTTTTTTTTGTCCTCCGCCGTCACTTCTTCTCGTCGAGGTCCTCGGCCAGGTAGCTCAGGATCACTTCGTCGAGCGACTTGTCGCTGATGAGGTCCTCCCCGAAGATGGATTTCCCCTGCTGCGGTCGGCCCTGCCCGAAGATGGCGGCCGGACGGGTCGGGGCGTAGCGCCGCTCGGCGGGGGGGACGGGAGCCTGCGAGGGGCGGCGTCCGGGAGAGCCCGCTCCGGCCGTCGGAGCGCGGGGCGGTACGGAGGGAGCCTTGCCGGCCACCTCGGGCGGGGTCGGGGTCAGGCGGTACTTGCCGGAGGTGGCCTTTTCCCGGAAGAGGTTCGCGGGCGGCGGGGGGAGATCGCTGGCCCCGCGAAGCACGGGCGATGCGGCGTTGGCGGCGGCGGCGCGCTCGAGGGCGTCGATGTCCAGTGTCAGCTCGCCGGCGGCCGGTGGGGGCTGGCGGAGCGTCGGCGGAGCCTCGAGGTCCGGCACGCCGGGGTCTGTCCGCTCGGACGGAAGCGGAGGCGGCGTGAGGGAGGGAGGACGTGGCGCCATGACGACGGCAGGCGCCGGAGTGGGCGCCGCCGCCGCGCTGGGAGCCGTGGGCGAAGGGCTGGGGGGAGACTCTGCCGCCACCGCGCGCGTCGCCTGCGAGACGTCGGCGCTGCCTTCGACCACGGGGTCGAACTTCCCGTCGCGCAGGGCGATGAACATCGCCTTGTGCTGCTGCTTCATCATCTCGCGGACGATGTCGGCCATCCGCTCGTTGCCGAGGTACTCCGCGTAGCTCGTCTTGACGCTCTTCAGGATGCGGCCGCCATCCATGAAGAGGTGCGTGATGATGTGCCCGTACTTGACGCCCGAGTCTTCCGTCTGGATGTGGAAGACCTTGCCCTTGTGGCGGACGTTGTTGTTGTACCCGAGCAGGGGCGACGGATACTTCGTCGACATGACAAAAGGGGCGGCGCGCCGAGACGCGACGGAATCCCAGACTACCACACCGCGAGTCGGTGGGCTTTCAGGCGCCAAGGCCCCCCTCAGAGCTGCTGCTGGTGCTCGGCCGCCTTCGCGACCCCCGGCCGGACGTCGACCTTGAAGCCCTTGCCGTCCCACGCGATGGTCACGAGCTGGAACTTCACGTCGCGTCCGGGCGCGTCCGACTTCCACCGGATCGCCCAGGGCCCCCGCTGCCAGGCGTCACTCTGCACGAACACCGCGAAGAGCCCCGTTTCGCCCGCGTCGTTCGGCTCCCCGGTCAGCGTCTCCTTCTTGGCGTCGGCGTTGACGAGGAGGAGCCGCGCGTCGAGGTCCTCCCAGGCGACCAGCGCCAGCGTGCCGGGCCCGCTGAAGAGCTGCAGCTGCTTCAGTCGCCGCGTGATCCCCTCCGCGGCCTCCGCACCGCCCGCCTTCGCCGGATCCGCGAGCAGCACCCCGAGCCGCTCCGCGGACCAGAGGCGCGCCCAGTAGCGCGGATCGTCCGCGCCCGGTGTCCCCTCGCCCGAGGCGACGTCGTGCTCGATGCGGAAAGCCTCGTCGACGCGTCCCGTGCCGGCCGCCGCTGCCGCGAGCCGCAGCCACGACGTCGGCCGCTGCGCGTCCAGATCGGTCAGCGTCTTATACTGCCGGTGAGCTGCCGCGTACCATCCGCGACGCAGGAAGATGTCGCCGAGGACGCGCCGCGAGACGGGGCTGGTCGGGTCGAACTCCACCACCTCCGAGTACGTGCGCATCGCCTCGTCGGCGGCCCCTGCGTCGGCGAGCACATCGCCCAGCGCCTGGGCCAGCGTCGGCGTGAGGAGCCCGCGGTCCCGGAGCCTTCGCCCGTAGGCCAGCGCGTCGGCGCGCTTGCCGTCCGTGACGAGGAGGCGGACGAGGCGCACGTCGCCTTCGGGGTCGCCTGGGGCCACGAGCATCGCCTCGCGGAGGTGGGCCTCGCGCGCGTCCGGCTTGTCGAGGTCGAGGAGCTCGCGGTCGACCTTCGACCAGTCGACCTTGCCCCCGAAGAGCACGCGCGCCACCGCCGCGGCGAGGCGCGTGTCGACGGTGCGACGCAGGATGGCGCGCGCCACGTAGCGCTGGGCGTCCGGCTCGCTCGCGAGGGTCGAGAGCAGCGCTTGCGCGGCGTCCTCGGTCGCGATGCGCTGCTGGAGGAGATCGAGGAGGGCCGCCTGATCACGCCAGTCGGGCAGCTCGCACGCGACGCGGGCCATGTCGTACTGGGCGACGATCTCGCCGGCCTGCTGCGCGCGCGCCAGGCGCCGCTTCCAGAGGACGACGCGCTCGGCCAGCGGGCGGCTCGCGGAGTCGCTGCACGTTCCGAGCGAACGGCGGGCGACGTGCGCGATCGGGGGCTGTGAGGGTGGGAGCTCGTTCTTCTTGGCGAGCTTGTCATCCCGGTCCTTGCCGGGGGCCCCCTTCGTGTTCACCGGGATGTTGGTGACGGGAGATGCCTTCGGAACGGTCACCGGCATGTGTCCCGGGACCGTCGTGGGGGGGCGATTGGCTCCCGTCGGCCCCCCTCCGGCTCCCGCGCCCGCAGCGAGCTTCAGGCCGCTCAGGCCAGCGGGGGGAGGCGGGCTGCTGGTCGCGCTCCGCTCCTCGACGTCCCCGAGAGGGTCGAGCTTGTTCTGGCTCTGGGCGGCCGGCGCCGCAGCCGCGTTGGGTGAGGGCGCCGCGGGAGACGTGCTCGTCGCCTCGGTCGCGGGCGCCTGCTCTCTCGCCATCGACGGCGTATCCATGGCGGCGCTCGCAGCCGGCGCGGCCTCGGACGCCGATTTGCTCTCGCATCCTCCCAGGGACCGCAGCCCGGCGTACTGCTGCGCGAGCGCGCGCTCCTCGGACGGCTCGAGCTCTGTCAGCTTCACTCCCCGCAGCGCCGATCTCCGCCGCGTGACCCCCTGCCGCGCGTACGCCGCCTCGCTGTCCAGCGCGAGGATGCTCGTGTACGGCGTCATCAGCCCGTACGTCAGCCCCAGATCGAGCACCTTGGCGCGGCTCTCCTCGGCGTTGGCGCCGCTCCCCAGGAGGCGCCGCACGTACTCGGCGGCCCACAGGGACGGGACGAACCCCGTCACCACGCCCGATTCGACGTCGAGCGGGTACTCGCGCGTCACATCGGCTCCCGCGATGCGCCCCTTGATGGTCACCTTCGGCGGCAGCGCACGGTGCGTCCGCGCGAGGAGCACCAGCTCCTCGCCCCGCGAGAGCTTGCCCGTCGCCGAGTAGAAGGGCTGGTCGAGCGCCGCGTCGAGGACGACGTCCACGTCGGTCAGCGTCGGCGTCTTGATGGCGCTCGTCAGCCGCAGCGCCTCGTCGGTCGCCTGCTCCGCGTCGTCGACGCGCAGGTACATTCCTCCGCCCGCGCGTGTCAGCTCCCCCAGCAGCTCGTGCCGCGCGTCGCTCCCCACGCCCACGGCGAAGAACCGCGCGCGCGACCCCGCCAGCGAGCGTCGCATGCGGTCCATCAGGCCGTCGGGGCTCGTCTCCCCCGAGGTGGGCGCGCCGTCGCCGACGTACACGATGGCCGGTTGCTCGCTGCCGTGCAGAAGATCGAGCGCCGGCTCGAACATGGAGCCGAGATCGGTCGCGCCCCCACCCCCGTGCTCGCTCAGGCGCTCCAGCGCCGCCGCGATGCTGGCGTCGGTGGCCGGAGCGAGCCCCTTCTCCGGGTAGAGCACCGTGGACGCGACGTCGACCGAGACGAGCGCGAAGCGGTCGTCGTCCGAGAGCGCACGGAGGATCGCCTCGGCCTCGGCCGTGCGGAGCTGCCGCGCCGTCTCGTCGCCGCTCGCCGAGGTGTCGACCACCACCACGACCGAGCCCTTCTGCGGCGGCATGCTCGCGAAGTCGATCTCCGGGGCGTAGCGGATCATCACGTAGTCGGCCTGATCAGACCCCGCGGCGAAGCGCCACGCGCGGAGCGGCGGCTGCTTGGGCGGCGTCATCTCGAGCTGAAAGTCGGCTTGCGGGACGTACCCGCTGCGGCGCATCGTCACGAGTTTGCCGCCCGGCTCGACGGTGGCGTCGAGCGACGTCGCGAGGCGCGCCTTGGGCCCGCCGTCGCCCACGTCCACCGAGAGCGCGAACTCGTCGAAGCGCACGGGATCGGCCGAGCGCAGCGGGTACACGTAGCGGAGCTTGCCCTCGACGGTCGGCAGGAGCTGCGTGTACCGGAGGACGACGCGGCGCGTGCCGCTGGCCGGGATGGGGTAGATGCGCGCGCGGTAGCTGCGACCGTCGACCCACTCGAGCAGGGCCGGGTCGACCGCCTGGCGAACGGCGGCGGCGTACTTCGCCGCGGCTTCGCGCTTCTCGACGACCTCGCCCTCGACGAGCCGGCCGTTGGTCTCCAGCGCGAAGCTCGTGACCACGGCGTCCGCGGGGACCGTGAACCAGTACCAGCCTTCGAGGGGCTGGCTGCCCGGGTTGGAGAAGGTCTGGTCGACTTCGGTCTCGGCGATGCCGCCCCGGAGCACCGCGTGCACGGTCTGCTGCGCCACGCCGAGGCCGCGCGCGGGAGAGCCGGGCG
>Ga0182030_10008527_pt1 | contig 21207 bp, 25 predicted proteins | sample 812S3MmetaG_FD_121299 | JGI IMG/M metagenome (GOLD analysis project Ga0182030, IMG submission 121299) | Permafrost microbial communities from Stordalen Mire, Sweden - 812S3M metaG (Illumina Assembly) | ecosystem: Environmental > Terrestrial > Soil > Wetlands > Permafrost | place: Sweden...
AGCAGATGTGCAACAGAATCATGTTCATTGTATACCGGGGGATGTACGATGTGCGACAAACTTATGGAAAGTAGCGCTTTGTTGCAGATCAACAGAGGTGTGATGCGCAGCAATCGCTCCTTAAGCAAAAAAAAAAAAAGGGCAAGGCTGATTAAATTGCAGCACAGGCTGCAATGTGGAAAAAGGCAATGCAGAATAAAGTTACACTTACCAATTACAATTCCCGCCTTAGCACCCGGACTCAGCCCCTTCACAACCTCAACAGCAGCAGCCCCGCCAGTAGTAGTATTCGTCCCACCCGTCTCACACGTGGTCTTCGGGCTCGCACTCAACAACGGGCTCTTCGAAGACTGTGGAACCGCACCAATGGATCCCAAGCCCGGGAAGAACGCATAGCACTCGTCCAATGCATCCCAGATCGTCCAAGTCTCGATAATTCCGCTACTTCCGCCGTCAAGAATCTCGTAGCTGAGTTGAGCGACTAAGGCGCCGTCTAGGTGAATAAGCTCGGCATATACCTCGTCGGATGGTGTATTGGCGGGTGGAGTCTGGCAGTTTGAGAGTGCGTTGGTGAGGGTGTTGACTGTCAGGTTGAAGGCGGGGAGGTCGAGATAGAGCGCGCCAATGTTGATGTTTTCGACGGTTACGCTGAAGACTGTTCGAAGGGAGAATTGGACGCTGAAGTCGAGCTGGGGGATAGAGGCGTTGAAGATTGGGGCGAGGACGAAACTATCTTGGTTACTGGGATAATTAGATTTATGACAACGATGTGCGGAATTGTGTTTGCTTGGTGCTTACAATCCTATTCGCTCACTTTCGTTGAGCTTCACCACGGGATCCAAGGCGGGCATCATGATAGCTGCTGGTTGTGTGAGCTATATTAAGGAGTTAGTAGGAGAATCATATTATTTGAATTAGAAACGACCTGAAAACTCACAGTGAGGTTGAGACCGGTGGTGAAGCTCATGGACGCAGATGCATCAGCAACTAGATACAATTGGAACTCCACCTCGAGCACGACGCCATCGGCCGCAGCGGGAATCTTCAGCAGGGACAACGTGAGTTCGCCATTAGCAACAGCGCTCAGATCGACATCGATCTCGAGCAGGGCTTCGAAATTGTCCAATGCGAAGCCCAACCAGCTGCTATTAAATCCAGTATAATTTTGACTTGCAAAATCAAACGCGGAAGGCTTTGTGGAATTATGGCAGCTTTCACAATACAGTCCGACCGTGACATTGCTTTGAAAGCCGGAAGTTATCAGTTTGGTACTGACGGGCGGTGTCCTATGCTCACAATCAGCAAAGTGTTCATGATAGGAGGCGAGGAACTTATGGCGTACGTCTGATGCCCCATGGTAAATTGGGCGAGGACTCCATCACTGTTAGCCAATGCGCTTGAAAGCTTAGACTCCACAGCATTTTTGAACGTGTTAAAGTCCCCTTCAAGATCTCCGACAAGCTGGCTTCCTTTGCCTTCAATTGACGATGCAGCACTTTCTGCGCCACTGTCGATGCTCGATCCGATGGAGCCCCAGCTAATGGCTAGTACACCTGGAATACTGAGAAATATAATGATAATGTTGAAGGTTTGCTTCCAGCGTAAATGCATCTCGACAATTGGAGGCAGGTAACGAGCGACTTATGAGTTTCTCTGGACTGGCAAGAGAATGGCACTCAGCAATGCTTGCGAAAGATATATTAAGCTGGGACAAATAGCAACTACGGATCCCCACCGTGATATAACCATCTCTTCCGGGTACCCGGATCCCAACCCTTCATTGTCCAGCACCACCTTCCATTGTAAGCTCAAGATCATACCAGCCTTATCACGAATCACACTCATCCATCAGCGCCACCAACAGCATCCCGACAACTCTGGCACTGTCCCCGCAGCATAGAACCTCTTTCTTCCAATCAAAAAGCGGAGGATTTGAGATGCTGACGGCCGGGGAAACCATCCCTAGCTCAGCCTCAACCTTGAAACTGCGCCCCTGCAGGGAGCACACCATCACTTTGTAAATTATCCGGATCCCCCACGTCGTGCGCCAGGTTTCAAATTTTGATTCCAATGATCTATCTGGTCGAAAGGGATTGACGAAAGCAAAATATGTCAATCAATTGTCAATTGATTTCCTCTCAAGCTGTCGATGTGTCGCTTTGCAATTGAAGGACTAGCATTCAGAGCGAGGCTCGGAGCCTAATCTCTGTCGCCGGGGTCAATGCGACCCTAGGTGCAGCTCACCGCTCGACTGGCGTATGTTGGAATACTGAGACACATGAAGTGATCTGCATTGTCTCAGGTTTTTGTGGCCCCCAAATGCGTCTGTAACTTATTTATAGGTTGTAAAAAACCGAGATTGACTCTGATAGGGCGGGGTCAGAATGTCTTTGCAGATATTCTCGAGAGGAAGGGCACCCATTCATCGATTTTTCATCGCCTCACATAGCATTATCCTCCTCTTCAGAATTAAATTATAGAGCACCGAAGCATCGTCTAATTTAAGTTGTTTTTCCCAGTCAAGCACTGTATTTAAGTACATATGCTGTCCAAGACCCTTGAATTTTCCGTGCCACAAGCTCTGCATCTACATAGCTGTAATTGAAGCAGATGAAGACCGCGTAAAGCCAATCTTGACATTGACCTTTTGTCCAGTATAATTGTGGTATGTCGGTTGCTTTGATAGCAAAAGATGGATCTCTGAATCTGACAAGGATGGCTGGTGGTTTTTCTTTTCGCCATCGGAAGATTTTTCGCAGAAAGGATGGGATCCTCATGGTGATATGATTCCAATTGTTGGTATTCCAAAGCTCATTCAATGTCTGAGCGACGAAAATCGATGATGAAATAGATTATGGCCGAGGAGTTTAAGGTAGGCGATGCTCACAGAGGGGTACCAGTAGATGCATTAAGTAAAGAAGAGATGATGATACTGTGGCTAATCAGAAATTTCAATCAAAAATTTTGACAGGAAATATCTGAATTAAATATGAGCATAGGGTTTGAGGGAACGAGCAATGAAAGAATCATGAACAAACTTGGGTTCCAGAGATGGTAAGCGGCTGGGGTTAGCTCCCGTTTGGGTCTATGATGGAAACGAGCCACAACCATATGTCATGATATGAACATGTATAATCTGAAGCAATGCATGAGCCCAAATACACTGCAAGATCAAGACCTGCTTGGGGAAGAACTTTCCAATCTCAATCACGTGCTCTTGCACGTGGGAGCCTCTGAGAGCAGCAATGGTCCTAAAGCCAACTGTTCAAGCCAGTATTCCGAATTCCAGCCATTCAAAGGAAAATAAATAACATTTAACGCGTGTATCTGACATCGACAAGCTACTGAGCATGCATAGAAGACGTAATATCCCGTACTAATGGCACTCAAGGATAGAGACAGCTGGGACATTGGTTTCGAAGCAGAAAGAGAGCTGATACTGCACCTAATTATACTCGACGATTGAAGGATGAATAGTACATATTATGAAATAGAATCTTAATATAACAAAATCTCGTGAAGCGTGCTTGATGTCAAAGGAGGAGTGATGTGCAGACCCCTCGTAGATTTTTAGCGCCATCAGACAAGTCGCGTTCCAGACAAAATCCGCGCGTCGAACACCAATGCCAAAAGAATGACATATTCGAAAGAACTCCCCACCAACTTGGAAAGCTTGATACATCCCACCAAAGTTCCATTTCCTATCCCCAAATAATGAATTGGTAATAAAATCCCCTTTTTTTCATTCTCTGTTATTTTTATAATTGCTCCCATTTTCTTGTTTAAACTTTATTTTAATCTATTTTCTTGTATTTCTTTTCGTTAAGTTTCACTTCACCAAAGAAAAAGAAGAATGCGAAAACAAAAAAGTCTAGGGATCTTCGGTTCGACGTCATGATGTATACATGGTATGACCGTGGATCTCAAACTTTTTTCAACAACATATTTCACAGTATCTCGTAGGATAAAAATGGTTGTGGTGCTGGGAGGGAGGATGCTTGAAGTGGGAAAGGGGTGGGCGAGTTTGAGGCAGAGTAATCACACATACAAGAAGCCAGCGTCGAATTGTAGACGTCCTCGACCAATAAGAGGATAACCGAAGTCTGATTTGGCCGAGACAAAGTGGAATTGCGCACAAAATGGAGGTTGGCGAAATGTGCCGCACCTTGACCGCCATCGGTGGGCACTTGACCATGCGGTTTCCTCTCGGTCCGGCGTCGTTTCGGGTTTGTGTCGAGCCCGAGGAGAATTAGTAGTGCGATGGCGCATAGTCTATTTACCTCCCCGTTTCCTCCTAACTTCCTGTCTACTTCCTCCCACCTCCTGATTGTTTGCTCCTTTCACTCCGGTTTATAACCATGACCGATCCGCAAATTCCACGGAACTGCGCCTATCCTCTCTCTCCGTCCAAGAATCCACATGTAGAGTGCATCAGCATTCTCCAACTCAAGCTCTTGTTTCCACTCTTCCGTTCTTTTCAAGTATATATCCGGCCCAAAACCCTTAAACCTCTGTGCAATAATTTCCGCGTCGTCGGGCGAATAGTCCAGGTAATGTACGAAGAACGCGGCGAGCCATTCTTGACATTGAACCTTCGTCCATTTCCATTGCGGTGTGCTGGTCGCTTTGATCGGGGAGTGTGTGCCTCCACCCTTTTCTTTGCTATATGGTGGGGGGCTTTTGTCTCCTGAACGGGATCGAGCGAACTTTTGAACGTAAGAGGGAAGCCGCATTTTGGTTTTCGTTTTGCGTACCTTAAAACGCAAGGTGGGTGAAACTGACGATGTTCGGACTGGCGATGTGATGAACCGTCCGAGATGTATGCAGTCTCGTCACTCGATCTTGAAATCATACAAGAATATGGTTGAATGGTTCTTGCATCCTAGAAATCAATTTCTTTTACGAGATATGGAATTTATTTAAGTAAGGATGTGTCAGTTTTTCATGGTCCCCGTCGGAGCCAAAGAAATGGAAGAACGGAAAATGAGGATAACCGTTCCTTCCTTCTTGCAGTAATCCCGTCCTATTGTTTACAATGATGTGCGATGTCGCTTTGGTTCTCTGGGGCTGGTGGAGCGCTTCTACTTTTTAATCATAAGCACACCGGTACTTGAAGTGACGGAAGAGCTCTTTCTTCTAATGTTCAGCATGCTTTCACACAATGAAAGAGATTGGACTACCTTCTAGTAAATATATGAATCCTTACAACCCTAGTACAATAGATATATATTAATTAAATACTATCTAATGACAATAAAAAAGCATAACTACTACGAAATAAGTACAACTTTATAAAAGTATGTATTTATTAGTTAACTTAGCAAGTTACAGTATTTTTTTGGTTCTATATCTTATTAGCTATATAATAATTATAACAGAGCTACATACAAGCAGGGCTTAGATAAACTTAATACTGCTTAGCAAAATCAACTTTTTAAGCACTATCATTATTCTTTGTCTAATTACTATTTCTAGAGTACACTATTATTTATCTAAAAAAAAATTAATTAATTATAGGCCCAAAGTTTATTCAAATCAAATGTTAGTAAACAACACTGGTGGTGCCTTGTGTATCAAGTGTTGCTTTGCTTGTGATTATTATTTTTACTGTTGTAGCGCCAAAATGTAAGTCGCTTACAGCAGGCGCGTCACCGACGCGTTTGCCCGAACTTCAGAAAATTGACCGACTACAGCGCGCATTATCGCCCTTCTTTTCCAGTCTACATGAATTTTTGCGCGTCATCATATCAGTAACGATGTATCTTCCGAGGAGCCTGCTGTCCACACTCTACCTACACCTGCAGCGAACACACCATCCTTTGTCCCCACCAGTTCTGATCCTCGTCGCCCTCGAACCCGATGCTCTCTGCGGTTGCCGCATCCTTACAAATCTCCTCAAACGCGACTACATACCGCACAAGATACAGCCAATTGCAGGATATGGGGATCTAGAGAAAGCAGGACGCAATGTTATTCAGCCAATGATGGAAAGCGAAGGGGGAAGTGGAGGAGTTGTGGTTTGCTTAGGCGTCGGTGGATTGGTGGATCTGGGAGGCCTCTTGGGTATTGATATGGATGGAGATGAAAATAGTTATGGTGGTGTTGAAGTATGGATTGTGGACGCGCGACGGCCGTGGAACTTAGGGAATGTTTTCGGTGGGATGCCACAATTACCACAGATTGAGGAGGACGGCCAACTTGTGGATCAGAAACAGGCTGGGGTTGCCGGTGGGAAGATTGAGCGCAACTACAAACCGGGAAAGGGTGGGATAATCGTGTTTGATGATGGAGATATCGAGGAGGAGCTTGATGCGGAACGAGACGCGTATTTGGCCCTGATGGACATGCCAGAGGTCGAGGAGAATGATGATAGCGATGGAGAGGATACGGAGAGTGAGGATGAGGATTCTGCGCCCAAAGATTCGCAGCCTGGGCAAAAACGAAAATCATGGTCAGATAGGGATGAAGAGGACGAAAGCAGCGATGACGATGACAGACCGCGACAACGGAGAAGAAGTAACTCAGTATGTGCTCCGCTCCTCGTAAGAGCGTAACTAACAAACAATAGTCGAGCCCTATTCCGGATTCTCCAACGCGTCCACCAAAACGAGGGCTTATGTCCCTGAATGGTCCATCAGCAATTGCTCCGAGTGTCTCCCGATCCGTATCCCCTACCCCAGCTCAACCACCTAAGGCACCCTCGGCACGAACGTTACGGCGGCGTCTCCTTAAGCTACGTCGAAAACATGAGTCGACCCTGCAAGCGTACTACTCCCTCGGTGCATCATATTCTGAACCAATATCCTCTATGATGTACTCTCTGGCATCAGAATTGGGCCGAGAAGATAATGATCTGCTGTGGATGACGATCGTTGGAGTCACATCAATGGAATTATACGGCCGATCATCATCAGGCGTTTCGATTTCTTCCCAAAAGTCTTCTACATCTGGCTGGCTAGGAACAAGAGGATCACGAATACGACAACTGCTGCGAGATGAAGTGCGGCGTCTGAATCCGCCCGAGCTCTCAGATTCAAGCTTCAACTCAAATCGGAACTCGCTCCCCGAAAATAGCGGAATAATACCTACAACAGCACGAAGTCCTACAGATACAAGCATTCGATTATCACCAGAACCAAAGTTCCTCCTGATCAGACATTGGAGTTTGTACGATAGCATGTTGCATTCTCCTTACCTATCTGCGCGATTACATATTTGGTCAGACAGTGGCCGCAAACGATTACACAAGCTCCTGGCAAAAATGGGAGTTAGTCTGGTTCAGTGCAAGCAGAGCTACACACATATGGACATGGAGTTGAAGCGGAGCTTGCGGACAAAATTATTAAAATATTCTGAAGTCTATGGACTGGACGATTTGGTGCCAGCAGCAGATACAGATGGCAAGGATAGAGGCGGGACGAAGGAGGGATGGGGGTTCGTTCGGAGTTGGGGTTGGCGTGCGACTTTGAGTGCTCAAGATGTTGGGGTGGTAGTTGGTGCTATTTTAGAAGTTGGGAAGAAAGCGGTCACCACTCTCGAAAATGGTGGTTGGGATCGGAGGGAAGCGAAGGAGACTACAGATGAAGATGGGACTATCGAAGGAGAAGAATGGGTCGGTCGATTCTGGGATGCTTATGATGCTCTTGAGAAGTATACACCCCCATGCGTGTACACTATCCGTAGTGCTAACAATCGTTCTAGGATCGAAGAATTGAAATTAGCACTCCCCACAGCTCAACACCTCCACCGCGCCATTCTCCGCACTGGCACCTCTCTGATCGAAAAACGACAGATTCGAAATCTACGTGCCTTTCGTATGTGCGTCGTCAAAGACGGCCCCGACGTAACCCTCTTTACACATCCCGCCGCGTTGACCAAACTCGCACTCTGGGTCGGCGAAGCTGCCGCTCAGCAAGAACGAGAGAGCAGAGGAAAATTGGGACATGGAGGCCGCGGAACTCCTTTAGTTGTAGCTGGACTCAACGAAAGCCGAGGCGTGTATGTCGTTGTAGGCACTGGTGGAGGCGGAGGTGGCGGAATTGGCTTCGGTGATCGCGAAGCACTAAAAGCACGCAAAGAAAAACGAGAAGCAAAAGTCAAAGTTCGCGAAACAAAACGTCTACAAAAGGAGAAGATCCGAGAAGAGAAACGCGCTGCTCGCCGTCAAGCGGCGGAAGAAAACGGCGAAGAGGACGAGGAAGAAGAGACAGAGTCTGAAGGCTCGGAAAGCGAGGACGAGAGTGAGAATGAGGAAGATGATGAGGAGAAGGTGAAGGGATTTGGGAGGAATAAGTTCGGAAATGCGTTTCAAGAGGTGGTGGAGGAGACGAGTGCCAGGGTTAGAATTGATAGTTTTGAGCATTGTGTGGTGGAGGTTAAGAAAGAGGATTTGGCAGGTTTCTTGGAGAGTTTGAGTATGAAGGCTGTTGTGGGATAAGCTCTCCCTAGACGGAGGGTGGGGATAATGACAACGGATGGAGAAATGAGGGGATGTAGATATGTGTTCATGACTTTTGCATTAGGAGTTTGTTTGGTTGCGTTGTATGGCATTGCATTGCTCGTTTGGATTGGATAAAGCATTGCGGGAATGGGTGCGCTTTGTCATGTTTATAAGAGATAATTTAAGGTTAAAACTTCAGAGTCTTTGCCCATTTTGACTGAACTGTAAAGTGATTATAACAGCGCTTTGTGAGTACATTTGCCTTTGCAATCGTAAGCTCGAGCGCCTTGCGCGAACCTGCCACGACTTGAAGTCAAGTGAAAATGAATGACCTCTTTTGATCCCCTGAAGATCATCATTCACAACACAACTTCCTAGATCAGACCAGATCTCTTTCTTTACACGCATCAACAATACCCACCCTCCTCCCATCACTCCCCACCAAATCCATGACACTGCGAACAAGTAGTCTCTCCAACCTCTCTGTCTCCCACTTCATTTGCACTGGTGTCGGCCATTCTTTTCCGACTCCGGTGAAAGAGGGGAGCCTCATCGAGTTCTAACCCGTTTGCATTTCAGCAGTATGTCCTTATACCTATAAAGAATACAGAGAATGAATGAAGTCAAATACCGGAATAAGAGTTCGATGGCACGGTTTGTTCAAAGGTAAAGCTTATCCCATCTACAAGTGCGATATCGAGTGCTTCTTCTTGTTGAACGAGGAGCGGGGTAGATAAGATCGGTGATCCGTCGGGACGTGGCTGGTCGCGGGGGAATCTTGGCGTGGGGAGCGCGAAGGTGGTAGTGAAGACGGCTGTGAAGGCGAGAAGGAGAATGGTGGAGTTGAACATTGGGATAGATTTCATACCGCGGGTTGAGGTTGATGACCAGATGTTCGAAAACTTGCGTCAACTTGATGGGATATCAGTGAGTGCTCACGCGGGAGTAGGTATGTTTAGAACTTGTCGCTCTCGTATTCGCTTACAGCTCTCCCCTTTCATGTGACGAGTCAAGGGGGGCTGATGGCGCCTCTCACGTGATATGAGGGGTTTCTCAGCCTTGCCAACTTACGTGACAATGGTCCTCTCCCAGAACGACCTTTTTGAGCCAACGAGGGCCAGTCTTGCATAGTGATTATATCGGAGGTTGACCGGAGTGGATTTCCTCGCGGCTACACCCCGCTCACCTCCCCGACCGAATTACGGCTGATCATCCTTGAGCGAGGCTCCTCTGTTGATCTAATCCGGTGTACCTTGAGAAACACACATTTGGATTCTGAGCCTTATGAATCTTTGTCATACGAGTGGGGTCAACCGGACCATAAAGATCTCTCGATAATCGTGAACGGATGGAAGTTTCCGGTTCGGAAGAACCTGTACGATGCGTTGCTGCATCTGAGAAAGAAAGATGGATATCGGTGTATGTGGATAGATGCTTTATGTATCGACCAAGAAAGCCACGAAGAAAAGAGTCATCGGGTTAGACTGATGGGGAAAATTTATGAGGGTGCCGAGAAGGTCATCGTCTGGTTAGGCCTATCTAATGCGGATAGTGATTCGGCTTTGGACATGATTCAGGATATTCAGGGCTTGTCAGAGATTAAAGGTCTCAACGGTTCTCACTCCTTCCCAGAGAGCTTTACAGTTTCTAAGCATTCAGCAATAGGACGTATTTATCGCCGTTATTGGTATAACAAGCATGGTGGCGCGCACCTTGACGACGAACCTCAATGGCCGGAGAGTGAGGACCGTCGAATGAAAGCTGTACTTTCACTTTTGACAAGACCTTACTGGCGACGAATTTGGATTGTACAAGAAATCCGCCTAGCTCAACGTCTCTCCTTTCATTGTGGTTCACGCAGCATCTCCAGCTTAGCGTTGAATGATTTCCGCTGTTTTGTTAACTCGTTTCGAAGCTCAGTGGTGGGATGGCTTAAAGGACTTGAGTCTGAACAAAGTTTAATGGAATTAAAGGGTACCTTTGCATTGAGGCTACTCGGACGAAAGGGAGAAGAGTCAGAACCTCGACGGCTGAGGGCTTGGCTTCACGAATGCATTCGCTTGGAGTGCATTTGCTCCGAGCCACGCGATTTCGTCTACGCGCTGCTAGGTCTTTCTGAAGATTGTCAAAATGGTGATTTGATACCTGATTATGAGAAGGACCTCATAGACGTATATTACGACGCAAAGGCAGTGTGTTTCAGAGATCAGACAATGGCCTATGTTAGTGACGAGTAGATAGCCTTTCGTCTGATGGTCGCTCTTGGTCTATGATTGAGAATGAGGAGTGGTTTGTGCCAGCGAATCTTGCGAGCGCAGTCTGAAATAGAATGAGATTGTCATCGGCCTTGGGTTCCAAGGACCTGCTTTTACTTAGAAACCTGCTTCTAAGCCAGAATTTCAGATAACGGGGGTTTAGGGGAATTAAATCTGGCTCTAGCGTGATAAAGGGACTGAGTGCACTGTTTAGGGGGTTGCTTGGTTTCAGCAAATTTGCCGAAGTTCATTAGATTTCATCATTATCCTCCCTTTGTTGCAAAAGACTCCTAACAAACAACCAATGGATTTTACTCGGGAATTCTGCTTCAATATCCATAGAAAGCTCCCACGATCCAAGACAAATACGAGCTCGTTTATACTGCGATTCAATCCGCTCTCCGATCACCGCGTGAGATCTTACTTGTAACCTCCGTGATACGTATTACCCGGTTGTGTAATACCTCCCTCCTGTCCATAATAACCACCGCCCGGTGGCGGTGGACCCTGCGGCGGTGCATAGTCTTGTCCATACCGCTGATTCTGACCATAACCTTGATTGCCATGGCTCTGATTATTATATCCTCCAGTCGTGTAGCCGCCAACAGGGGGCTGGGTGGTCATTGGTGTAGCAATCATATTTCGACGACGGCGGCGATTTCGAAGACATCTTTGAAGTAGTCTGTCAGCATCGTGCATATAAAATTTGGACGCAAGGTGGAAGGTGGGGGGGCAGTGGCGGAGTAAAAGAGGAATATCTGTACGAGGAACATACAATAGGAAAAAGAGCAGAACGACGGCAATAGCTATCAGAACTCCTGCGAGGACCCAGCGGCCCCATCGATGCCAAGGTGAGTTGCAATTGTAGCTGCGGTTGCCGTTATAGCAGCGGTTGCTATATCTCGAAGTTAGCTGCGCGCTTGCAAAAGGTGGGGAGAAGACGAACCTATATAAATATCGGGGAAGAATCATTTTGTACGATTTGATAGAGATGAAGAGGAAAAAGAACCAAAGTGCAAAAAGCGAGAGTTTATATTCTGGGAAGTTCGACGTCGAAAAGTCTTGGATTTCTTGGCTGTGGCTGAATTCGATGACGCGTGATATGGCTCAGCCTTCTTGCCAAGGCTTGGAAATTTGAATAGCTCAGACATTTGAAATTGAGCAATACGATGTTTTAGAATCATGTTGAGGGTAGAATTCAATCTCAAGCTGCTGTTATAGTTATAGCTAGACTGCAGTCTTTTGAATAGATGAAGCTAGAGAAAGGGGTTGTGCGACATGACTGAAAGCGTCACGTCACGTGACTATATATTCTCCCCTTTTCTCTTTTCCTTCGTGTCCTCGGCTTTCTCTCTCCCATTTTCTGGCTGGCAACCATTATAACAACATCGATCACTTAAATGTGTATAGATAAGTCGCTTAGGATCAATACCAAAGATACTGTGGAGTACCGCAAGTTCAGAAATTGCTTCAGCTCAAGAATTGCGAGAGGGTTGTGATGAAGACGGCAAGGCTGGCGATCTGGAAGGCATACACAGCTCTGTTGCTGATACATCTCAAATTCCTATATATTGCAATTAATGCAGCTCATTCGAAGGAATTCGAATCCTCGCCTTGTCAAAGACTTTACGGCCACGAAATAAGCTGCTCGTTGGAGCATGTGTGTCTCTCCGAGCCACGCAAATACACTGCTCTCTCCTCCTGCTGGGGAGATTCCCATGACAAAGTAACAATCCGTGTCGATGATCAAAGCTTTCAAGTTACAAGAAATCTCAAAGATGCATTAGAGCGACTTTACTTCATAAACATTACGAGGTTGTGTGTGGGTGGATACATTATGCCTGTGTCTGGGTCGGTACCGAGCGGAGTACCGCGGAAAATTTGAGGTTTAGACCTCTATTTTCCGAGGGGTTTCGTCTTGTAAGTCAGACGAATACATATCTTTTTATCCGCCTTGGCGTCGCCTTGCCTGTCTTGATTGACGTATCCGCGATTTGGTCTGTGCTAACCATCATCCCACCTGGTATTTTGGGGTTGTTGCGCGTTTTGCTTTGGGAGGTCAGCTCGGTTCCTTGAGATATGAGTGGTCCTGATGCAGCCGTGGGCGCCACACGGGAACCCCTTTTTCATCCCATGTTACTGCCTTGCAGACTCCTTAACACGCAGCCAATACCATTTGTCTATGCTTCGAGCAAAAACATGGATCTCGGTCCGCATCAGCACGGGCTGACGCAATTTCTCTTTGCTTTTGTTTCTGCAGCCTCACATTACCTCCCTTCTAGATCACACCTATTATTTCTGTCATTAATATTTCGTTTCTCCACGACCCATTACCCTCAATTCAATAATATATATCGGTCCGCATTGACGAAAGCAGCCTTCTTATTCCTCGACATCTTAGCTTCATCAATCTTCTATGGTCTATAATGGCTCCACAAAACCGCGGCGGGAGACCCAAGAATGCATGGACTCCCTCATGGCGCAGAAAGTTGGTGCGCTTGCACACATTGACAAAACTAAGCAAAGAGGAAATCCAGAAGGTATTTGCAGTTCATGGTTTCAACACCTGGTAGGTTCTCTAGATTGAATTGTTATATTATCCCCGACGTCTAACAGTTCTAGCCAAAGAGACATCACCAGCCAGTTGTGTGCTTTGCTACCCTCGGATCATGGAAAATTATATACAAAATATCGACCCTCAGACCATGAAAATATGAAATTACGATTCGACAATCTTCGGCGGTGCAAGAAAGGCCGAATCTCTAAAGAACGAGCAGCTCGAGTGTTACGAAAATCGACAGCACAAGCCAAGCTTATCACAGCTGGAACATGTTCAAGAGCAAATTTGAGCGCTTTCGAAGGATCCCCACTTGCGTTTCGAAATTATGCTACCTCATTTGAAGGTAGTTCGCTGTCGCTCTCTAGTGACTTGTTGAATTCCCAGCCAGTATCTTCCTCACGACTATTGTTGGATGGATCATGTCTATCTTCTTCTGGTCAGGGCTTTTCGACATTCGATCACGATGAAAGCGCTCCTATAACTGATTCGTCTGATCGTCGACCTGTCCAGTCCCCAACGGATACAACAAGCAAAATCCCTCAAGAGCTATCGATACTCACTTCAAGCCCCCATGAAAACATTAAGAAAATATCTAGCCTTCGTGGCCTTGGAAAACAGTTGGTGGATAACGAGCCAGACAGTTATACCAAACACATCAGCTCCGTGTTTCGATACTCCTCTAGCAACAACTCTTGGCGTTCAAGTTTAGCCTCATTTTCGAGTCGTACGAGCTCTATCTTATCTAAGCTTTCTGACCATCACAAGTCTCTCACGGGTGCTACCGGGACAAGACTCTTCCAAAATGTTGATTCTACGTTGCTCCCCGACAGTCACACCTCAGTGTGGGTGCAAGAGATCTGGAATGAACTTGTTGACGAGGAACGCCTGGATTGCCGGCCATCGTATATGGCCATCTCCCCACTTAATCGGAAGTGCTGCGCCCCAGAACAAAGCGCTTTTCTGTTTTGTGGAACTTGTGGTTTCTCTTCTGAACACCGTCGCGCGATCGAGTCTGGAATCATAAACTACGGTAACACTAAATTGGTTAACCAGCTGGACTTCTTCCGGAACACTCCTCTCCACTGTGCAGCCGCATCTGCTAAGCCATATGAATTTTGGAAAATCATCAAAATGATTGATTGGGGCGCTCATTACCATGTCCGCAATACCTCAGGAGAGACATTCTTACACTTGCTTTGTAAAACAGGCTTAAGAATAGCTACTGATAATTTGGATTTTATTAGCATCATAAGACAGCTCTCAAAAAACAAGTTCCCGTTGATGCTACCCGACTTCCACGGCCGTACACCTTTACACAATTTATTTCAGCACGTGGACATTTTGAAAAAGTTCCATGTTCGCCTTCTGTCGGAGATTCTCTCTATTATGAATCCACAGCTCAATGCTGTAGACAATTCTGGAATCAGTGTACGAAGTCTACTCGACGTGTGTATCAGCAGGCGAGCCAAAAGTGACGAAGATATCAAACCTGCCGCTCGCCTATCATACGAAAAATCGCTCCACTCCCCTCAGTATCAGTTTCAGTTGGAACTCAATAGCTTAGGAGCTGCAGATGATTTGATGCCATGGTTTGGGAAGATTTGTCAATCTACGGGACCAGCCTGGATTGATACACTAGGCGACACTCCTCTCACAGCTCTCCTTAAGTCCCAACTACTTGCTAAGCAGAATGACAATTCTATGAGAGGAATTGTGGAGTCAATGGTTAACGCTGGAGCAGAGATCCACATACGCGATAGAAATGGTGACACCGCCCTCGCCATTTCTGCACGACGTGGATTCCGGTCCGTGGTTGATCTGCTTCTTGAACGAGGATCAAATATCCACTGCCGCAACTATCGAGGGGTTGGAATCCTTGGTCAAACTATGGAAAGCATGAGACAGGCTTTTGGAAATGATAGATTGTGGACTATGATATATAATTGTCACATGGCTCTAGTTGACGCTGGAGCCACGGACGACCCTACGGATCAGGACGAGTGGATGGTGCCAGCCTCTGAGCGTCAGTCTTAGAGAAATTTCTGGATTACCTCCATTTCCACACTGATGAGCGCGCCAAATCGTTAGAGGGATGATCCAAAGTATATCAAGTTGGAGCATTACAGCTTAGAGAACTGCCTGAATTTATCACGTGTTCTGCTGCTTCTTCAAATGTAGAGAGACTGCAGAGGGAATTTGCAAGGCGAGCAAGGGACTTAGCTGTCCCGAGAATTTGCCGGGTAGTATTGACTTACTGTTTTCGTTCCGTTAGTATAATACAGTTTGTATCTCAACAAGGAGGATAACGAGGAACGAGGTCACCAAGTCCAACTAATGAAGCTCATCTACATGAATGGGAAATCAGTCATCGCATGGATAAGAAAATAATCAGACAATGGATCTGAAGCCATGGCAGCATTGCGAAGAATCCCAGCCAACAAATACCCGGCGCGCTTAACACTATAAGTAAGAGGCTCGAAAACCTCTTTGCTCGCCCTTATTGGAAGAGTGTTTTGATCCTGCAGGAAGTTACAGTGGCTTCTAAAGTCAGAGATCTGTGGGATCAACTAGATTACATGAAATCAGTTAGATGCTACTGACAAAGCTTCAAGACCAGGCCGCGGGAGATGTCGCTTGATACCACGAACTACTCATGCATTGGAGACACCTCAATCTTCCAGACAAAATTTTTGGGACCAGGACCCTGTGGGTTTTCTGGGCGCAGTGGTTGCATCAAAAAAGGAATTGTCATCTGTTTCGCATGACAAAAAGTTCGCTCTACGAGGTCTTTATCATAAGCTCATTCGAAGCGCCAAAAATGTATATTTGTTAGACTCAAAATGGCTATTCTCATATGACAGCAATTCATCATCGAAAAGTAAAGACAGGAATCCACCAATGATTGGCCAAGCTTAAATCCCAGTAGAAACTCCATGCAGCGATCAAAGGCTTTCTTCTTCTTATTGTGAATGTCCACAGACTCATAGCTTTGTCCTCGCGGCGGTCAATTGCCCGATCAAATTGAATTGCCATTTTGTTCCATGCTCCTTCGTGAACTCCTTCAGGTCTTTCAAAAGCACTTCTGTATCTTTCTGCCTCTCTGTCACGATTTTCGAGATATTTGACGTCAGATCGGCTGATTCTGTTTTCAGGGGTCCAGTAAGTGTTGTGCCGATTGCTAGCCCTGCGATTGAGTCGACGACACCAAGTGTAGCAGTAATAGTCAAGGGAATGTCTCCTAACGCTACTGATGTTATCAAAGTCAAGGTGGAGGTCATGAGAGGGATAAGGCTTAGCGCGTTAAATCCTTTAGAGACCTGTTCAAGTTTCCCGGTGCTGCTCACAAAGATTTGATTGTTGTCCCATTCGACTGTGATGAGTTTGTGGTCGCGTAATTGACGTCCCGCATAGGGAATCGGCCTTCCAAACACTCCTTCGCCATCTTTTGGTACCTTATCGAAAGGCACTGCTTGGACTTGTAGCGGGTATTGCGTAGGCTCGCTAATAAACTCTCCAGTCACTGCAGCCATGGCTCGAATCGCAGAGATGTATTTGCTTACATCTTCTCGGGCCTCTTTTCGGATCGCAAGAGCTGCTTTGGGATTGAAACTAAATGACTTACCCCCCCTCTTCATCTTTATCTCGTTGATGGAATACTCGTTCGGAGCCCAGGCCGGATATACCTGTTCAGAGGTTGCAAAGCTCATGAAGTTGGCACTTTGGGTCTGGCTGTTGTCCTTTATGTATAGCATCACGGCCTTATTTCATCAAATTAGCATATTAAAAAGTCCTTTCATTGGTGGGAGCTCCGGAGCTGGGAGCTGCCTCACGAGCTGAGACACGAGGACAAACGCGATCCGTTTGTATGCTCTCGAGACATCTCCCACCCCCCGAGCTCCCATAGAAAAAAAATAGCAAATTTGTAAGGAAATAAGACGAACCTGCAGCCTGTACTCGCCACTATACGGCGGCATCAACTGTACATGCGTAGCCTCTCGCTTATCTACTTTGAAAAATAGATTACAACCGGTAGGCCAATCGTGTCCGTTCCAGGTCTGTGGCCACATGACACTGTTCAGCATGAATCGAAACCCTCGTCCTCCTATGCTACCTGCGATTTGTGCATCTGATGACATGTCTGTGAGTTGCAGACACACGATATCATGGCGCTCGAAATGGAACCCCTCTATGAAAGATCGAGGATTGTGGTCTTCGTTGCAATAAGTGTAAGGATCGTAGGGTCCACCGATGCTTGATATTACGTCTTCAATTGCACCAGTCTCTGCGTTCCTATCCTCAATGGCGATGTTGATTTCAAAGTAGTCCTTATGTTCATCGTGTTTTGGAAGAACTGCTTGGGTCTTTTGTTGACCATAGTAGACTGGCCAGATATCTCCATTGCGAGCCGCGTTACCAGTCAAGATGCAGTCGATATAATTAACCTTAGGCACCGCTACGCTACCATATAGTCGTTGTCAATAGCGATGACTGGATTGTCATAATATTCGTCGTCCATGTCGAATTGTTAGCGGTTCTCGTGGATCAAGAATGGAAAGACAGGTTATTGTAGGAGTCAGTCTGAGCAAATTCAGATAGTCTGTAAATAGTATCTGGATGGAGTTCGCAGTCACTTTATGTATTAGATTTGCACATAGCATGACTCGCCTCGGAAGTGTCCGTTCGCTGAATTAGTGGATTTGTACAAGTGTCGCTGGCAACAACTATCGAACATCCCCAGTATATGCAGGCAAGAGTATACACCATTACTCTTGATACACCTTTCGGGAACTTGTAAGCGAATTCGGTAAAAGTGACGAGAGTAGTGGTGTCATGTTCTGCATGATGGCTGATTCCAGCTACGTTAAATTCGCAATTTTCGGACATGTTGGTCTGCACTTGACTGACAAGAGGCTGTCAACTATAGATCAGCTACGGTTTAACACTTGATTCCGCTCGCTAACTCCACTAAAATGGGAGGAGGCCCACAGTTCAGCTATCTTCAATTCAACTATCCACATGTCAGCTATCTACAGTTAAGCTGTGTCTCAGTCTTCATGGTCATCCATTGCTGCGCTTCTCGCTTGGAAGGGACTGCATATGACGGATCGACATTTGGTGTTGCACAGCGTATTTTTATCTCCGCAGAGCCGACTCGGGTACTTCCCTATTGGTGCGGTCATCCCGTTGGCGTTAGAACATCGAAGATGCGAGTCCACAAACGACCACCGTCAGATATCGATTTAGTGAGCATCCGAGACAGTTTCACATAGATAAAAGTGTGCGATCCGATTGAATTTAATTTTACCTACCATATTACTGAACGACTACACACTCTTTTCCGAAAATTGCGGCGGTATACCGGCCACATTAGAATATTCAGCTAAAGTCTATAAAGGAGTATTTAGCTCCACAAAAGCCAACTCATGAACCTGACTCTGGCAATTATGCTACTATCTTACTCAATTTAATGACGACTACTAATCTTGCTTTCTAGGGTACTTTAAGCTGTTGACACGAACTGCTTATCTTTGTATAGCTCCCCTCCCACACCTCAAGCAGCGAAGACTAACTTCTACATATGCCGACACTAGTTAAGTCGCCCTTCTGGGTCATTGAGACCATTCCTGATTGTAGGGTAGAATGAAACATCGCACTTGGCAGGGTGGCCTCTCCCCAGATGCAGGTGGTTCGCTAGCAAATGCTTGGCCAAGGCCATGATGGATGATGTAACGTAACCTGAACAGTTGTCTATAGAACAAGTCACCTTTGAATCGGTCTTCAGCCTCTTACCAAACTGCCTCCCGAAACCCAAGACAGGTTCGAAAGGCTGCACTGCGAGATTCGCACATAATGAAATCCAAAATAGTTCTTTGCTACAATGGTCTGCAATTAAGAGTAGCGAGTCTCTATTTGACTTGAATATTGTTTAAACCTCATCTAGTATCCCAATGAAATCCCTCAGAGTATATCAATCGTCTGACAAGGTATTACCGTCTTTAAAAAGCTTGATGTTTTTGCTTTCGGGACGTAAAACAATGACTAGTCTATGATCCACTGAAAGATCAGAAAAAGTCCAAAGATGTTGTTTCGTTTGATGCCAAACCCATTCCAACCATTCCTCATCTCCGTCTCCTCCAACTTCCAGCCAAGTTCGACCAACACGGCTCAGAATTTCACCCTTGCTTGAACCACACCCCAAGACTGTAGCCATCTTCTGAGCCCGAAACAATATTACGGCCGATGCATTATGTTCGTCCTCTCCAGAGGGGGTCATAGTCACAATTTTACAGTGCAGACACCAACCCTGAATTAAAAGCGCACTCCTTTTGTCGATTATTATAAACTTGGGACAGGTGATGATATTGTGATTGTGTTTGGCAAGTGCATCGATTTTGGATCGTTTTTGACATGACGTTAGGCGTAAAGGACCCAAGAGATCTCTTTCGAATTTCTCAATATATATGGGTGTTCCTCCTATATCGTATGTAGCTTCTCGCCAGATCTTGATGATAGCCCGTGACGCCAGCACTTCCAAACAGATTTGTTCGCCAAGCTCGAGAGGAATTGCTGTCAGATAAGCTTTAGACGGGTCGATTTGCCGATTTCTCGAAGTGCTCGTAATGATGTCTTTAGGATAACGGTACTTCGGGCTCCTCCAATTGATTGGATCTGTATTGAAGTAGAAAAATGCCGGGAATTGTAGGGTCTCTGGCGGGAATTTGGTCTCTATGAGCGCTCTTGTTGAGAAGCTTCTCAAAATGTAGGATTCTTTTGAGACGTCCTCTTGTTGCAGTCATATTTTCAACCAGTCTTTCTTTAATAACGTCAGACTCAAGAAAGCAAGCTATTTCTCCAGGAAGGGTCGGTATTTTCGAAAGCTTAGCGAAGCGGTTCCTCCTCTCTGTTATCCCGCGAGGAACACTTCCTAAAAGGGATCTTGGTCGCCTGGTGTCTGGCAGCAAGGCTCGTCGCGATGGAGTGAAAAATGATTTGTTTGAAGACTTTCGTCTGTCTGGCGATTTTGTTTTTGAGTAAAATAGGAGTTCAAGAACTGTGTTGTGTAATTATTTGTAGTGACCAAATGAGTCACCAAGGACCGGGGCCTACAGAACTAGACGACATCTAGCGCGGGCCGGTCTGTGGTCAATTATTATAGCGTCTAAAGAAACCAGAACCTTCGACCAGAGTAAATATAAAAAGGAGAATGGGAATTAATAACAAGGAATTTGGTATATATACGCTCAGGGATTAAGAGTGCAGTGGATATTTTGTTCGCAGTCAAGCTCGCGCTGCTTTTTCCCCTCATGTCACATTTGCCCTCCTCCCTATCGCCCAACAGAGCTCCCTTATTAAAACCCCCTAGTACCTCCAAAATCCTTGTCTGCTGTAGGCCAGAGAATATCAGATTTGGGCGAGCAGGATCATGGCTAAGAGAGCCAGAAGAGGTGCTGGGCCCTATAATATACCATAATAGCTTACTAGAAAACCTCTAGGTAAACTTGTATACAATTCATCAATGTTACATATCAAGGAACTGCTTTCGTACGCATTAAGTCGTTGCATTACTAACTAATACTATTTGTAACGAACAAAGTGTCTTGAGCCTGTTACATTCAACGACCACATACTAAAGCATATCTAGGAAAGTCGTAAATTGCTAGAAACATAAGAGAGTAAGTTAAATCCATAATATTCGTCCCTGTGTAACAAGAGATCTATTGTGTTGAGAAGTCTAATAAACACTTTGACTTTAAATATTTCTAAATCTTTATATATATTAATATTTTTAATTTTTTTACATAAATTCAATTTTATAACTAATTTTAAATATTTGAGAAAAATTTTATTAAAAAATTTTATTTTTTATTATTGTTTTTGTTTTTAATTTATAAAAAGTTTTTTTTATAATATAATAGATTTTTTTTTAGGGTTTTACTATTAAATTCTTATTA
>Ga0182030_10008528_pt1 | contig 21206 bp, 20 predicted proteins | sample 812S3MmetaG_FD_121299 | JGI IMG/M metagenome (GOLD analysis project Ga0182030, IMG submission 121299) | Permafrost microbial communities from Stordalen Mire, Sweden - 812S3M metaG (Illumina Assembly) | ecosystem: Environmental > Terrestrial > Soil > Wetlands > Permafrost | place: Sweden...
ACCCGCCGGCTGTCACATCCAGGTGATATGACCCGGGCTCGACATTTACGAATTCGTAATTGCCGCTCTGATCCGTTGTGGTGGACCGGTTTGCCGACGTGCCGGTATTGGTCAGCGAGACTGTCGCATTGGCGACGACTCCGCCAGAGGGATCGCGAACGGTACCGAGAAAGGTACCGAAAGTGGACTGTGACCATCCTGGAACCGCCAGAAACGCCATTGCCAGCAGCAGTAGAAGCGCCGCACGGGAAGCCCCTTCTTTCCCGAGCAGCGATGCAGAGGAAGCGCACTGAAGCGTCCGTCCCCGCGTCTTGAAATCGACACCCATTCGATCCATCCCCCTTGTTAGAACGTTGGAACTCAACGATAACGATGGAGCGCGAACACGCCCGGCGGCAGATTTGTAGATTACGAATTGAACGAATCAGCCACGCGTTGACGAGCTTTCGATCCCCAAACGAATAGCTCTGCGTAGAGAAAAAGGGGTCTCGGCAGGGAGACGGTCATCCATGCGTTACGGTCGTACTGGAGCAACGAAGATGCCCCCGAAAGGTTCGACCGTTACACTGCGAGGATGTTGAGCCAGTATGTTACGGCCGGGTTAAAAAGTCAAGAGACCGAAGCGGCTTCGATTACGCGGAGCGTACGAAACTCTCACGGATGTCCAACCGGGATGAGTTTTTGCGGGCGCGTGGGTCCGACGCTAGAGGGCGCGCGGCCGCCGTGTAGGCTGGCTTTTCTGGCCCGGTCTAGAAATTGTTGCTTGGCGGTTGCCTTGCACGTACCGGTCGTGAGTGGTGGGGACGGTTCTCGAGGTCCCGTACCCGTACTTGTGCGATCGGGTGTCGGCGGGTTAAGCCATCTGACCATCGAATAGCTCCTTCACGATTCGACCCAAATCCATGAATGCGTCAAAATCTGAAGGCTTGCGGAAGTATCTGGTTACCTGGAATTCCGCTACTTTGGCGCGGTCCTTGGCCGAGTCCGACGACGTGACGACGATGACAGGCGTATGGGTGCATTCAGGGTGTTTTCGGAACTCTTGCAAGATGTTCGGGCCGTCAACCTTCGGGAGATTCAGGTCGAGAAGCAAGAGGTCGGGACAGGGGATCTCCGGCGAGGCTCCCATCTGCGCGACGAACTGGAGCGCGGATTGACCGTCGCTAACAACGTAAAGTTGATGCTCAATGTGGTGGTGCCGGAGGGCTTCGCGAAAAAGAACAACGTCGGCCTGGTTATCTTCGGCGACCAAAATGCGCAGTGGCTTCATGCGTCCTCAAGACGTGGCAATGAAAAGTAAAACGAAGAGCCGTTCCCGAGCGTGCTCTCAGCCCAAATTCGGCCACCGTGGCGCTCGATAATCCGCCTGCAAATTGCAAGCCCGAGACCGGTGCCGGGAAATTCCTCTTTGTGAAGACGCTTGAAGAGGCCAAAGATCCGCTCGGCATATTGGGGTTCGAATCCGATGCCGTTATCTCGAACAGCGATGATCCAGTTTGTGCCATCGCGCTTAGCTGAGATCTGGACGTCGGGGCGCGCGCCGTTCGTTTGATACTTCAGCGCGTTCGAGAGAAGATTCTGGAACACGTGGGCCATCTGCGCCGTGTCGCCGCGGACCGTAGGTAGTATTGGAGCGGTGATTGAGGCGCCGGTCTGCTCGATTCGATCTTTCAGTACTGATATTCCCTCTGCAAGAGCGGCTGAAAGGTCTGCCTTTTCAGCGGGAAGGTCCACTGAGTGGATGGTCTTTGAGAATGTCAGGAGGTCGTGAATCAGAGCCTCCATCCGGTTTACGCCTTGGTGAATGACCGCGGCATACTCCTTTGCCTGAGGGTGCTCTCCGACGTGACGTCGCATGAGCATCTGGGTGTAAACGTTCACCATTCGTAGAGGCTCCTGCAGGTCGTGGCTTGCCACATAGGCAAACTCCTCAAGCTCGCGGTTTGCGCGTTCAAGATCTTACCTGGCTATAACTTGCGCTGTCACTTCCGTAAGAACCGCGATGATTCCAGCCACAGTGCCATCGGACTCGCGAAGCGGGTTGTAAGCCACGTTAAACCAGTGGTCTTCGACCGTGCCGTCACGGTTGGCGTCATAGAGAACATGGAGTTCGTTTGCCAAAAAGGGTTCCCCGGTCTCGAGAACGCTGTGGAAGGCGTCCCAAACGTTCTGGTTTACCTCAGGAGCCACATCTCCGAAACGGTGGCCCACGAGCGCCCGTCCCGGAAGCAAGCTTTCATAAAATGGGTTTGCCAGTTCAACAAAAAAGTCTCGTCCTCGCAAAACAAGGATCGCAACTGGCGCTTGCCTAAAGACCTGTTGAAGCTTCTTTTCACTCAACGCGAGAGCGTGTTGCATTTCTTGCCGTTCAGTAACATCGCGAGTGGCGCCGGCCACGCCTTCGACGTCTCCGGTCGCGTTGAAGATAGGAACAAAGATGTATTCGTAATGGCGTGTCTCTCCATTTGCTCCGGTAAACGGCGTATTGTCCGTGATAGGCTCTCTTGTGTTTTTTACCTGCTGGATCTGCCGCTGGAGCCTTTCGGCAAGTTCCGGCGGGTAGTCCAGTTCAAGGAAGTTTTTCCCGACAGCTTCCTCCAACGACTTCTGCCAGAGGGAGAGCAGCGCGCGATTGATATAGGTGAAGCGGCCGTCGAGGTCGAAGATGTAAGTGAAATCCGGAGTGTGAGACAGTGCGGTATCGAAGGTTCGCCACTGCTTGCGGAGGTCTGCTTCCGCCTGTTTCTGATTTTCTATGTCGGTACAGGTGCCGAACCACTTTAGGATCACTCCTTGACCGTCCCGCAGCGGAATGGCGCGGGCTTGGAACCATCGGTACGTGCCGTCAGCCGCACGGATCCGGAACTCGATGTCGTAGCTATGGCGCCCGGCCACGGCTCCCATCCAATGCTCCAGCGTGCGTTCGCGATCCTCCGGGTGAATCACCTGATCCAGCCAGCGTAGGTCAAGTTGCTCGGACTCGGGCATTCCGGTGTAGGCAACCCATTGCCGGCTTAGGTAGTCGCATCGTCCGTCGGGCAGGCAACTCCAAACCAATTGGGGCAAGCTTTCCGTTAGGACGCGAAAACGCGCTTCGCTTTCCCGTTGCGACGCTTCGGAACGAGATCGCTCCACCGCCGCCCATGTGCACTCAGCGGTTTCCTGTACGATCGCAATCTCTTCTTCTGTCCAATTCCGTGGCTCGGCGTTGTGGACAGCAAGGATGGCCACGAGCTTTCCTTCCTTCACCAGTGGTACGCCGACAGCAGCTAATATGCCAATGGCGATGTGAGCTGCGCGCTCGTCGGGCGCGAAATCAGGATCGCTTCGCGAGTCGCAGAACACGATCCGCTTCCCGGCGCGGTAAGTTTCCATGATGCGGACCCCGTAGGTATCGGCTGCATAGCGCCCCGCCGGCATCGAAACGAGGCCCTGCTCGTAGCGGCCCTCCACAATCCAATCGTCGCCTTCGACCTCCGCGTAAAAGGCGCGGTTCGCCCCGAGCCGCTCCCCAAGTATGCGGGCGGCAGCGCCCTTGATCGCCTCCGGATCAAGGAGTGAGCGAATGGCGTCCGAAAGCGTCAGCAGGAAATCCTGCCGACTCTGACTCGCACGCTGCTTCCTCTCCGATATAACTCGTTCGGTGACGTCTTCAATCTGGTGAGAGATAAACCTGACTGATCCGTCAGGATTGAGCACCGGGGAACTAACCAGCCTCCAATGTCGCTCTTGAAAGGGCTGACCATCAGAGGAGGACTCGGGAAGGTCATACTGCTGGGCCGCGGGAAGGCTATCGGGCTCTTTCGTTTCAAGAACCTTATGAAACGAAGCGCGCAGGTTCCGCACGGTCCTTGCGTGGCTGGGGTCCGGACCTTCGGGAAACGTCTCGAACAGCCCTCTACCCACCATGGCAGCACGGGACTGATTCACCGCCTTCAAATAGGCATCGCTGGCAGCAAAGACTGTAAACGTTGGGCTGTCTGGCAAAAGGATGATGAACTGACCGAGACCAGTCTCGAAGAGCAGTTTAAAATCCGCTTCGGATACTTGTCGGACGGCATTGCTATTCATCGTCCAATGTTCTTGGGGGTGTTCGCTGTCGCGCGACGGTCCGGCGGTGTCCCGGCCCTGACGCCTTCGTACGCGCGTAATGCTTCGCGCACAAGTTCGCTACTCGTGCGGCCCTCAGCATGGGCCAATTTTTCAACCCGGCTGAGCATCTCGGCCGGCAAAGAGAGGGATAGAACCCTACTGGTGCGCATGGGACCGCCTCCGATCATAACAAGTATGAACGAATTCGCACGTGAACTATGCGAATGTCCCGCGAAGCATGTAACCCGCTGAACTCGGTTCGTCGTTCGGCGAAGGTTTAGAGGCCGCCACCGCTCCGATTACGGCGCGTTCGGAGTGTGTTGATTCACGCCGGACTGCGCTGCAGGGTGCCAGCCTTTCCCATTTTCCTACACCCGGGGACTCGAACCAGGCGTAGTCCCTCTCAGCGATAACCTATCGCCCTGGCGATAAAAGAGATCACGTCGCGCGCCGATGAGAACCATGTGTCTACGTCACGTTTCGCTGCCTTGGCAGTTGTTGTCACGTTGCTGTCTGCCCCAACCCCTGCACAAAACTCTACTCCGGCCGATCTTACCCAATTGAGTCTTGAAGACCTGCTGAACACCCAGGTCACGTCTGTGTCCAAGAAGGAGCAGACTTTGTCAAGGGCCGGCGCGGCCGTCTTCGTGATTACCCAGGAGGACATCCGGCGCTCGGGCGCCACCAACATCCCCGACGTTTTGCGTATGGTGCCTGGATTGAACGTGGCACAGATGAGCACTTCCACCTGGGCCATCAGCATTCGCGGCTTCAATGACGTTTTTGCGGACAAAGTTCTGGTATTGATTGACGGGCGTTCGGTGTACAACCCCATCACGTCGGGCGTGTCTTGGGACCAGCAGGATTTGGTGCTCGAGGACATCGAACGCATTGAGGTGATTCGCGGTCCGGGCGGCACGGTGTGGGGCGCCAACGCGGTGAACGGAGTCATTAATATCATCACCAAGAGCGCGAAGAGCACGAAGGGCGGTACCGTTAGCGCCGGCGGCGGATCGGAAACGAACGCGGCCGGATTCGCTCAATATGGAGGCGATATCGATGCGAAGGGAAGCTATAGAGTCTTCGGCAAATCGTTTGATATCGATTCCTCTCCTTTGCCGGGAGGTGGAAGCGCGCAGGATGGGTGGAAATTGGTGCATGGTGGTTTCCGGTCGGATTGGGATTTGTCGCCCCGCGACACGATGACGATTCAAGGCGATCTACAGGAAGGCCGGGAGGGCCAGAACATGACGGCCGTCATCCCGAGCGCGCTGCCTCTCGAACTCACCTTCACCGATCGCTTCGATACGAGCAGCGGCAACATTCTGGCGCGTTGGAATCACACGCTGGCAAATGGTTCCGAAACGTCCTTGCAAATTTACGATGACCATTCCAGCACCTTCAGCCTGGGAAGCCGGGACCGGCAAAATACTGTCGATCTCGATTTTCAGGATCACATGGCGCTCGGTTCGCGGCAGGATATCGTGTGGGGATTTGGCGCGCGCGTCGCAGACCTCTACCTGGGTCCTGGATATGCGATTTCCTACGTGCCTGCCAGCCGCACGGATCTGCTTTTGAGCACTTTCTTTCAGGATGAACTGAAAATCTCCAGCGCTCTGTCCTTGACCTTCGGTTCGAAGTTTGAACGTAACGCCTATACCGGATTTGAATTTGAACCCAGCGCGCAGCTGGTTTGGAATCCGACGGCCCGTCAATCTTTGTGGCTTTCCGCCGCCAGGGCCATTCGGCAACCCGACCCCGTCGACGCGTCGATTCGCGACGAAGCGGCCACGTTCCCCACAGGCCCGGGCTCCTTCGGCCTGGTGGCGGTGATCGGCAATCCCCGCCAGAGCGTCGAGAGACTCAACGATTTTGAAGCGGGTTATCGCGTCCAGGCGACCGCACGGCTGTCCGTGGATGCGGCGGCCTTCTTGAACTACTATCACGACCTCCGGACGGTCGAAGAGCTTCAGCCGTATTTCGTCACCAGTCCTGGGCTGCCTTATCTGGTTCTTCCCGCGGTCTTCGAGGATACCGGAAAAGCGCGCGGCTATGGCGGTGAACTATTCGTGAATTGGAATCCAACCAATCGATGGCGGATCAGCTCGGGATACTCGAGGATCGACCTCAAGATCTTCAAGGACGCGGCGAATGTCGATTCGGAGATCGGGGACACTGGAGGCGGCACGCCTCAGCAACAGTTTCAAGTGCGCTCCGCGCTGAATTTACCTCGTCATTTTGAGTGGGACAGCAGTCTCGAGTATGTCGGCCGGCTCACTGCGGGCATTCCCGCTTATACCCGTGTGGACACACGCCTCGGTTGGCGGACCAGCGAACATCTGGATTTCAGCGTCGTCGGTCAAAACCTGCTCAGCGCTCGCCACGCAGAGTTCCCCAACGATGTCGGATTGAATTACACGCTGGTGGCCCGCAGCGTATTTGCAAAGATCACCTGGAAATTCTGATGTCAGTGCAGGATCTGGGATGAAGGCGAAGATCAGCTTCTGGATCGCGGTGTGGACTCTGCTCGCTACAGTCGCACCCGCGCAGGTCATCAATGAGTATCAGGTCAAGGCCGCTTTTATTTACAATTTCGCGAAGTTCGTGGAATGGCCTCCCCAGGCGTTTAAGAACCCCGCGGACCCGATTACGATCTGTGTCCTGGGCCAGAATCCGTTCGACAGACTGTTGGAGGAGGCCGTCAGCGGTAAGACGGTACAAGGCAGGACATTCATTGTCCGTCAGCTCTCCGGTGAACCTCCGGCCACAGGCTGCCAGATTCTGTTCGTCAGTTCATCGGAACAGAAGCGGTTGCACGCAATCTTGGGCGGTATCAAGACCATCGGGGTGCTGACCGTCGGCGAGACCGAAACATTCGCGTCAGAGGGTGGCGTGATCAACTTTACAATCGAGGCCGGCAGGGTTGGACTTCAAGTGAACGTGGAGGCAGCGGAGCATGCCAAGCTCCGCATCAGCTCGAAGCTCTTGAGCTTGGCCCAGATAGTCAAGAGATAGACAATGAGCTTCGCGATCCGTTCTCGGAGCGAAGCATTGCGGATCGCGGGCGACCTTGATCATCGGCTTTCGAAGTCCGATCGTGGGTGTCCGGTAACATCATGAGATGGTCTTTCTCAGGAGCGGGCTTAGGTCAGGCCAGGACGCCCGGCGCCCCGGGACGAACACTTGGACTACTTTCTTTCCGCAATGCGGAATGTGCTCGACGGTCTCCAGAGCGTTTCCGAAAATGCCTGGAGTACGATGCGGACGCTGGCCAAGGGTTCGATCTCGCACGTCGTGCGTTGACGTGTCGTGGGTTGACGTTCCGGACGCCGAATCGCGTCCGAGATCCATAGCTTAAAAATTCTAGATCGGACAAACTACGCGGAGTGGGCGAGAGCGTTGTGCTGATCCAGATCCGAAGCGACTCGCGCCTGACGTTTTCTGAGAGAAAGGATTCGATCTCTGGACAGGAGAGAGGCAGGTTCTCTCGGCCGGGTCGGGACGATCATTTCCTTCCGCTCGGCGAGTGTCAAAGCGGCTTCTTGACCGCAGAGATCGTCATGTTCCCTTCGAAGGTGATCGCAGATGGCACATCGCATGAAGAGATCTCCTACCCCTGCGAAGTGGCGCTGGCCGCGGCCATTTCCTTGTGGTGTTGCTCGTGCTCGAGCAATGCCGAGCGGCACATTTCGAAACGCTGACGCGCCCTGTCGGTCCGTTCCTGCGCGTCGTGAAATTGCAAATCGAATCCGTGCAGACCGCTAACACCTCTCGCGGCTTCTTTGTAGGCGGCCAGAGAGACTTCTAGTTGATTGAACAGCCGGTTACATTCCTCACAGACCATGTGACAGTTCCTCGCGGAAAGTTTGGTTGGGCTTTTTCCAGAAGCTATTGTACGCTCTCCGATATACCCTATGCACGCCGAAATAGTGCTAAACCAGTTTTGGCGCACTGATTTTGCGACGGGGTCCAGCCGATCGGAGAATGATGATAGCAATTTCGTGGGCGAAACTTCACGCGCTGATGTTTGACACGATTGTCGTGGAGACTCACCCAGCGGCGTCACGCCTCGCCGTCCCTCATTCCTTCAAGCCGAACCTCAGCGTGAAGCACGCGGCCGTGGCCTCGCTCATCGCGTTTGCGCGGATCTTTCTGGGCGCCCTGCTGTTCGCGTTTTGGGGAACGTACACGCTCGTCGTCCTTAGCCGGATTCAAAATCCCCTCCTGCGATTCACCGCGGTTCTGTTCCTTATTCCGCTGTTTCCGGTTCTGGGAGTACTTCTCATGGTCGGCATTTCGAGCGCCGTGAGATGGCTGGTCAGACTCTCGCGCCTGGCCAAAAGATCGTCCGTCGGCGGATGAATGCAGCGTTCACCGACTAGGCTCGAGACTATCCACCCTCCATCGCGCAAATCGGCCGCGAACTGCCCGGCGTCCGGCGAGCTGTTCATTCCGCCGCCCGGAATTAACCACGAAAACCCTTCCGAGTCATACTCCTGTAACCCGCGTATCGTAACCTGAGCGTTCGTTTTCCGAAGGCGAGGGCAAATGCAGCTATTTGGCGAAACACTATCCATCAGCGGCGGGATCTTCCTCCTGCTCGCGCTCGGACTCGCGCTGAGTTTCGAGTTTGTCAATGGATTTCACGACACAGCCAACGCCGTGGCGACCGTGATTTACACACATAGTCTAAAACCCATGGTGGCGGTGGTGTGGTCGGGGACCTGGAACCTGATTGGAGTACTCACGTCGAGCGGGGCGGTTGCGTTTGGGGTCCTCGCGCTGTTGCCGGTGGAATTGGTGCTCAATGTGGGGTCCAGCGCGGGATTCGCCATGGTGTTCGCCCTCTTGATCGCGGCGATCATCTGGAACCTCGGCACATGGTACCTGGGCTTGCCGGCATCGAGCTCGCACGCGTTGATCGGTTCGATTATGGGTGTGGGTCTTGCGAACTCACTTCTTGCGCCCGGACACGTATTCGGGGAGGGAGTGAACTGGGCCAAGGCCACCGAGGTCTTCCAGGCGTTGCTCATTTCGCCGTTGGTCGGTTTCGTCTTCTCCGCTTTGCTTCTGCTCACGATGAAAGCCTTGATCAAAAACAAGCAATTGTATGAGGCCCCGGAGAAAGACAAAGTGCCGCCATTGTGGATCCGGGGATTGCTGGTTCTCACCTGCACCGGCGTCAGCTTCGGACACGGGTCCAACGACGGCCAGAAGGGCATGGGGTTAATCATGCTGATCCTGATTGGAATTCTGCCCACCACGTACGCGGTGGACACGCGTACCGGCCAAGCCGCGATCAAGGATCTCTCCACCGACACGGAAACCATTTCCTTTCAGATGGACCGCCACTCCCCGGGCATCGCGATGGCTGGATATCAAGCCGCCGCGGACGAACTTTCCGCTTATTTGAAAACCACCGGCAAGGTGAATGAACGTACCTTCGCCGCGGTCGGCACCAAGTGCCGCGAAATTTCGGACATCCTGACCGGCAAAAACCAGCTCACCGAACTGACCCCCGAGCAGCGCAATATTTTGAGGAGTGACCTCTATCTGACATCGGAATCGCTCGGGAAGTTGATCAAGCAGAAGCAAATCACGGATCCGGTGGAGCAAAAATCAGCGGCAAGCTTGAAGTCCCACATGGACAAAGTCACAAAATTCATTCCGGTTTGGGTCAAGTTCGCCGTTGCCATCGCGCTGGGACTTGGCACCATGATCGGCTGGAAACGCATCGTCGTCACGGTCGGCGAAAAAATTGGCAAGACGCACCTCACCTATGCGCAAGGCGCGTCGGCGGAATTGGTCGCCATGGCTACAATCCTGGCTGCGGATCAGTTCGGATTGCCCGTAAGTACGACGCACGTTCTTTCCTCAGGCGTCGCCGGCACCATGGCTGCCAATCACTCCGGCTTGCAGATGGAAACCTTGCGGAACCTGCTTTTGGCGTGGGTTCTGACCCTGCCGGTCACGGTGCTCCTGGGCGCCGACATCTTCGCATTCGTTCTCAACGTTCTGATCCGGTTTGGCATCAAATAGAATGGCGCTGAAGGGTATTGGCCTGTCCGTCGAATACCTACTCTCGGAAGGAAGAAATAACGAATGGATTTGAAGGACGTTTTCCGCTACGAAATTGAGCATTCCAAAGTTGACCCGTCCGAAGCTCTCGATTCGCGGGGGGATGACGTGACCACCATAAAGTGTCACGGCAAGCTCGTGCTCGAGTTCAAAGATAAAGTCGAAGCCATTTTCAAAGAAACTCCCTTTCATGGCCGCATCATCGTCGATCTGAGCGATGTGAGTTATATGGATAGCGCCGGCCTGGGGGCGTTGATGAGATTAAAGTTGTCGGCGATGAAGCATGGCGGCGTCAGCGTCAGCTATGTGGAAATGACGCCTCGCGTCCGGCAACTGCTCAGCATTACGAACCTGACGGAGTGGTTCACGAGTTAAGGCACTTCAAACTTCGTCGCAAGAACCGCGGGCCCTTCATCCGGCATTTCGCATCGGCGTTGGCCGCGACCGGGGGGTTCAATCAGATATCGTAATCGACGAGACGGAGCCCATCCTTGTAAGCTTCTTTCGCAGCTTTCGCCTTATCCTCGGCGTCCTGCGCGCGGAAACCTGCCTGATCCCAACGATCCCAGGCCCGGATGGAGTGGTCCGGGATCGCCAGAGCTTCCTCTTCACGAATGGCGCTCACCCATTGATCGACGGCCGATTTGTAGGCCTGCCGCAACAGATCCAATTCCGAACGTTCAATCGCCATGGCTATACTCTAGCGGGCGAATGTGTCAGATTCATTTCGACCGGGATCACGCTGGCGATCCCCGCCGCGGGCTCGTGAGTGCAATCTCCGAAAACCGCAAAAGTAGACTCTGAGCCCTGCAGCACTGCGAGAATGCCGGTTCAGGATGTTAGCATGGACGTTTCAATGAATCCTCGTGGGAAGCGGCGCCGCGCGGAAAAAAAAGCCGATGTCGTCGCGCCATCTTTCACCCTCGATTCCCGAAACCGCGGCATTCTTGCGGCAGTTGCGCTGTGCGGCCTCTCCTTTATCGCCTACGCGAATTCATTTGGTGTCGGATTCTTGCTGGATAATTCGTTCATTATTGTCCATTCTCCCCACGTTCACGAAGCGACTCTCAACAACGTAGGTTTGATTTTTCAGCATAGTTACTGGTGGCCGAGATTCGAAGCGGGGCTGTATCGCCCGTTTACGACCCTTTCCTATCTTTTCAACTACGCGGTATTAGGGAATGGTATTCAGCCCGCCGGATATCACTGGATCAATCTCATGCTCCACGCCGGCAATGTGCTGCTCGCTTACGTTTTAGCGATGCGGGTGATGGGGAAGTTCTGGCCCGCCGTCTTGACCGCGGCAGTGTGGGCGGTCCATCCGGTTCTGACCGAAGCAGTGACCAACATCGTGGGAAGAGCTGACCTGCTAGCGACGATGTCCGTGTTGGGCGGACTCCTGATGTACCTGAAGTTTACCGAGGCCGCCGGGTGGTGGCGGGTCGCATGGCTCGCCGGCTTGATGGCGATGACCACCGTCGGAGTGTTTTCAAAAGAGAGCGCAGTGGCTGTTTTGGGCGTGATCGTGTTGTTTGAGCTGGTCTGGTGGAAAGAGCGTCCTCAGCACCTTGAACTCTTATGGGGATGTCTTGCGACGCTGGTGCCGATCGGAGCGATGCTGTACCAGCGTACCCATGTGCTGGCTCATTTGCAGCTGATCGATTTTCTCTTTATCGACAATCCCATCATTGGCGCGTCCTTCTTGCAGGGACGGCTCACCGCGATCAAAGTGATCGCTCGTTACCTACTCATCATTCTGTGGCCGGTTAATCTCTCGATCGATTATTCCTATGCTGCGATTCCCTTGGCCCGCGGCACGCTTGCCGATTGGATTTCCTGGATCGTCGTCGGGGCATTAATCGCCGGAGTTGGCTTGCTCTACCGGCGCGATCGCGCGGCGTTCTTTTTTGCGTGCTTTGCGGTCGTCACGTTTGTACCGGGCGCGAATCTGCTGCTTGTTACCGGCACGATTATGGGGGAGCGCCTTGTCTATCTATCGAGCCTCGGAGTGGTGGCGTGCGCGGTGCTTGGGATTTACTCTCTTGCTCAACGGTTCGACGTGCGCCTCCTTCCGCCTTTGGTACTGGGCTCGATGATCGTGCTTTTGCTGATCCGCACCTGGTCGCGGAATGCGGAATGGCAAAGCGACGTGACGCTACTCAGGTCCGCGGTCGAGGCAAGCCCCGGCAGTTTTAAAGTTCACCACGCGTACGCTCAAGCGGTCTACGGGTCCGATCCTTCCCTTTCCCGGGTAAACCGCGTCGGGTCCGCCGCAAGTCTCGCGAATCTCAACCTGGCGATTTCCGAGGAAGAAAAAAGTCTGGCGATTCTCGACACGCTACCGGATTCGCTCAACAACAGCGATCCATACTATTCCGCTGCCGAAGATGATTTTGTGAAGGGCGAGTATCTGCGCCAGCGGGGATCGAACGAAGCCGCGGCCGTCTACGCGCACGGGCTCGCAATTGCCGTGCGGGCCCTTCCCCTGTTCAATGCCGATTATCGCTACGCCCGTTCAGGGGAACGCGCACATGCAGGAGGAAGCGACTCCACTTCGACAGATCAGGATCCGGACGCCTACGTCCTTTTGTCGTTCCTTTATCTGCGAACCGGGGGCTTCGAACGAGCGCTTGAAATGGGGCAAGTGGCCCGCTCTCTCACGCCGCTTCGTCCCGAAATTCACGGAGTGATCAGCGATGCTTTGCTCGGCCTCGGCCGCCGCAATGATGCAGCAGTCGCGCTCGCGGAAGGTTTGATCCTCACAGATGATCCCGGCCTTCAACAAAAGTTGGTCGAGTCCTACCGCACGAGCGATCCCACTGGTTGTGAGACTATTTCCCGGCAGGAGGGCCTTCAAATCAATGCGTCCTGCGATGGAGTTCGAAGGGACTTCTGCGCGGCATCGGTTGATGCGATCAAGCTGACGCTCCGGGCCGGCCGCCGGGACCTTGCCGAAAGTGAAGAGCATAACCTTTTGGAAAATTATCACTGTGCGCGCGGGCCCATGGAAGAATTGCTGCAAACCGCTCCCAAGCCGTAGCGTGACGGATTATGGAGTCTCCATCTAAACCTCGGCCCGAACAAGTAAGCAATCGGCCCGTGCCAGCAGCCGCGGGCGATGGTATCTCGCGTATCTGCGGAATCACGGCCGTGGCATTGATCGCGATCTTCGCTGCGCAAATCCTGCTCGAGACCAGCTTCAAGAGTCCGAGCTCGGATGAACCTCCTCATATCGCGTCGGGCCTATCCTACGTCAGCACCGGAATATTTCGCGGCAATCCACAACATCCTCCTCTGCTGAAGGAGCTCAGCGGCCTTTCGATGATCTTGGGTGGAATTCGTTGGCCCAGGAATCCCGACACGGATAGATTCCTTCACGGCGACTACCCTGCCGGCGAACAGCCGGAATGGCTCATCGGAAGTGGGATCATCGACGAATTTGGGCCGGACCGCGTGCTGTTCTGGGCGAGACTCCCCTTGGTGCTGGTGTCCTGCCTCCTGGCCGCGCTGATTTACTTGTGGGGACGTCAGATGGTTGGGCCTGCCGCGGCTCTCGGCGGGGTCATTCTTTGTACTCTGGACCCGGTGATTTTGGGCCAATCCGGATTTGTCACCATGGACATCGGCGTAGCTGCATTTTTGATGTTGTTTTTTTTCGTGCTGTGGAATTATGTAAAGAATCCAACCATCGCCCGGCTCGTGTTGACCGGCTTGGCACTTGGGGCTGCTCTCGGCGCCAAGTTTTCTGCCGGACTCGCAATTCCCGTGGCAGGCATATTGATGCTGGCCGCGATCGTCTGGCCTGCTCCTGGGACAAGAAACCGCAAACGGACTCCATTGGACCCATTTGTCCCAGAAACGATCGAGCCCAGCGCGGCCGCTTCGAGCAGAGATTTTTTCGTCGCTGCGCGCAAAGCCGCGAAGACGAGCCGGAACCAGGCCTGTCCATGCGGCAGCGGAAAAAAGTTCAAAGCTTGCCATGGCGCGTTGCCTCGAACGCCGGGGGCAGGTCTTGAATCTCCCGAACTCATCCGGAGGCTCGGGCTGTGTGCCATAGCCTTTCTTGCTATCTGCGCGATTGCTTTTGTTTTTATCCAGGCCCTTTATTTCTTTCCTTCCGATCTCCTGGCCTACTACCGTGGGATGAAGCTGGTGAACGCCGATCATAACGCGAACTATCAGGTGTTCCTCGCCGGAAATTTTCAAAGCCGGTTTGTCACGTATTTCGCGGCGGCGTATCTGCTGAAGGAACCGATCGCGGGCATCATTTTGACCGGGATTGGAGGGGTTGCGCTCATCCGCAGTCGATCCATCTCCCGGCTAGGCAAGCTGTTCCTCGTCCTGCCGCCCGTGGCATGGTTTATAGGACACACGTTTCTGGCGGACGATCTCGGCATCCGCTACATCCTCGCTGTCTTCCCCTTTGTTCATTTGGTGGGCGGGCTGGGCATCGCCACGCTCTGGGGCATGAAGGCGAAGTGGGGCCGTTACTTGGCTGGAGCGCTATGTGCCTGGCTCGTCCTCGCGGATGCCGGAGTCTATCCGGATCATCTCTCCTACTTAAACGAGACGGCTTGTCTTTTCGAAAACCCGAGCGACATCGGACTGGATGGAGGCACACGTTGCGGGCCGTTTTGGCTGGACGACAGCAACGTGGATTGGGGCCAAGGTTTAAAACAACTTAGGACGTGGCTGGACCACAACGCGCAAGGGCGAAAGATTCGAATTTTGAGTACCTTTGGTTTTCCGCCGGAGATTTACAAAATTCCAACCGAGGAATCAACGGGACGCGACTACACGGTGCCGAGCACGGGACTCTACGCCGTGAGCGCCCATCTTGTTGCTCGCCTGCGTGCGTCGCCGAATCCGACGTGGCTGAAAACCACAAAACCGAAGACCATCGTCGGCCACGCCTTCTATATTTATGACCTGCCCTAAAGTGCCTGCGTGATTCGCGCGAGGCATTGGCGGCTTCCGCCCGATGATATAGTTTCTAGGTTCCTATGGCATCCAAGAGAGCGCCCGCTTTATCGCCGAAAGCGGGTCCGAAAGATCCGCAACGGTCGCGTTTCTCGATGAGCGCATTGGAGCGCCACGCGACCGTAATCGCGTTCCTCCTGGTTCTTTTTGCCTCAGCCCGGATCATCGCCACGTACACAGTCTTCAACCACACCTCTGACGAACCGAATCATATCGCTTGCGGCATGGAGTGGATACAAAACGGCACGTATACGTTTGAAACGCAGCATCCCCCGCTTGCGCGAGTCGCCGTAGCTCTCGGCCCGTATTTGATCGGGGCGCGGGTCCGCAGCAAGCCGGCCCCCGATTCGCTCGACGTTCCCATCGAAGGTCTGCAGATTCTGTCGCGCGACCATCGGTATGATCTGACACTCGCGCTGGCCCGCCTCGGAGTCCTCCCGTTTTTCTGGCTCGCGTGCGCGACGGTCTATTGGTGGGCGCGGCGCTATCATGGACCGCGGGTAGCATTAGCGGCACTCTTTTTCTTTACCTTCACGCCGCCTGTGCTGGCACACGCGGGATTGGCGACGACGGATATGCCTCTGACGGCCTGCCTTGGGGCTTCTATCGTCGCCGCATTTGTTTGGATCGAAAAGCCCACCCTGGTCCACGCGGCATTGCTTGGCCTTTTCTCCGGACTTGCCGTGATTTCGAAATTGTCGAGTTTGCCGTTTTTCCCGGCGTGCCTGGGATTCGCGCTCCTTTTCTATATCGCCTACGAGCGTCCTTCTTTAGATTCCGTTCTGGCTGGCGCGAAGCGGGCGATCCCCTCGCTCGGAGTGTCATTCCTGGTGGCCGCGACCGTAATCTGGGCCGGATTCCGGTTTTCATTCGGGAAATTCTCCCCGACGAGCTTCCGGATACCGGCCCCGGAATTGGTGACCGGGATTCAAGCGGTCATGAATCACAATCAGATCGGCCACCTGACGTACTTCTTCGGTCAGTACAGCCTTAGCGGCTTCTGGTACTACTTCCCCGTGGTGCTCGCCATCAAGACTCCATTGGCGCTGGTCTTCTTATTCCTGCTCGGGCTTTTTCTTTCGTTGCGCAAAGGGGAGCGGAGTGCGCACGTCTGGGAGCCGCTCGGTCTCATCACCGGGATACTCGCCGTGGGATTCTACAGCCGGATCAATATTGGTGTTCGTCACATACTTCCGATCTACATGGGCATCTCGCTGCTCGCGGCAATTGGCGCGACGCGGCTGCCCAAACTCTTCAAGGGAAGGTGGCCGGGCGTCGTTTTGGCCGGATTGGTGTTGTGGCTGGCCGGTTCCTCTTTATTGGCCCATCCCGATTACCTGCCCTATTTCAACGAACTGGCCGGCAACCAGCCGGAAAAAATCCTGGTCGATTCCGACCTCGATTGGGGGCAGGATGCAAAGCGGCTCGCGAAACGGCTGCGGGAATTGGGCGCGACCCAGGTTGCGTTTTACCCACCTGTCATGATTGATTTGGCCGATCTCGGATTTCCGCCCGTGATCCCGGAAAAGCCGTTCCAGCCGGCCCCGGGATGGAACGCAGTGAGTCTGACGGACTGGAAGCTGACACGGATGGGCGTGTTGGGCCTCGTCCCCAAGCCGACTATCCACATTGTCGATAATGCTCCCGGCCGGCCAGTGTGGCCCGATCTGTATCCTCGCGGAGAGCCTGTCGGAAAGTCGATTCTGCTTTGGAATATGGCCGCAGACCCAAGTGCGGCGACTTCTATGTCACGCTGATCGCCGCGCTCCTGCCACTTACCTACCGACGATCCTGAACTTCTGGACGCGCTTGCCGCGGTTCTCGGCGATATAGATGTTGCCCTTCGAATCGACGGCGAGCCCATGCGCCTGATCCATTTGACCCATATAATGACCCTGGCGGCCGAAACTGGAGAGAACCTTGCCGCTCTCGCGATCCATCACTTCCACCTCGGCGTCGGCCTGATTGATGACGAACATGTACTTCTGCGCTTTGTCGGGTGAAAAGCCAATGGTGACGGCGGCGCCCGTCCCGCGCCTCGGCTTGTCGTCCGGCGGCGTGTAAGGCTTCCAGGGGATCTCAATATTCTTAATGAATTTCCCCATCTTGTCGTAAACTTGCACGCGCGCGTTCTCGCGATTGCAAACGTAGACCAAGCCGTCGTTCGAGATGATCATGCAGTGGACCGTCTGCATGCCTTCCGGATCCCATTGGCGGAGGAATTTTCCCTCCTTATCGAGAACCAGCACACGGTGATCGCCGCCGCGGCTTTCGCCGTCAGAGACGTAGATGTCCCGGTTCGCCGGATCGACAAAAATGCTCGAAATGACGAAGAACTTCGCCGCCGGAGAATTGAGCGGCTTTCCTTTTTCGGTTCCGTCCGAGGAATCGTAGACGCCCTTTTCGCCGAGCTGGAACAGGAGTTTGCTCCCGTCGTGGGTATACTTCTGCAACATGCCCGATGGCGAGCTCGCGAGCCACATGTTCCCATCCGGGTCGAAGTGACAGCTATGCAGGCGGGGATCGAGCGCCTTCAGATCGCCCCAGGAATTCACCACGTTGCCGGCCGGATCGAACTCAATAATCGGAGGAGCCAGCACGCCCGCATCCAGGTCCGTATTCAGCACGTCCTGCCGGTTAAGAATGACCACGTGGTCCTTGGCATCGACGCACACTCCGCCAAGCCCTCCCAGTAGCCAGCGATCCGGCATCGGCTTCGGCCAGTTCGGGTCAACTTCATAATGCGGTCCGGTTTGCGCCCACGACGCCGGGGCACAAAAGATCCCGATTCCGATCGCCAGAGCAACGTGGGTGCCGACGCGGTTCCAGAAGTTCGTGGTCATAATCCCATTGTCCTTTTAGAGATGGCGTTAACCAGGATACCGCAGAGATCACCGTTTGAAAGAGGACTGTCTACAGCCCGTACGACAGAGCTGCATCGCGAGATCAGAAACCCGATTTTCGAAGGATTCCCCTGCCTTGATTCCGCAGGGTCCGAGCGGTTCCTGAGCGAGATGAGTAGCTAGATCCGGAACAGATGCTGGATTCGGGGTCGTCAAGGTGGGGGCGTATTGGGACTGCGGCCGACCCCCCGGGCCGGCCATTCGGGCCTGGTAGAAAGCTCGACAAGCCGGGCGAGGGCGCCCGGCGCGGGTCAGGGGACCCGCCCCACAAATCAGGCTACCGTTGCTGAAGAACAGCCCACTGAGTCATGGTGGGGCGGGGCCCTCGGGCCAAATGCACCAGCCGGGCCAATAAAGGCGGGTTTCTCCTTAAGTGAAATGCCCTAGCGTCCGATGGAACCTGCATGCGACCTGAATTCATGGTTTGGAGCTTCGTCCGGTTTTACAACTACGTCCGGATCACGGGCGCCTTGTACATCCCGGGCCGCATCGTCAAGAGTTTGATCGCGACGCAGTCCGGCAGAACGGTCGGCACAGGGCTCGTCAACCTTGCGACCCCAGGCCTCGCGGTCAACGCCGGCTATGTCCTGTCATTTACAAGCGAAGAGTTCGACGCCAAAAATCTGCAGCTGACCTTCCAGCTGGAGAACGGTGAGCGATTTCAAATCTCAGGGACGGAAGCTGCCAACTATTACCTGCAGCACGAAAGGACGGCCAACAAACCAGAAAGGCAGTTCTTCGACCGTCTTGGCGACCCGGGATATGATCGAATCCTCGAGATCGGCAGCCGCGCGCGGTCCGGGCTCGCGCGCAGGGATCTGTTCGAGGGCAAGCAGTATACCGGGTTCGATGTTCTGGACGGGCCGAACGTGGACATTATCGGAGACGCGCACAGCCTCTCCGCCCATTTTGCGGCGGAAAGCTTCGATGCGGTCTATTCCATCTCGACGTTCGAGCACCTGGCGATGCCCTGGAAGGTTGCACTGGAGCTGAACCATGTCCTGCGCATGGGCGGCATCGCGTATTTTATGACCCACCAGGCGCTCGGCATGCACGACATGCCTTGGGATTTCTGGCGTTTCTCGGATACGGCCTGGGATTCCCTGTTCAACGATTTCACCGGTTTCAAGAAGCAAGCGACATTTTTGGGCGGTCCGATGACCTTGGTTCCGAACATCTATCATGACCATTGGAAGGGCTACGAAGCAGCCACGGGATTCTCGATTTCAGCGGTCCTCATTGAAAAGACCGGCCCCTGCAATCTCAAGTGGGATCTCGACGTCAGGCAGGCGATCCGGGGCATCTATCCGGCCTGACGACTTCGCCCAACCTAAATCGATCGCGAAGCGGTAACGGCGGGTTCCGTTAAAAGTTATTAAACACCCCGGAGAGAGGAAATCTCTCGAACTTTGCCTCCGCTTGGATGCGTCGAGCGCGATTCGCGATTTTCGCGGCAAAGCAGGTTCTTTCCGGCATTCCGCCGTCGGCCCTTCCGGGCTAGCGCCGTTAAACCGCGACTAACGCCATTTTTCCCCGGAAACTCTCCTACATTGACAGCCCCTTCGCGACGTGATAACAACGGTTACACGTCTCGGACGTCCGTCGAGACCTGGAGGCCATTTGACTATGAATCTAAACCAGGAATTTGACCGCCGGCGCTTTCTTGGCGCCGTTGCCGCAGTCACGGGGGGCCTTGCCTCGTTCTCCCCCGAAAAATTGGCTGCTCAGATGAGTTCCCCTTCCAAAGGTCCCAACGATGCGGCCTATTGGAACAAAATCAGGGCCGAGTTCCCCCTGAGAGCGGGTGAGATTTTCCTTAACACTGGCACCCTGGGCTGCACGCCCACGGTGGTCATTAAGACCATGACCGAAACGCTGCAGCACATCGCCGAGCTCCCAACCGAGGGCGCAAGCGATGAGAATCGCAACCAGGTGCCCAAGGTCCGCGAGAAGGTTGCCAAGTTGTTCGGGGCCTCACCGGCCGAATGCACCGTCACCACTTCAACCACCGCAGGATTGAACATCGCTCTCCTGGGTCTCGACTGGAAGCCGGGCGACGAAATTCTGCTCAGCACGCACGAGCATGGCGGCGGCATCAATCCCTCCAAGTACGCCGAAAAACGATTTGGGGCGAAGGTGGTCTGGTGGGACCTGCCAACCAATCCGAAGAACGATACCGAGGTGTTGGACATATTGCAGTCGAAAATCACCGATCGCACCAAAGTGATCGTCCTTTCGCATGTCATGTACACCACCGGCTACATGCCTCCCATGGAAGCCATCGGCCAGCTCGCCAAGCAGAAGAAGATTCTCTTCGCGATCGACGCGGCGCATCCCGCCGGTCTGATGCCGATCGACGTTAAGAAAATCAACGCCAGCTTCTATTCCTGCGCCGGTCATAAGTGGATGTGCGGACCGGTAGGATCGGGAATGCTGTTCGTCGATTCATCGGTGCTGCCCATGATGCATCCGATCTCGGTAGGAAGGGTTTCGGACAAACCGATCGATAAGGCGGACGACCTGCATAGCTGGAGCAACGTTCCCATCGCGCAGATCACAGGCTTGGGCGCGGCCATCGATTTTCATACCGCCATGGGCGCGCAGAACGTGTACAACCACAATATGTCTCTGATTAACCGGCTCAATCGCGGGATCGCCAACATTCCCAACCTCGAACTGATTTCATCGTACGAGGCGAAGAATGCGGCTCCCCGATCGTCGATCGAAGTAAAGGGCGGGAAGAATTGCACGGACGTGATGAAGCGGCTGCATTCCGAACATCAGGTCACCATCAGCACCGCCGTCCACAAGGATCTGCCCCGGCTCTCCAATGCGCTTCGTATTTCGGCGCATGTCTATAACAACGAAGAAGACATGGACAAATGCCTCGCTGCTTTGAAGGCAGTGATGGCGTAGGTGTTGCGTTGAGGATTGAGTAGAAGTGTCGCGGGCCCGGACCGGCAACCACTCGTCGTCGGTCCGGCCTTGCGCAAACCGCCACCCGTCTGAATCCCACCAGGCATGACCACCACTTACCGAGCCGCCTCGCCCGCGACCGGGCGGCCAGCTTGCCCGCAAACGGGTGAGAGCGAGTGAGAAGCGGTCACCGCGCTAATTGTACGTTTCCTGCGGGCCGGCGCATCGGTGATTTCA
>Ga0182030_10008529_pt1 | contig 21206 bp, 16 predicted proteins | sample 812S3MmetaG_FD_121299 | JGI IMG/M metagenome (GOLD analysis project Ga0182030, IMG submission 121299) | Permafrost microbial communities from Stordalen Mire, Sweden - 812S3M metaG (Illumina Assembly) | ecosystem: Environmental > Terrestrial > Soil > Wetlands > Permafrost | place: Sweden...
AAAGTTGCCGCTCCATGTCTGTTTGCAAATTCAACGAAATTCACAGATATCTTGCTTTTATTAGCTATCGTTCCAAAATCAGTCAACATATTTTCTGAAGCGCCTAAGGCTACATTTGCAACGACTGATTCTACAACAGGATTCGAATCACCCAGAACTTTCATGACTCTTTGCTCAACAATTTTTGTAACTGAATCAGTTGTTTCAACAGCTGTTCCAACAGGAAGTTTGATATACACATAAATATTATTAGGATCTCCCGTTGGAAATAATATCGGGCTTTTGGCTAATTTCCCATAAAGAAAAAAGATAATGATAGAAAAGATTACCAATCCCCACATCAGTTTCCGGGGTCTTTTACCATTCAAAACCCATTTAAGTAAGTTCTCATATTTGTCCATAATTTTTGGAATAACTACATGCTGAAAATTAGACAACACTTTATGTCCATAGAAATTATGAAACAGGTATAATAGTCCAAATAATATTGTGAAATTGCCCACCCCAACCCATTTTAGCATGTAGAAAATAGCAGCAAGAACTGCAAAATAGATTGCATTTCTAAATATCTTTTTCTTTGGCAATTGATTATCTGTATCATCATGTTTCATAAAATCAATGGCAAATACCGGGTTGATGATATAGGCAACAATGAGGGAAGCAAACAGGGTGACAATCAATGTTACCGGGATAAAATACATGAATTTTCCGATTGTTCCGGGCCAGAATGCCAGTGGGAAAAAAGGAGCAAGAGTGGTTAATGTCCCCGACAATATAGGAAGGAACACTTCACCTGCCGCAAATTTTGCTGCCGTTATGATATTCATCCTATTCATCCTTTCTTTTTTATAGATCCGGTGTGTATTTTCGATAACCACGATGGCATCGTCCACCACAATTCCCAAGGCAAAGATGAAGGCAAACATTACAAGCATATTCATGGAAAAACCAAAGAATGGCAGGATTATATATGCCAGAAACATAGATAAAGGCACTGATAATCCGACAAAGAAAGCATTGGTAAGCCCCATGAAAAACATAAGCACCATAGTTACCAGAACAAAGCCTATTATAATGGTGTTATTCAGATCAAAGAGCGTGGATCTTGTTAATTTGCTCTGATCTCCGTTTTTGTAAACATTCAGATCTTTCGGGTATTTTGATTCTTTCAGATTTTTAAGAATATCATCTATTTCGTCGGACGCATCCAGCAGATTTTCACCCGCTCTTTTTATCACATTTAATGTCACCACATTTTTACCATTTAAACGCGCGTAACTTTCCTGATCATGAAAACTATCTTTAATGTTTGCTATATCTTTTAACTTGATCAATGCGCCACTGGAGGATGTGACAGTAATATTTTTTAAGGTTTCCACATCGGGCAGTTCCCCGTTAATCCGGATGGAACGACTCATCCCCTGCATGTTAATATTTCCACCTGAAACGGTAACATTGTTAAAAGCCACTGCATTTTCAATGGTTCCAAAAGTGACATTGGCTGCCTGCGCTCTATACATATCAACATCAATATGTATTTCACGATCCAAAGCGCCGACAATATCAACACGTTTTATTTGTTTCAGCTCTTCCATCCTGTCTTTTCCCAGGTCGGCATATTTTTTTAATTGTTGCAGATCATAATCTCCTGCAAGGTTGATTTGCATAATTGGCAATTCAGATAAGTCAATATCCTTTACGTCCGGATCAGAAGGAAGATCATTCGGAAGATCTTTTTTTGTATCGGCCACCTGGTCTTTTACCTTTTGCTTGGCATCTTCAACTTTCACATTTGTATTAAATTCAACTATGATCAAGGAAAAATTCTGTATGGAATTACTGGTTATCCTTTTAACATCCGTTATTCCTTTTAACTTTTTTTCCAAAGGTCTTGTTACTAATTTTTCCATATCCGATGGAGACGTTCCCGGATATATCGTGCTTACTATAATCTGAGGTATCACGATTTCTGGAAACTGTTCCTTTGGTAAAGAATTATAACTGATTAATCCGAATACCGCTAGAACAAATACCAGAACATAAACACTGGTTTTATTATCTATTGACCAGCTTGTGGGCTTGAACTCTTTAAATTTCTTTTCCATATTTTTACATTATAATCTGCATGTTCAAAAATTTGTTTACAGTAAGTCTGATTAAAAATTAACCAACATACCTTCTTCGAGATCAAGATAACCGCTTGATATAACAAGATCGCCCGGTTTTAACCCTTTGGTAATTTCAGTTATACCGTTGTAAGTCAGTCCCATTTCTACTGGAGCTTTAAAAACCTTTTTATGGGCATCAGATACATAAACAAAAGTACCTTGTTTGTCATTTTGAACATAATTTATAGAGATTGAAAGCGCTTTATCATTACTGTAATCAACAATACGTAACATGGCAATCATATTGGCTTTCAGGTTCGGAACATTATCAATTATGTTTGCTTCCACGGTGAATGTTCTGTTCACAGGACTAATAAAACGACTGGCAAAGCTGATGTTGGCAGAAACTTCTTTTGACAGATCCGGGAAGAAAATTTTTACTTTATCGCCCAACTTAATTTTGGATGAATATCCTTCAGCAACATCGGCAATCACCTTCACCTTGTTAAAGTTAACCACCCTGATACTTGTTAATCCGGGTGTCATCATCTGACCAATTTTTAACGGCATGTCTTCCACCGCACCATTTATTGGCGCTTTGATATAGGACAGTTCAATTTGCTCCCGTAAAGATTTAATCTGGTTTTCCAGCGATTCTTTATTCGATTTTGCAGAGAGGTATTGTACTTCAGAACCAATTTTCTGATCCCATAAAGCTTTTTGTTTGTTGTATAATTCAGTTATAAACTGAAGATTTGATTCTAATGATTTTAACTGGTCAGACATGGCGTCGTGATCCACTTCCACCAGGATCTGATCTTTTTTAACTACATCGCCTGCTTTAACATGAATGGCTTTGATTATACCACCCATCATCGCTGTAGCGCTCACATTTTCATCACCATCCAGTTTTCCCTGCACTTCGATGAAGTGAGAAAAATTACCGGGTTTGATTTCTGTCACAGAAACAGTTTTTGATTTGTCCTCAACGATGCCCTTGGCTTTATTCTCATCGGCTATTTCTTCTTCCAGCTTCACTATTTTTTCAGTGATTTTATCATGTTCCTTTTTCAGATTAGCCAATTCTGTTTTTTTGTCTGTCTTACATGATACGACTATCATCAACGCTGTAAATAATAAGATCTCTTTTGTGTTCATATATAATTTTTTATTTTTATTTTTCATTAACATATTTTTCAAGTTTGCATTTTGAAGAAATCAGATCAAATATGGACATGAAATAATTAGTCTGATTTTGTAAATACTGATTCTGAGCCTGTGTAAGTTCAAGACTTGACGCTGAACCCTGGTTGTATTTGATCAATGTATGCTGAAATATCTTTTCTGATAATTTTATATTGTCCTTATTGTTGTTGTATTTATTCAATGAATTGATATAAGCTGATTTTGCATCGGCATAACCCATTTTTAAAGCCTCAGATGCTTGTTGGGTGGAATTTTTTGCTTTTAAATAGGCAAGATGTGCCTGACCGATTCTTTCATATCGCTGACCGGAAGCAAAGATAGGGATGTTCATGCTAATACCGAACATATCAGGAGGGGTCATATACATGATATTTTTTTTATTATAATAGTCATCATGTTGATAAAACCCTGCAATATCAGGAAGTACAGAAGCCTGATTGTATCTGTAATTCATAAACGCCAGTTTTTCCTGCGAGGCCATTAATTGGTAGTCCACTATATTTTCAACCTGGAAGTCTTTTAAAAGCAATCCTTCATTTGCCAGATTACTGCTTAAACCCTTCAAATCATCTGTAAGGGCAATTGGTTGGGAAATATTTAAACCCATCTGAAAACACAACAGATTTCTTGCGCTTTCTAATTGTTTGTCCAATGATTCTTTGGCATTTTTTATGGTTGAAGTGGTCAATTGAAGCTGATCCACATCCGTTTCTTCGTTCAAACCCTGTTTATTCATGGCGTCTATCTGAGCTAAAATCTGAGTAGTATTGACATACGTGGTATCAAGAAGCGCTTTGTTTCCCTGTAATATAAGAACCAAAAAATAGGCGTTGGTAACCGCCTCTTTCAGGTCTATCTGAGATTTTGTCACTGCCAGTTCAGACAATCCTTTAAAGGCTTTCGAGGTCTGCAACCCAATAATCCATGCGCCGCTGAAAATAAGCTGGCTGACAGTAATATCCAATGTCGCATTCCATTTAAGATCATTGATCGATGGTATTGTAAAATTTGAACCAATTAAATTTTCAACATCAGGTGAACTAAGTAAACTTGTAAATTTAGGTGAATTAAGCGCGGAAAAAATTTCAGTAAAAATACTCGGTAGCGTGATCATGTCAGTGTATGCAAGTTTGCCATTTACCTGCGGCAATCCCATGGTCGTTGTTTCCCAAATCTTCTTCTTAGCTGATTCCAGATCAATGGTTGCATTCTTAATCACCGGGCTGTTCTGCAACGCGTAATTTTGCGCTTCAGTAAGTGAAAATTTCAACACCGAATCTTTCCCTTGTTGCGCTGTCACAAAGGCCGGCAGGAACAGCAATCCCAGCGCTAAAGCCTTTCTTATTTTCATTCTCATCTTTTTTCTGAATTTTATTAATTAGTTTAATATTTTTATTCTTCCGTCAATTTAGTCAGGTTTTCTTCCAATACTTTAATGCCTCTCTCATTGGCTATTCCACGAATGTGATAAATGAAATTTTCATGGAAAAATTTTGGTGTTGTAAACTCATGTAAGGTGAAAAGCTCATTTTCATTGATACTTAGTCTGGATACATATAATTTAGCGATCACTTCTTCATTGGCATCCATCCTGTATAAATCTTCTTTCTTACCTTGTCTGATATTATGAAATATCCAATCATACGTATTCTTTTTTCTGAATTCATAGAATTTCTTAAACAGTTCAGGATAATATTTTTTCAGATCATATTCAGTGGTGGGATTGTATTCTTTCAGCATTTTTATAATGTGCTTGTTTACCTCTATCATTTCTTCTATAGCATTGAGAGCCGGATTTTTAACTTTATTAAAATCAGCTCTATGCCTTGACGTTTCAAGATCAAGAACTTTCCCTACCAATTCAGTTTTATCAGACACATACTGAAAAAGCGTTTTTTTTCGATATGCCCAGTTCTTTGGCTACATCGTCCATGGTGATACTCTTGATACCGTATTTCAGGTACATGGAGCGAACACGTTCGAGAATATTTTTAAACTCTTCATTCATGGCGCAAATATAATTACAATAAAAACGTTGGAAACGAAAAAACTAAAAAATGTTTCCAATTAATGTAATACTTGTAAAAGTATAATTGTTTAATTTTCTCACGATATTAATATCGGTGAATAACGGTTTTTTCACTGTGAATTTATCTTCTTATTATTAGAAATAATATATATATATTTGTGTTTAAAAAATTAACAGTTTGATTAAAACAGGATACGAATGAAAAAAATTAATTTATTTATGGTACTTGTTTTTTTCTTATCATCATGTATGGTAAGCGAAGGACAGACAACACAGACAAGAAAAATAGATTCCTTTAACAAAATTTCCGTTAAAGGGAATATGGCAGTCTATCTTACAAAAGGACAGGAAGAAAAATTTGAGATTGAAGTTAAGGATAGCACTATAGATCCATCGAAGGTAACAACAGAAATGAATGGAAAAGAATTAAAGATTCGGATGATGTCTCATTTGCTTCGTTCACAGGTGAAAGTTAAAATCAATATTACCTATAAAGAAATATCAGAAATCAATGCCGATGTATCTTCTGAAATATTTATAGATTCTGTAATCAGAGGTGAAAAGATCATTCTTCGTGCCATGACCAATGGAACAATAACTCTTACCGTTGATGTTGATTCCATAAAAGCAGAAGTTACGGAAGGCAGTCTCATTACTATTTCAGGTAAAGCAAAAACACAGAATATAGAGGTTGGCTCTGGAGGAACCTATACTGCATTTGATCTAACCACTGATGTAACAACTGTAAAGGCCAATTCGAAAGGTAAAGCAAAAATTAATGTAATGAAAGAGCTAAATGCGACTACTTCTACCGGTGGATACATAAATTATTTGGGACATCCCAACTCAAAAACGATTAATAATAAACTTGGAGGAAAAGTTGTGCAGAATACGGATAAAGACTAAGGGCACCTCTAAAAACCAGAATTTCTATAGTATCTCTGAATCTTTTGATTGATAAAGTCAGATATTAAAATAAATGCCATTATAAAAATATTATATTTATAACGAATGGAACCTACAGAGGCAATAACTGTCATTGATATAACGATAAAAATAAACGACAATATTAGTATTTTAGAATAATTGAATTGCTTTTTTCGGAAATAATAAAATGGCAGATATATCAATATACTTAAAAGTATCAGATAATAAATCTGATGCAGAATATTTAAAAAGATGAAAGCGATCCTGAAAAGTAAGGAATGAGTTTGAAATTCAGTTCTAAGTGCAGCATCTTTATATGATTTAATATAAAGATTAAAATTCCACTCATTGGTATGAAGCAACTGACTAACACACCAGTCGTCTGAAATAAACATGGAATATATTTTTCTAGGCATTAATTTTAACCATTTTATGGGATTCTTTTTTATCCAAGTAGTCGAGCATTTTCTAAAATAGTCCTCTTTTTCAACAAATGTTTTTTTGGTTTTTAATATTGAATCATGCTTTAAAAAATAATCATCATATATACCTGTAGCCCTGTCATTTGCTGAAAACATTAGATTATACGAACCATGCTGTGAAGAAAAAACAAAATAACCAATATTTGATTTACTCAATAAGCCCATTGGTATTATATATATAAATAAACCTAAAATGACAAAAATGATTTTTGTAAACCATTCTTTTCTTTGAGTAATAAAAAATAAAACCAAAACAAAAGATAATAACAAAGCATAGCCCGTTGGACGAACTCCAATGGCTAACCCAATTATAAAACCTGCCAACAGATGAATATATTTCTTTTCAGAGAACAAGACTAAATAAAAACCTGATAAGATAAATACACCGAACATCAGTTCAGTTAAATTATTCAGGATAGCTCCGATGTTATTCAAATAAAAGATATATAATACGATGGAGATGAATGCAGTCTGTTCATTAAATAGTTTTTCTGTTATTTTAAAAATTAATAATAACTGTAAAAAATTTAAACCGATGTTACAGAAAAGTATAATAAACTGATGGTTATATATTTTCAAAAGTAGAATAAGATAATTAATATAAACAGGAGCTTGAATCCAATCTGAATAAAGAGAAGGTGGATCCGGATAAAATGAATGATTTGATATAGCAGTTTCAGCAAAATTGAAATAATTTAATGAATCGCTATAGAAGGGGAGATGGAAAAAAAATACATATATTAACTGAACAATCAGATATAAAAATAATAAGATTATGATATGTTGTTTTTTTATCATCTTATGATCATCTTACCCACATTAAATAAAACATCACTCTGAACTGTTACAATGTAAATCCCGGATTGAATTTTTTGCCCGTTATAATCGTACAATTCTTGTGTACTTGTGGTTTCAAAGACTCTTTTACCGGAGATATCAGTAATACAAATTTGAACAGTTTGATTGGTTAAATTTGCAAATTCAAGGGTAAATATTCCATCATTTGGATTGGGATATAATATTAAATGATTGTAAACAGGTTGAGTGGTAATAGAGAGTGCGCCTCCTCCTTGGGTCGTTTTCAGAATGATTCCATTATTTCCAACTATGTAACCGGTAGTTGAATCGGTAAAGAAAACTGAGTTGAAAGGGGGTAGGGCATCATTTAAAATAGATGTCCATACAGAACCTCCGGTGACTGTTTTAAGTATTGTTCCAATCCCATTCTCTTCACCAACAATATATCCTGTACTGGCATTGGTGAAGTAAATGCCAGAAAAGATGTAAGAATCTCCAATTCCATTTGCCTGAGAATGCCAATTTTGTCCGCCATCCATCGTTTTAAGGATTGATCCAAACCAGCCAACAGCATATCCTGTCATTGAATCTGTAAAGCAGATGGATTGTAAATAATCTGCTGTTTCGTTTATCGGAGGTGTCCAGGTTTCCCCCCTATTTGTTGTTTTTATGATTCCACTATCGCCAACAGCATACCCATCATTATTAATAAGATTAACTGAATATAGACTTTGCGTTGTGTTTGATAGACTCTTGTTCCATTTAATTCCACCATTAGTTGTATACAGAATTACTCCGGAACCAACAATACAACCGGTAGTATCATTGGTGAAATAAACAGAAGACAAATCATTGGTTATTTTACCTGTTTTACTTGAATATAAAATCCAATTTCTGCCTCCATTGGTAGTTTTAAGGATTGTTCCATTCAAACCAACAGCATAACCTGTCGTTGAATCAGTAAAAAAAACTGAAGTTAAGGTCTGGGTTGTTCCGCTTGTATCAACAGACCAATTCCTGCCTCCATTGGATGTGTATAGAATTGTTCCATGATCGCCGGCAATATAACCTGTCAATGAATCAATAAAATAAACAGAATATAAATTATAAGTTGGAAATGTGTCGTTGTTTAGTTGAGTCCATGCCTCAATTCTTCCCTGCGTTACCCTGATCGTCTTCCGTGAAACACTATCTGAAATAGTAATGATTGCACTTCTTTTCAATATGGTAGGATTTTTTGAAATATAGAAAGTTATTGGTTCATTGTTTGAACCGGAGTCGCGGCTTAGTGTAAGCCATGGTTGATTTTTATTGATTGTCCAACCCGTGTTTGATGTAATATAAAAGGATGCAGTATCTGCTGAAGCAGGTAAATTTATGCTGTCTTTTGAAACTGATAAATAAGGCATGGCCTGAATGACAGTAATCGTATCTATACGACTGCTGTCCGAAACGGTTATGATGGCACTTCTGAGAGAATCCGTATAATTTTGTGAAACCATCAAAGTTATTGGTTCATTGTTTGAACCCGAGTCGCGGCTTAGTGTAAGCCAGGATTGATTGATATTGATTGTCCAGTTCGTGTCTGATGTTATATAAAAGGATGTGGTATCAGTTGTTGCAGGTAAATTTATTTTTGATATTGAAACAGATAAAGACAAACCAATAGTGTCGGATGTTAGGATGGGTTCAGAATATATAGTATAGATATTGAAAATTATAAAAATGATAAAGAAGAATAAATGTCTCATTCGGGAGTATCTTTTTTGCTTTTAATGTTTAATACAAATATATAATTTTGTTTCCTAAAAACCTACATTTCAAAATATATTTTAAGATATTGATTTATAGAATATTGTATTTTCTCTGAAAGTAAAACAAATAAATATTCAGGTTGAGGAGGTTTGAATGGAATGGATTTTTAAAAAAAAGATAATACTTTATTTAATTTACATTTGTTATCTTCGCATTAAAACAATAAATATTGTCATCAGCAAATAACACAAATAATACATCGGAATCTGAACTTTCAGATTTTAAAGAGTTTTTCGATACATATTATGACAGTATCAGGAATTATATTTATTTCAAAACCAGTGATACCCAGTTATCGGAAGATCTTGTTCAGGAAGTTTTTTTAAAACTCTGGAGTATGCGGAATACCATTATTCCAGATTCAGTTAAATCTTTATTATATACCATTGCTGATAATTTATGTAAAAATTATTTCAAGCACAAAAAAGTGGAATACAACTTTGTAAATAATTTCGTAAGCGATGAGAAAAATGAATCGCCACAATTTTTAATGGAAGTTAAAGAATTTGATAAATATCTGCAAAAAACGATTGCTGATATTCCTGAAAAAAGCAGGATGGTATTTTTAATGAATCGCATTGATGGGCTTACTTATAATGAAATAGCAGAAAGGCTTGGGCTGAGTGTTAAAGCGATTGAGAAAAGGATGCAGGGAGCATTGAACATCATTAAAGAAAAATTTGATTTTAAGATATAAACTATGCCTGATTATTCAATTTATAAAGATTTATTGAACTCCGGGAAACTTAAACCTGCTCATAAAACAGAGTATGATCGTTTTTCCCGGAATAACGAAGAGTTAAACCAGATAATTAATTTGACGGCTTCTTACAGGGTTCCTTCTTCAAGTGACAAGGCGGATGCCTGGGAAAGTATTCAGAAAAAATTGGTAAGAGATGAAATTATAACAACATCTCTAAAAAGTACAAAAATAATTTATTTCAAATACCTGAGTTATGCTTCTGTTGCTTTTTTTGTTTTATTAATTGGATTGTATTTTTTATTCAGATATTCATATACTGAAACTTACAAAGCCTTTAGAGGACAAACACTGACTGTTATTTTACCCGATAATTCCGAAGTGAAATTAAATTCAGAATCAGTACTCAGGAATAAAGTTTTTAAATGGAAAAAAAATCGCAAGGTAACATTTGAAGGAGAAGCTTTTTTTAAAGTTGAAAAGGGAGGAACCTTTATTGTTGAGTGTGGCAATAAATCCATCACAGTACTTGGTACTGATTTTAATGTGTATTCAAGACAAGATAGATTTGAAGTTCAGTGTTTTTCCGGTAAAATAAAAGTTACTGAAAATCATTCGGAGAAAATTCTCACTGCTGGAATGGCAACTAAATCTGATAAAAACGATATTTTATGTAATCCATATTTTTACAGATCCTCAAAAGCCGCTTCATGGCGTACCGGTGAATTTTATTTTGACAGTGTTTCATTAATGAATGTATTCACTGAAATCGAAAGGCAATTCGATGTTAAAATTGATGTGAAAGAGATAGATAATAGGGTATATACAGGATATTTTAAAAACACGAATTTGAAAAATACATTAGATTTAGTATGTCTGCCAATGGGATTAGTCTATTCAATAAAAGGCAAGAAAATTACTATTAAATAAAATTTTTTTATTTATCAAACAGAAAAATGGTTCGATATAAAATAATATTTTTTTTAACGGTAATATTATTTCATATTCCTGTTTTCATCTGCGAGGCTCAGAAAATAAGCATTTCCATCAGGGACGAATCATTGGCACATGTTTTAAATACGTTGAATGAAAAGTATCTGTTAAAATTTGCATTCGACAACAATCTGCTTGAAAAAATCAGTATTACAAAAAAAATTAAAAAGGCCTACCCTGAGGATGCCGTTCGACAATTGCTTGAAGGAACAGGATTAGCTTATCAAATTGTAAACTCCGTATTCATTATTCGTCCTTTACCGGGCGCATTGAAGAAAGATGAAATGAAAACAAATAAAACAAAAAATGATTCTCTTCCTGCGCACGATTACTCTATTTCAGGATTAATAAAAGATGCGCAGGTTGGAGAATATCTTCCTTATGCAAGTATACTCCTTGTTGGTTCATTAAAAGGTACAGCTTCCAATAATGACGGTTTTTTTATGCTTACAGGTTTGAAAGCAGAACCGGTTGATTTGTATATATCCTATCTGGGTTATGAATCAAAGGTGATTCACATTAATCCGGTATCAGACGATTCACTTTTAATAGTTGAATTGGACAGAAGGACAGAGGTCATCCCTGAAGCTGTGGTGAGGCAAAATCTTTTAGAAATTATTGAAGAAGGAAAGGAGTCGGGACAACTAAAAATGAATCCGTCAAGGATATATAGCTTTCCTTCCTTAGGTGAAATTGATATTTTTCGCGCGTTACAACTCCTTCCTGGAATTGATGGCTCGGATGAACCGACATCAGGGCTTAACATCAGAAGATCCACCTATGATAAAAACTTAGTTTTATACGACGGCTTTACATTATATAATATTGATCATTTCTTTGGCATGTTCAGTGCATTTAATTCTAAAGCGATAAAAGATATACAGGTTTATAAAGGTGGTTTTGAGCCTAAATATGAGGGTCGTGTTTCAGGTGTGGTTGATATTACCGGAAAGTCTGGGAATTCAAAAAAACCATCGGTAAATATTGGCCTGAATATGTTTTCTGCCGATGCATTGCTTGAACTCCCCTTATTTAAGAATGCATCGTTTGTTATCGCAGTCAGAAGATCTTTCACAGACATGATCCATAATCCTTTCTATATTGATTTGTTGGAAAATTTCCGGTATGACATGAATAGAGATAATACGTCACTGTTTCCTTCTACCGAAAATGAATTATTACCTGATTTTCATTTTTACGATTTGAATGCAAAGCTAACAATAAAACCAACCTTGAAAGATGTCATTTCAGTGAGTGTTTATAGCGGAAGCGACAACCTGAATATCAATAAAACAATGATTTCACCGATGTCAGAAAATCTTATAGAAAAATCAGGCTGGGGAAATGAAGGAGCCAGTTTTCGTTGGGCAAGAAAATGGTCGAAGAATTTTTATAATAATATTATTGTTGGTGCCTCAGAATATTTTATAAACAATAACATGAATGAAAATTATTTAATTAATAGTGGTACAGGCATAGATTCATTGAATGTATACAACGATCAGAAAAATATATTAAAAGATTATAATATTACATTCAACAATCAATTTCAGTTCACGCCTTCAAATCTGATAGAATTTGGTCTGAGCTGTCATTATATTAATATTAATTATGCAACTCAACAAACATTAACTGACAATAGTAATATTGATCATACTCAGGTTCCTGAAAACCTATTAAAATCTGCTTTCATGTGTTCGCCTTATTTTCAGAATACTTTTTCATATAATAAATTAAAAGCTTTGAAATTCGGCGTTCGGTATTCTTATTATCAGGTAACAAATACATTTTATCTCGAACCCAGGGCATCGTTAAAATATGAGTTATTCGATAATCTTTTTATAAAAGCAGCTATCGGGAAATATTATCAATTCGTAAATAAAATTATTTCGAATGAGTACAATAGTGAATTCTCAGGTTATTGGAAGCTTTCCAGTGCAAATGCACTAAGCAATAAAGTTGATAACAATAATCCTGCAATCATTGTTGCAAATCATGTGATGGCAGGTTTTAATTATGAGTATAATTCAAATTTTTCAGTGGATGTAGAAGGGTATAGAAAAAACATGGGAAATGTTACCGATCTTGAGACAGAATATTATTATGATCCTGTCTTTGTCAATCAGGCTAAGAATCTATATTTTGGAAGCACAATCATCAATGGAATAGATTTTTTTATAAAAGGGAAAATAAATTATTATCAGTTATGGGCAGGTTACACGCTTAGTAAATCTACAAATCAGTTTAATAATGATACGATTAATCATGGAAAACCTTTTCCTTCTTTAGAAGATCAGCGTCATGAGATCAAGTTGGTTAATCTGTATAATTATAACCGGTGGGAGTTTTCGGCTGTCTGGATCTATGGATCAGGAAGGCCTTATGATACGGTACATATTCAGCAGTCGGTATTATATAAAAATACAAATCGGTTACCGGCATATAACAGACTAGATGTGGGAATTAATTATTCCTATGACTTTAGAACGTTTAAAACAAAAATAGGAATTTCTTTATTCAATCTTTTTAATCATCAAAATATCAGAAACAGATTATATCAGATCACAGAAAATCCAGATTTTACCAAGGGTACTGATAATCGTCTTTTTGGAATCACACAGGTTGACATTCATTCTTTAGGTTTTATACCTAATATTTTTATAAATATTCAATTTTAAAGACAGTCTCTAGCCAGTTATTTCCTTTCCAAAGAAATTCTTCAAAAAAAAGTAGGGTGTTTTCTATAAGGATTGTATTAATGTTGTATTGATACCGATAGAAATATTTGCAGGTATTAATAGAAATAAATATAGAGATGAATAAATTTAAAGATAACTTTGAAATTAATAACGCGGGCAATTCCTATAAAGTTCCTCAGATAAAGACCAAAGAATCTATATGGGAGGAGTTAAGTATTAAACTTCAGACATCGTCAAAAGAAACAAAACACATTGTTTATTTTGCAAATGGCATATTACGTAAAGCCTTGGCGGTTGCTGCTTCTGTTGCATTATTAATGGGTCTATATTTTACATCATTATATTATAAAGAGATAAAATTCACTACTATAAAAGGACAACAAACTTCCATTGTTCTTCCGGATGGGACAAAGGTACAAGTTAATACAGATACAAAGATTTCATACCTTCCCTGGCAATGGCTTCAAAACCGGAAGGTAATACTTGAAGGAGAAGCTTTTTTTAATGTAACAAAAGGGAATCGGTTTGAAGTCTCTACCAATGGTGGTTCAGTAGCTGTTTTGGGGACAAGTTTTAATGTATATTCACGCAACGGGGATTTTAGAGTTTCCTGTTTTACAGGAAGAGTTGCTGTTAATTTTGCTTTTACCAGCGTTTGTCATATTCTCACTAAAGGGCAGGAAACAATGTCTTACCAAGGTAAAATCATTGACTGCCCTTTGGTATTTAACCCACTGAAAACAGCTTCATGGAGAATAGGTCAGTTTTTCTTCACGAATGAGCAATTGGCAAAAGTTTTTGAGGAGTTAGGTCGCCAGTTCAATGTAAATATTAAAACATGTGATATAAATAAAAGATTTTATACCGGGTTTTTTTCAAATAAAAGTTTGAAAGAAGCGCTGGAACTGGTATGTATTCCAATGGGATTAACCTATGGAATAAATAATAATAATGATGTTCTAATAACTCAGTCTACTAATTAGTGTTTATCCATCATGTGATCCAAAAACTTATTTAAATGACAGACTCTGATTAACTAACTAACTAACTAACTACTAACTACTAACTGTTATCTATTTTATCGCACCGTTTCATTTTTTTTAGGGATTATCGGTTATCCGGAGGGTTGGACTAACTAATCACCGGGTAACCGTAATTTTTTTCAAAGCAGAAGCTATTACCTGGGAAATATCTTCTGTTTTATGGTGATATTTACCGAATGTCTTTTTGCATAAAGGACAGGCAGTAATTAAAGTTTGTTCCTGATCAGTCAGTATTTTTGATAGTGTATTTTTAGTAATCGAATTCCTTTTCTCATCGGAGATTACACTGTTACCGATGCTCCCACCGCAACACATTGCATTTTCTTTATCAAAGTTTGAATGTTCCAAAGTCGTAATTTTATTAATCAGAACCCGGGGTTCATTGTAAATATTCATTCCACGGCCAAGTTCACAAGGATCGTGAAATATTGCCTTAAACTCTTTTCTCTCAACTTCTATTTTTCCGTTGTTGAGTAATTGAAGTAAATATTGGCTGTGATGAAGTACTTCAATGTCAAGTTTATATTCCTCTGTAAATACTTTATAGCAAATAGGGCATGATGTTACTAAAACTTTTGCTTCTGAAAGTTGAATAATCTCTTTATTTTTTTGAATTAACTGGTTGGCCGCATCCATTTGTCCAGCAAGCATGGTAGGTCTTCCACAACAGATGCTCCCATCTTTATCCATGAACAAATATTTTTCATTTGAAGCTTTTAATATTTTCTCCATAGAAATTTTTATAGTGGGAGTCAGATGAGTCATACAGCCTGCAAAATAAATTACATCTGCTTTTGAAATATTTTTTACGGAGATATAGTTTAAAGAATTTGTTCCGGTATAGTCGAATTTTGTTCGTTCCGACTGTCTCAGGATCTTTGCATCTATTCCAACAGGACAAATCTGATCACACCGTCCGCACATCAGACAGTTATTGGCAGTCTCAGCTTTCAGACTATGATGACGGACATCCCGGATAAAATAAACAGTTTGTACATTAGAAATATCAGCAGCACTGGCGAACTGGCAGGTATCAATACAAACACCACATCTTGAACAGGCATTGATTTCAACTTCAGCAAAACTGTTTTCTTCTTTACTTTGTGTTATACCTGCATTTCTCATAAATATCAAAAGTGCTTCAGTAGGAATATGCATATACCTTGAAAAAGGTAAAGCAAAAAAGAATCCGCAAAGAGCAAACGAATATGCCCACCAGGCTGGATAATACAATTTAGCGACGGGCAGAAAGGAAGCAAAAAAAAGTCCTAAGGAGCCAGTCATAAAACCTCCATGATGAAAAGCGCCGGATGTAAAACTTTCAGCCAATAAACGAAAAGGGAAAATCACCCAGAGAGAGGCAAGGGCTAATTTATCAAATGGTTTCAGTTTTGTGGTTTTTTTCATGCCCAACATGGAGGAACGGAATCGTTTGATGTATGCCAGAAAAACACCCGAAAGAATAAACAATAACAGGAGATCCATTAAAAACTCAAAAAATCCTGAAAACAAAAAATCGCCCGGAACGGGATCAAAGAATTTAAAGAATATCGGATAATAGGGTGGATTGATTGGATTTTGACTGTATAATCTTGTCTCCAGATTACCGCCTATAATAAGCAATAACCATCCGAAAGCAAGACTCATATGCATATATCCCAATAAAGGATTAACTTTAAATATTTTTCTATGAAGCAGACATTCAGAAAAAATTTCTTTTACAGAAACAAAAAATCGTTTACTGAAAAAACTTTTTTTGAGTTTTTCTTTGTTTTCAGGTGTTAACTTATGAATCCATCTTGAAAATGTGTAAATCAGGAAGACGAATAAAAAGATGAACCCTGCTGAAAATGGTATGACAAAAATATCAAAATACATGATCCTTATTTTGTTTGATAGATGTTCTTATCTGGAGAATTATATTTCTTGTGTTTATTCCTCTTGGACAGGCAAGTTGACATTTACCACATAGCATACAATGATCAATTTCTTTACGAATGGATCTGATATCTCCCCGTGAAATAAGGAGATAGAGTTTTCGCGGATTAAAATCGGTAAAGATCCCGGCGCTGCATATGGCAGTGCAGGAACCGCATGACATGCAGATGTTAAACGAACTTTCTTCTTTTCGAATATATTCAGCAATTTCGCGATGACTCTTATCGTAGTCAATCTGATTGTCCTTTTGTATGCTATATCCGAAATCCATTTTTAATTTAAATTATTTAAATAATTATTTACAGTGATAACGGCTCCTCTCGCATCTGAGATTGTTGCGATGATTGATTTTGGGCCAGTACAGGTTCCGGCAACAAATATTCCTTCCATCTTTGTATTATGTCGCAGAAGGTGTTCATTGGTCGGGGAAATAAAGCGGTCATCACCAAAATTCAGATGTAACATTTTCCCTAATGAAGTAGTTCCTTTGGATGCTTCAAAGCCAAGAAGCAATACAATCAGATCAACAGTCATTTTAAGCGGTTTTGAAGCGAGCGTATCTTCAACTTTTATTATCAGGCTTCCATCCTGGTTTTCACAGGCCTCAGATAATCTGCCACGAACAAATTGAACACCATACTTTTCCTGTGCCTTCAGATACATATCTTCGAAATAACGTCCGAACATACGAAGATCCATATAAAAACAAAAAACTTCTGCATCGGGAACGGCTTCTTTTATTTCAATAGCCTGTTTAACACCTGTAATGCAACATACATTAGAGCAATATTGATTACCGGCTTTTATATCACGGCTTCCAACGCAATGGATAATTCCTACGCGTTTTGGGGTTTTACCTGTTGAGGTTTTTAATTCTTTGCCATTTTTAAAAACTGCTTCAAGTTCAGCAGATGTAATAACATTATCATAAATGCCATAGCCGTATTCTTCTTTTCCCCTTGGATCAAAAAGATCATATCCTGTGGCAAGCAGTACAGCATCTGATTTTAATATCTGACCGTCAGTAAGAGTAACAATGAATTCTTGATTTGAAAACTCAATTTTAAAAACTTCTGCATCAAGTTGAACATTTACGTTATTCATGATGTCAGTTTTTAACAGGTCTATAATTTCACTAGCCGGTTTCATGGTTGGAAAAAGTCGTTCCCAATTGGCAACATGTCCACCTACAACTTTTTCTTTTTCAAGCAAAGTGACTTGATGGCCAAAGCTGGCTAATTGCGCTGATGATTCCATGCCTGCAATTCCAGCACCGATTACTATTACACTTTTTGTTTTTTGAGTATTCATATTTTATAGGCTTTCGCTTAGTAAGCTTTTTGCAGTCACCAAAACATTTGGACTCTTAGGTTGTCCAAGGTTTTTATTATTTATCCCCAGGTATTTTCTGGAAGCATCGTAAGATACCCCGATTTTATCCAATAAAGGTTCAACAGCTACCTGATGTACTTGCATTCCGAGATCCCATGGGTCATATCCCAATAGCATTCCGGCAACTTCTTCATAAGTAAAAACAGGAATACCCATTCCGTCTTTTCCATATGTTTTTCCTTCTAATTCACTGATGGCATATTGCCATTTATCAAGAAACATAGGGCATCCGGGGCAGTTTGTGATAATCATATCCGGCTCATAATCCTGCATAGATTCAAACTTCTTACGTGAACAGGAAATGGAGAAACCCCTGTTTGCCTGAACAAGATATTGTCTGAAACCAAAGCCACAACAATGTCTTCTTTCAGGATAATCAACAACCTCACCACCCCATTCTTCAATCATACCGACTAAAACATAAGGGTACTCAGCCCCACCAACTCCTTTTTCAGGAAACATCTTGGAATAATGACAACCGATATGTTCAACAACCTTAAGAGGTTTTCCGGTATTTTTATTGATCAGTTTATACATTGCTTTTGTGGCAATCTCTTTTCGAAATTTGTAAATGATATCGCTGGCATGGGCAATATTTGCAGGTATTTTGAATTCTCTGCCTGTTGCCATTCTCAAATATTCTCTGACTCTTGCTTCGACTTCGGGAAAATGATGCCAGGTATCCAATACCTCTGTATATATTCCAAATGAGGTAATACAGGATGGAACCAGGTTTTCATAACCGGCTTCTGTCATCAAAGCAAATTGACGTGCTACAACCGTCATCATCGTATCTACAGGAACAATATCTCCATGATAGCCAATTCCTGTGCAAGTTGTATGACAGGGATGTTCGTAAATATCCTTGCCAAGTTCTTCTCTTACTATTCGTATAAAAGTAGTTTCTGAACCAGGTAGAAAATTCTGTCTTACACAACTCCGCACATAAAAATAGGAATCATCAGCAATGTCTTTCTGATAATCTTTCCAAATGGCTTTTTTCCCTTCAATGTTCATTCTTTATTATGATTTTGATTATCGTAAGAAAAGATATGCTGGAAATATTCATTATCTGTTCCATCTCCAAATTTCAAATTCATTTCTTTAGCTTTCTTTTCAGAGGATTCTTCTATTTTATCGAAACGGACTTTTCCACCGGTGACCTCAAATATTCTTCGGATTTCATCCAAAGCTTCTGCTGGAATTTTTCTTAATATACCGGGACCCTCACCTTTATAGTTTGCTCCTAACCGTGCCAAAACATCTGACCAGTTTTTTTGTCGCCAATCCCAGACAGGGCCTTGTTCAGCATACATATCAGTACCAATACCTTCCAGATATAAGCAATAGCCGAAATTTAAAATCCAGCCGCCGATTACCCTTTTAATAAATAATTGCTGTCTGCCCTTTTCCGATTCAACAAAATAACCAAGATCCTGTGACAGGGATCGCAGAGCCATAACTATTAACCCGGGCACATTACCTCTGGGGCAGCGTGTTTTACAAGACATGCATTCGCCGCAATACCAAATAGTATTGCTTTTTAATAAAGCCTCAATATAATCATCGTTCTGCGTTTGGACCGTATCAACTAATAACCGGGGATCATAATTATAGAATTCAGCAGCAGCACAGATGGCAGTACATGTTCCACAATTTATGCAGGCAGTAAAACCTTCAACGAATCGTACGTCTTCTTTTAATTTATCAAATAGTTTACCCATAGAGTAGGGAACTGTTATTTTAATTAATCAAATATACAGGTTATATTAATTACCTGAAAGAGATGAACAACCCAAAATACATTCATTTAATACCTATTTTTAATAAGTATTAATACGTAATAAGACAAATAAGTCTTAAAATTTTATAAAGAAGATCAGTTGATTACATATAAAATTATAAATTTCGCAATAAAATGTACTTTTGCAAGGATGGATTTACAAACACTATATCAAAAAGCGTTAGATCAGATTTTTCTCTCTGAGGATGAAGGACTTTTTCTGTTTGAGAAAGCACCTTTGGCTCAACTCATGATGATAGCAGATGTGCTTCGGAAAAAACATGTTCCTTCAGGAAAAGTGACATGGATCATAGACCGAAATGTAAATATTACCAATGTATGTATTTCCCGTTGCAGGTTTTGTAATTTTCATAAAAAGCCTGGTGATAGCGGAACGTATATTACTTCAATAGAAGAATACAAACAGAAAATTGATGAATTGATCAGGCTAGGCGGTGACCAGCTTTTGTTACAGGGAGGTTTGCATCCTGAATTGGGTTTGTCATTTTACTGTAAATTATTCAGTGATCTGAAAAAATTATATCCAGATCTGAAACTTCATGCACTGGGACCAGCTGAAATAGATTACCTGGCAAAGTTTGAGAAAAAATCAAACAGAGAGATTTTAGTTGCTTTAATTGAAAGCGGTATGGATAGTCTGCCCGGAGCAGGAGCAGAGATATTATGCAACAGGGTACGGCAACTCGTTTCTCCGGGAAAATGCGGAAGCGATGAATGGCTAAACGTAATGGTTGAAGCCCATCAATTGAATATACTTACTTCTGCAACTATGATGTTCGGGCATGCCGAGACAGAGAGAGAAAGAATGGAGCATTTGGTGAAGATAAGACAAGTTCAATCTGAGAAACCCGAGGGATCTTTCGGTTTTATAGCTTTTATTCCCTGGCCCTATCAGGATGAAAATACACGTTTAAAAGAAGTATATAACATTGAGAATAAAGTTTCATCTGAAGAATATATCAGAATGATTGCCATCAGCCGCGTGATGCTCCCAAATATTCAGAATATACAGGCCTCATGGCTTACGGTAGGTATGAATATCGCCCAAATCTGTTTATATGCCGGAGCTAATGATATGGGTTCCATAATGATTGAAGAAAATGTGGTTTCATCAGCAGGCGCTACTCATAAAACTGATGCACAGGGATTACAGAAAGCGATACGGGATGTTGGATTTGAGCCTCAGAGGAGAAATCAGAAGTATGAGAAAATAGAAAATTTACCCCGTTAATATCTTGAAACCCATCTGAATCTTCTCGCGTTAGCACCAAA